>LSQX01186317.1_pt2 | contig 151188 bp, 86 predicted proteins | sample 654561 | NCBI WGS metagenome assembly LSQX01 (sample SAMN04489861, study PRJNA283612) | anaerobic digester metagenome | isolation source: 4 biogas reactors fed with cattle manure at either 37C or 55C with and... | place: Denmark: Kongens Lyngby | collected 2014 | reverse complement strand
TTCATTGTCGGTACTTGCTTGTACTATTCCTTCAATATTTTCAAAGAACACCGTTTTTTAAAAAACCCAACCATTTTGATCACCTTGAAGGGGACGATCGCGACTCTTAAAACAGCCGGCCGCTAAAGCGGCGTCAGGAATTTCAAAAAAAGAGCTTCGTCTCTACAGAAACGGGCTGCAAAGATAACCACTTTTTCCAACTTGACAAATTATTTGATTGATTTTTTCCCATTTTGCGACTTCTCCCATTATTTGTTTATTTTTGTAAGTTATACCTTATAAAGGAGAGAATATGGGATTAATTAATTTTCCTGGAGAACGGGATCGCAGAACCTTCCGCTATAGGCCGATTTATTACGACGAGAAGGAGGAAGAACTTCGTCAGATGTTCGGCCACGTGGACGGCAGGCTGGAGAAGGAGAGTCGGGACAAGGATGGAAACTATGTTCCCGGATCCTATATAAGAAGTTCCTTTCGGGACAGCAAGTATACCCGTCGGAAAAGCGCGAGCACCGCGCAGCGGATCATCGGAATGGTCGGGTTGGTGCTCTTTTTCATTGTCCTGATCTTTTTCGTGAAATTTTATTCGCTGCTGTAATGGATCTTCGAATCCTTCCCGGAAACATCGCCAGCATGATAGCGGCAGGCGAGGTTGTGCAACGACCTGCCTCGGTGGTGAAGGAATTGATGGAGAATTCCGTCGATGCCGGCGCCGACCAGGTGACCGTCGTTGTCATGGATTCCGGCAGGACCTTGATCCAGGTGATCGACAACGGTTCCGGGATGAACCCGGATGACGCGGTGCTGTGCTTTGAACGGCATGCCACCTCCAAGATCGCGACCGCGGAGGATCTGAACGAGATTCTGACTTTCGGCTTTCGCGGCGAAGCGCTCGCTTCCATCGCTGCTGTTTCCGAAGTGACCTTGAAAACCCGGACCGAGGGGGAGGAACTCGGCTGTCAGGTGGAGTTCGCGGCCTCCGAACATTTGGCCACCCGCGAAACAGCTACCCCGAAGGGGACGAATATCTCGGTGCGCAACTTGTTCTACAATGTGCCGGCGCGGAGAAAGTTCTTGAAATCGGACAATGTCGAGTTCCGGCGTGTGGTCGAAGAATTCACGAGGGTTGCCTTGACCCGTCCTTCCATCGGATTCACACTGACCCACAACGGCCGGGATATCTTTGTCTTGAAGCCTGCGAAGTCTCTGAAATTCAGAATCATGGACCTGCTTGGCTCTACCGTGGCCAGGGACATTGTCGACATCCATGCGGAGACCTCCGTGGTCCGGCTGACCGGTTTCGTCGGCCGTCCGGATGCGGCGAAGAAAACGCTGGGGAACCAGTATTTCTTCATCAACGGTCGCTACTTCCGGAGTCCTTATCTGCACAAGGCCGTCATGAAGGCCTATGAAGGACTGATCACGGATGGAGTTACCCCCGCCTATTTTCTTTACTTGGAAGTAGATCCGCATTCCGTCGACGTCAACATCAGCCCCACCAAATCCGAAGTGAAATTCGAAGACGATACCTTCGTGTTTCAGGTTCTGTTTGCGAGCATCAAGGAAACCCTCGGGAAGAATTCATTTGCCGGGGACATTGATTTCAACAATCCGGAAGCGAAGGACATGCCGGTGTTCGGCAGCCACTTCGGCGCCTACAAGCCGGAGGAAGCGCCGCGGATTCCGATCGATCCCGACTACAACCCCTTCGCCCCCCCGTTCGATTTCGGGGAGCCGGGCGAAGATCCCTCCAACGCTTCGTTCAGAGGAGGCGGGTCATTCTATTCCGGGATGATCGACCGGCGCGCCGACTACGGAAAACTTTTCGAGGAAAAGACGCTGCCGTCCACGCAGGTGATTGTGCTGGGCGGAAAATATATTCTCGCGCCCATACGGTCCGGACTCATGGTGGTGAACATCCGCCGCGCCCGCGAGCGGATCCTCTACGATCGGGCTTTGGCGGCGTTGACGAAGAACGAGCACGTGACACAGATGAATATGTTCCCCGTCAGGGTGCAGGTCGGGGTAGAGAACCGGACGATCTTCGACGATCATATGTCCTTGCTGACTTCGCTCGGCTTCGACATTTCCCCGTTCGGGAACGATACGATCGTGGTGAACGGCGTCCCGGAAGGATATTCCGGCGAAGCGGGAAAAGTCCAGACGATGGTGGCGGATCTGCTGCTGATCCTTTCTGACACCAGCGCCTTCCTGCCCGGAATGATGGAATCCTCCATGGCGGAGAAATTTGCCATGCTGGGCTCCGTCAACGAAGCCGCGGTCTCGTCCCCGCAGGACGCGCAGCGGCTGTTGGATGCCCTGCTTGCCTGTGACAACTCCGAAATTACGGCCAGCGGCCGCAAAATCATGACCATCCTGACGCTCGAGCAGGTGGAGAAACTTATTTGAACCGAAAGATATGTCAGAATACTACGGATACGACAACCGAAATTCCTGGTGGCACGCCTTTCCCCCCGTAACCCGGAACATCATCTTGATCAACCTGATCATGTTCGCCGCCACGTTATTCAAGCAGGACTTCATGACCGGGACGTTCGCCCTGTTCTACCCGGCTTCCCATTTCTTCCGATTGTGGCAGCCGATCACGCACATGTTTATGCACGGAGGGTTCTGGCACATCTTCTTCAACATGTACGCCCTGTTCATTTTCGGAACCGTGCTGGAGCGGACCATCGGGCCGAAGCGGTTTCTGATCTTTTATTTTGTGACCGGACTGGGAGCGGCGTTGCTCCACACCGGTGTGGGGTTCATCCAGGCACAGCGGCTTCTGGCAGCGGTGAACGCCGGAGATTCGACGGCCCTGATCGCTTACTCGAACTTGCTGCGCACCCCTACATTGGGTGCCTCCGGAGCCGTTTACGGCGTACTGATCGGCTATGCGATGTTCTACCCGAATTCGGTGCTGACCTTGATCTTCCCGCCCATCCCGCTGAAGGCGAAATGGTGGGTCTTGATCTTCATTGTCATTGAATTGGTTACCGGGATCACCGGCACGATGGACGGGATCGCTCATTTCGCCCATCTCGGCGGGGCGCTTTTCGGCTTTCTGTTGATTCTATATTGGAGAAAGACCGGGCGCTTGTACCGGTATTGAATCATGGTGGCTGAAGGGTCGCGAAACAGATTATGAAAAAGAGAAGAAAAAGAGGAAATCCACTGATGGGGATCACTTCCCGTGCGGCGATGCTCGTCGCTGCCGGTCTGCTGCTGACGAGCTATCTTTCCATCTTCGTGACACCGTCACCCGCCTGGTTCATGAGTTTGTTCGGCCTCCTCTTCATCCCTTTCGCGCTGCTGAATTTCCTCCTGCTGATCTGGGCGCTCCGGAGGAAATCCGGCTCCTGTTGGATTCCGCTTCTCGCCCTCCTTCCCGCTTTCATATTCGTTGGCCGCTATTTTCAGTTTTCCTCCGGAGGAAAGGAAAAAAACGAGAATACGGTGAAGATCGTGACCTATAATGTCGGAAACTTCTGTCAGGGAAGAATGCACACCCCGAACGATCATCCATCCTTTCACGCCACCATTGATTCCGTCGTGAACTTTCTCAAAAGCACGGATCCCGATATCGTTTGCATGCAGGAGGTGTTTTTTTTGGGAGAATATGACATTGCGTCGATCCTGAAGCGGGTCTTCCCGGATTTCGAAGCGGGTTACTACATGTATCCCTCGTCCGGGGGAAGTCACGGAAACGTGACCCTCAGCCGTTTCCCGATCGTGGGGAAGGGCCATTTCGACTTCGAGCAGAGCGCGAACCAGGCTATCTACACCGATGTCCGCATCGGGGCCTCGAAACTGCGGATCTACAACTGCCACTTTGAAAGTTACAGCATTTCGCTCACCAGTTTGGTCAAATCGTTTGGCCGCGACAATACGATCGTTCGGGAAACAGAACACAAGATGAAGGAATCGATCTCCAAGCGTCCCCGTCAGGTCGATCAGGTTATGGAAGACATTGAGGCATGTCCGATCGAAGCCTTGGTGGCCGGGGACTTCAACGACACACCGATGTCGTACACGTACCACCGGCTCATGAAGAACCGGGACGACAGTTTCGTGGAGGCGGGCAAGGGCTTCGGGGCGACCTATTCCGTTCTCTGGCCGCTCATCCGCATCGATTACATCCTGTATCCTTCGCGGTTCGACGCGGTTTCAAGCCGGGTTGTCCGCAAAAAGTTTTCCGACCACTACCCCGTGATCGCGGAGATCAATGTTCAATGAGCTTCCGTAACCAGCGCGATGAAAAAGAATTTAAATGAAATCATGTCGGAAACCCTGTCCGTGCTGAAGGCCGGCGGCACCATTCTCTATCCGACCGACACGGTGTGGGGGCTCGGCTGCGATGCCACCGATCCGGTCGCAGTCGCGAAGATTTATGCCATCAAGCAACGTTCCGACAACAGGTCTCTGGTTCTGCTGGCGTCCGACATGGACATGATCGCCAAGTACATCCGTGTGGTTCCCCAAATGGCCATCGAACTCGTGGCGGTGAACGACCGACCGATGACCCTGATTTATCCGGGTGCGATTACCTATTCCCGTCCGGAAGATTCCGGAACAGGCGTTCCGAAGTCGGACCGATATCATCTGGCCTACAATACGGTCGCTTCCGACGGAACGGTCGGCATCCGGATTCCGATGATGGATTTCTGCAAGCGGTTGATTTTCAAACTAGGACGTCCGATCGTATCCACATCGGCCAACCTGTCCGGGGAGCCTGCGCCCCGCACCTTCGCCGATATCCCGCAGACCATCCGCTCTGCTGTCGACTATGTGGTCGATCCTTCTCTGGAAGCCGGTGCTACCGGCCTCCCATCCCAAATCATCAAGATCGGCCTGCACGGAGAAGTCCGGATCATCCGCAGCTGAGTTTCTCTCTTGCTGACCGGTACCTTGTCGTTCAAGGGCCTATCCTTGTAGAGCAAGGTAGCACGCGGCTACGGCGATGACGGCGGCGGTTTCCGTGCGGAGACGGGAGGGCCCGAGATGGATCGGGATGTAGCCGTGATCGACGGCGAGGCGGGCTTCTTCGGGGGAGAAATCTCCCTCGGGTCCGATCAGAATGATCAGTTCGGTCTTGGGGGCAGCGTTCCCCGTCGGATCTAAGCGCAAGGATCCGAGTGCTTTCGTGATCGACTGCTTTTTCGTTTCTCCTTCGAAACAGTAAGCGATCATCTTCAGGGCGGAATCCGACCTGCGCGCGCAAATGAAATCCCGGACGGAGACGGGTTCTTCGATGAGGGGTCGTTTTGCCTTCAAACTTTGCTTCATAGCGGAGAGCGCGATCTTTCGCGACCGGTCCGCCTTAAACACACGCCGTTCCGACCGTTCGCCGAAGACCGGCGAGATCACGTCCACACCCAATTCCGTAGCCTTCTCCACGAACCATTCAAACCGCTCGTTGTTCTTCGTCGGGCACACTGCCATATTCAATGAATAGGGGTGTCCGCCCCATCCGGGCAGGGCTTCCAGTACCCGGGCGACCACTTCCTTGGGCGCGTCTCCGGTGAGTTCACATCTGTAGAGCGTCCCCTTTCCGTCCACGATGAAAATTTCGTCCCCGATCCGGTGCCGGAGCACGCGCAGACAATGGTTGCTTTCCTCGGCATCGAGCCGGCAAACATTTCCGTCGCAGTCATTGGAATAGAATATCTCCATGTCGCAAAGATAACAAAGTGCCCTGAAATGTCGAAGTGTCAACGAAAAAGCGTACATTTGTTCAAACCATATTCTCTCCCTATGCAGAAACGTTACATTGCTCTTGATGTACTGCGCGGCATTACGATCGCCTTCATGTGTATCGTCAACAATCCCGGTTCCTGGGCGCACATCTTCCCGCCGCTGCGGCACGCCAGCTGGAATGGTTGCACCCCTACAGACCTCGTCTATCCCTTTTTCGTCTTCTGCATGGGCTGTGCGATGGCCTTTTCTTTCAGGAAATACGAAGACGATTCCTCGAAGGGCTATCGGAAAGTCCTTAAACGAGGGCTGCTGATTTTCCTCGTGGGCTTGGCTTTGAACCTGTTCCCTTTCTTCCCGCTCTCACCCCATGACCCGGACGCCTCCTTCGGTCAAAACTACCTGTACTGGCTGGATCACCGCCGGATCTTCGGTGTCCTGCAGCGTATCGGAATCGCCTATATGATCGCGGGTTGTCTGGTCCTTTGGCTCCGAAAACCAAAATGGATCGCGGTTGCGGTGGTCTCGCTCTGCGTAGTCCATGTCGGCATCCTGCTTCTTTTCGGCAGGGACCCCGGTGCCTTCACCCTCGAAGGCAACGTGTCCATGCGGATTGATCGCTGGCTGGTAGGATCGAATCATTGCTATCACGGGTATGGGGGGACGGATTTCGATCCTGAAGGTCTGCTGGGCGCATTGACGACTGCCGCAACCTGTCTGCTGGGTTACTTGGTCGGGAGGGATGTCCGGAATCAGACTACGCCCGAAGCAGGTGTCAGCCGGGTTTTTGTGGCCGGCGCTCTATCCCTCATGTTCGCGATGGTGCTCAGCATCTGGATTCCGATCAACAAACCCCTCTGGTCCGCTTCCTATGTCTTCTATGCCGGCGGTTGGGCGATGCTTGCCCTGGCCTTCCTGACCTACTTCATCGATGGGAAGGGGATCGAAAAACCGTTCGAACCCTTCAAGGCCATGGGCATGAACGCTTTGATGGCTTTCGTGCTGTCCGGTGTGATCGCCAAGAGCTATTCCTTCTTCAACTTCTCTCCCGCCGACTACTTTGGAGCCAATGAATATTCCTCCCTCCTCTTCGCGCTGATCTTCGCCTATGTGGTGTTCTGCTTCCAGTGGTTCTTATACGAAAAGAAAATCGTCATCAAACTATAGAACTATGTTCATCGGACTGATTTCCGATACGCACGGGGTGTTCGCCCCCGATGTGCGCGAATTCCTGGAACCGGTCGACCGGATCTGGCATGCCGGGGATTTCGGCTCCTTGGCCTGCGCAAGGGAAATCGCTGCGTTCAAGCCGCTGACCGGAGTCTACGGCAATTGCGACGGACAGGAGATCCGCAGAGCGTATCCCTTTTTCCAGGACTTTGACTGCGAAGGTGTCAGGGTTTTGATTACCCACATCGGCTTGCGTAGGGGCAGTTACTGGGCCTTCGATCCGCATCGACCCCTCTATGATCCCCAGGCAGAGGCGCTTCTTCAAAAGTTTTGTCCGGATCTTTTCATTTGCGGCCATACACATATTCCGCAAGTGTTCCGGGATCCCAAAGCCGGCTTCCTCTTCATGAACCCGGGCGCCTGCGGGTATCATAGTCACGGGGATGTTCCCAGAATGGCCCTGCGGTTCCACATAGAAAGCGGAAAAGTGCTCGACCTGGAGAAAATCGAACTTCCACACCGGGGCGCGCGTTAAAAATCAAGATTTTTTTGTAAATCTTTGAAAATTATGTATTTTTGCGCCCGCTTTGAATGAAAAGCGATTTTTTAAATTAGTTATTTAATTATGAAGAAGGTATTTGTGTCTTTTGCAGTTGTCGCCCTTGTGTGCGCTGCGGTTTCTTGCGGAAACAAAAGCAAGAAAGCTGACGAGCAAGCCGCTGCCGAGATTGCTTCTGTCGAGGAAGCTGTCGATTCAGTTGCTGCTGTTGCAGATTCTACCGTCGCCGCTGTTGATCCAGTCGTTGCCCAGTAGTCACCTGCTCGAGAGCGTCATTTTTAAAAGTGCGGTATCCGGGTTGAACCCCAGATGCTGCTATTTTTTTTGTTATATTTACTGAATACAAAAGGATTGGAACATGGCAACGGTTGCGAAACAGAAGACGGTGTGGTTCTGCACCTCTTGCGGGAATGATTATCCCAAGTGGATGGGACGGTGTCCCGCTTGCGGGGAATGGAATACGATCGTAGAACAGAAGGTCGTGACCGGCTCTGCGAAGAAGAGTACGGCGGGAAGAGTTTTCTCCGGACCGGACCGGAAACCCCGGAAGATTTCCGAAATCGATTCGACGGGTGATGAACGCCTGTCTTTGAACAACGGGGAAGTGGACCGCTTGTTGGGGGGTGGAATCGTGAAAGGCTCGCTCGTACTGATCGGCGGCGAGCCGGGTATCGGAAAATCCACCCTTTCGCTTCAGATTCCGCTCCATTGTCCTGCTCTCCGGACCTTGTATGTGTCCGGAGAGGAAAGCGCCCGCCAAATCCGCATGCGGGCGGATCGGTTGGGGGGAGACGCCTCCAACTGTCAGGTCTACTGTGAGACATCTGTCGAGAACATCGTCGCGGAAGCCATGGAAATCCAGCCGGATCTCGTGGTCGTGGACTCTGTACAGACTATGTATTCCGACACTGTGGAATCCACCCCCGGTTCTGTTTCCCAGGTCAAGGAGGTGGCCGCGATCCTGCTCCGGTTTGCGAAGGAAACGGGGATTCCCGTCCTGCTGATCGGACATATCACCAAGGAAGGCTACATCGCGGGCCCGAAGATTCTGGAGCACATCGTGGATGTGGTCCTGCAGTTCGAGGGGGACCACCGTGGTTCCTATCGGATCCTCCGCAGCATCAAGAACCGTTTCGGTTCGACGGCCGAACTGGCCGTGTTCGAAATGACCGGCCAAGGACTCCGAGAAGTCGCCAATCCGTCGGAGCTGCTGATTCCGATGCATGAGGAGGGGCTGAGCGGAACGGCTATCGCGGCGATGCTGGACGGAACCCGACCCCTCTTGTTCGAAGTTCAGGCACTGGTCAGTTCGGCCGTCTATGGGACAGCCCAGCGTTCTGCCACCGGCTTCGATGTGCGGCGTCTGAATATGCTGCTGGCGGTGCTGGAGCGCCGCGCCGGCTTCAAGCTCGGTCAGAAGGATGTTTTCCTGAATATGGCAGGAGGGCTCCGGGTCACGGATCCGGCCTGCGATCTAGCAGTGGTCTGCGCCGTCCTGTCCTCGAATTTTGATTTTCCGATCTCCTCTGATTTCTGTTTCGCCGGTGAGGTGGGCCTGAGCGGAGAGGTTCGTCCGGTCCCTCAGACAGACCGTCGCATTTCGGAAGCCGGCCGGCTCGGTCTCAGCAAGATTTTCGTCTCCTCCTTCTCCGCCTTCGGACGGAATCCTGCCGAGGAGAAGCAGCTCGGTCCATTGCCGGCCGCAGGTTCCGGTTTGGCCTCTGGCACCCGTTCAGGTTCCGGCCTCGGTTCTGTTTCGGGCTCTGGTTCAGCCGGAGGCTCCAGTTCGCTAGACAGCACCCGTTCAGTTGCCAACCCCAACTCCGCCCGCGGCCACATCGAGGTTGTCCGGGTTCCCGACATCCCCGCCCTCGTCCGCACCCTGTTTAAATAGGCGACCCCGCCTTCTCCGCAACGCGACCTCTGGAGCCTCGAGGCATCTGCCCCTCTCTCTCAAAGATGACGGTCTTTCCCTGCCTTCTCTGCACCGCATGAACTTCGCAACCCTTCTGCGCCGTCACCCGAGGCGGGGCAGCGAGTCTTTTCAAGTAGGTGAACCCCGGCTTCTCCTTACCGTCACCTCGGGAAACCTCGCGACATTTCTGCGCCGCCACCCGAGGCGGGGCAGCGAGTCTGCTTAAGCGGCACTGCCTCTGGGGAAACCCCGCTTTTGTGCATTGCTCCATGCTCCTGAGTTTTGAGCGCGTTTTCCAGGTTTTCGTCAAATTTGTGGCAAGGGGCACATGAAACAAGGCGGGGATCTTTTGCGAAGCACGAACACCGGATAATGCCTTGTATGTGGTTGCAGGCACGATCACCATGACGGGATCGTCATTTTTAAGGGACATTTTTCACGGGAATATGGGATCACCCGCAAATGTATGTGTTCCCTCTTTTGTCCCATTGCCGGGTCGTCTGCAAAACTCTGTGTGCATGTCGCCCGCTTTATGTCTGGCCTGGAAGCCGTCTCCCGGCCACCCCATGGCGCCCTCCCCCGAAGGTGTGCAGAATATTCACCCCTGAAAATTATGGAGGGTAAAGTGCTGACGGACAGGGTAAAAGATGAATTTCTTCTCGTTAAATCAATGAGATAAAAATGGCGGAAAGTCCATAGCCTCAGACCGTTGTCCTCCACGGCTGTTTCGCCGTCCGTCGGGAGGTCGCGGTTCCGTTCGGAGGTAAAAAGGAAACCTTTCTGTTTCCACGCGGCGCAGGCATCCATGGGGGCTTTTGCAAGCGCCTCACAGCCATGCACTTGTAGAGGCACCGTGGATGCCGAGCTGTTTTTCAGCATAGGCGTCCATTGCGGCCTCTGCAAGTATCTCATGGACAAAGTCTTGCAAAGAGGCCCATGGATGGCTCCACTGCAGACGGGTGCGAAGCGGGGCACGATGACATGAGGGCCGTCGCGGTTCGTTCCTGGGCAATGAACGAGGATGAGGTTCCGCGAATGGGAAGGGAAACACAGAGTTTTGCAGTTGATCCGGAGTATGCCCTATAACTGCATGGAGACGAGAGAGGCGAGTCCGTGATTTGTGGAAAATCCTCTGGCATGTTCCGGATAGGGAACTTCGTAATGGGCTCTTCTCGCTCCCGCGACCAGCCTTAGTCCGCACCCTGTTCAAGTAGCCGCCCCTGCCTCGCCTCGTCGCCTCTCGCGGGCGGAATCATAGGCGTCCACCCGGGAACGTATCCGGCTCCAGATTGGGGAAATCCGTTTGCAGATGGGGTCCGGAATCTTCCACCTGCGAGAGGGGGAACAGTAGTGGCGCGCAACTGTGGTTGATGGCAGGTGCGGGGGATCTTCTTCGAGTAGAACAATTGGATGCAAAGGCTTGCCAAAAGGATGATGCCAATAAGAATGAGGACACTGCGCCGGAATTCGGGAAATCCGTATCTTTGTCGAGGTTGAATATGCGGGATATCCCGGAGCAGGCTCCCCAACTCCCGCAAGGAGGATGGATCCCTACGGGTTTGACCGGCACGTACAGGTGTGCGATGCCCGACTCGACAAACTGGAGGGGACGGAAGTCTGACGAAAAAGAAATAGGATGATGAATATGAAAACGATTGCACTTGCGGGCGCTTTGACGCTATGCGTCGCGGTTGGAATGAGCGGCTGCGGGCAGCCCCGGGGCGTCAAAGGTGATGAAAACGGGCCGTCGCCGCTGACCGAGGCGGAGATCCGCTTGATCGAAGGGGCTGACTCGGTGATGTATGTACTGGATGTTGCCGACCCGGAGGACTCAGTGATTCTCAGGGCTGCGAGCCAGGATTTTCGTGACAAGGATCTTCAGGGCGAAGTCTTCAAGACTTTGGCTGCCAAAATGCTGGCCACGGTCAACGCCCCGGAACAGGGCGGCGTCGGAATCGCAGCTCCGCAGGTCGGGATCAATCGCCGCCTGATCGTCGTGCAGCGGCTGGACAAGGCCGGAGAGCCCTTTGAAATCTACCCGAATGTCCGCCTGGATTCTCTATACGGAGATCTTGTCAAGGGTCGGGAGGGGTGCCTGTCCGTCCCGCCTTTCCGAGGTTTGGTTCCCAGATGGACGAAAGCCATCGTTTCCTACAAAGATCCGGAAACGCTTGAGACCCGGCGGGATACGATCGCCGGCTTTACCGCTGTCATCTTCCAGCACGAAGTCGACCACCTGGATGGTGTGCTGTACATTGACCGGGCGGATTCCGTGTTTGTCGACGAAGACTGGAAGCGGGAACGAGTTTCGTTTGACAGCCTCGGAAGATACAAAAAGCCTGCGATCCTGCGCGAATCGCGTGATTTTTAAGAAAAATGATTATCTTTGCCCGTTCATTTGAGTAAAAAACACATTCAAACCATGAATCTTAGAGATATTAAAAAAGACATCGAGTATGTTATCGGCGCCTTCATCGACGATTGCTCTCTTTTCAGCACTGCCAATCCGAATGCGGATGACGAAGTGCTGGGAGGACTGCTCGACGAAGCCGTGAACCTCTATAATGACCTCCGCGACAAGGTGAATGTTAAAATTACCGGCAAAAAAGCGGCTTATTTTGCCAATCTCCGTAAGGAACTGCTTGAAAAGACGGACGGCCTGTACAAAAAACTCAGCGTTGTCGTGAAGGAAACGGTCAAGGAGGAGAAGAAGGTTGTTCCCGAGAGGGAAGTCGCAGTGGAGTCCGCTGAAGAAAAGAAGCCTGCCGCAAAGAAACCCGCTGCAAAGAAACCTGCTACGGAGAAACCTGCTGCAAAAAAGCCTGCCGCGAAGAAGGCCACCCCCGAGCCGGAGGCCGCATCGAAACCCGCTGCAAAGAAACCTGCTACGGAGAAACCCGCTGCGGAGAAACCTGCTGTGAAGAAACCCGCTGCGAAGAAACCCGCTGCGGAGAAACCCGCCGCAAAGAAGTCTCCTGCGAAGAAGGCCGCTCCAAAAGCTGAAAAGAAAGAAGAGGAAAAGTAATTTGTCTCATTCTGAATCATCTAAAGGGGAGGGCTGCGTGCATCTTCCCCTTTTTGTTTGCAAAACAGGGAACAAATCATGATATTTTTCTATATTTAAGTCTGTAAAATAAAACGAATATGAAAACAGTGGTAGTTGGTGTGACCGGTCTGGTAGGTACCAGAATGGTCGAAGTCCTCGAAGAGAGACATTTCCCCGTCTCTGAATTTATTCCCGTCGCTTCGGAACGATCGATCGGCAAGCGGATCTCCTTCAATGGAAAGGAGTGGCCGGTCGTGAGCGCGGAAGAAGCCATTGCCCGAAAACCCGATCTGGCGATTTTCTCCGCCGGCGCCGGCATCTCGCGGGAACTGGCTCCCCGCTTCTCGGCCGTCGGCTGCCGCGTGGTGGACAATTCTTCCTGCTGGCGGATGGATCCGACCAAGAAACTGGTCATCCCCGAGATCAACGCCGACGTGCTGACGGCCGATGACTACATCATCGCCAACCCGAATTGCTCCACTATTCAGATGTTGTTGCCGTTATGGCCCCTGCACAAGAAGTACACGATCAAGCGCGTCGTGGTCTCGACCTATCAGTCCGTCACCGGCTCGGGCAATCCCGCCGTCGCCCAGATGAAGGCCGAACGGGCCGGCGGAAAATGGGGAGAGTATCCTGCCTTTTACCACTATCCCATTGATGAAAACGTGATTCCCCACATTGACGACTTCCTCGACAACGGGTACACCAAGGAAGAGATGAAGATGGTCAACGAGACCCACAAGATTTTCGGAGACGACTCCATCGGCGTGAGCCCGACTACTGCCCGCGTTCCGGTGCTGGGCGGCCATTCCGAGTCGATCAACGTCGAGCTGGAACAGGATTTCTCGTTGGAAGACATCCGGAAGATCTGGTCTGAAACCCCCGGTGTCACGGTTCAGGACGACCCTTCGCGGAACATCTATCCGATGCCGTTGTATTCATTGGGCAAGGACGATGTGTTCGTCGGTCGCCTCCGCAAGGATCCTTCCGTCCCGCGCGGCCTCAACTTCTGGTGCGTCAGCGACAACATCCGCAAGGGTGCCGCCACCAACACCGTCCAGATCGCTGAAGTCCTGCTTCAAAAAGGATTTCTGCCTAAATAATGAATTGTCGGAATATTCTTTATTCCCCGGCCAGATGCTTCTCCCAAGCCCAGGCAGCGGCCAGGGTGTCTTCGATCGCGCGTTCGGCTTTCCAGCCGAGTTCCCGGTTGGCCCGGGCGGGATCCGCCCAGATGGCCGTCACATCCCCGGGCCGTCTCGGCGCGAACCGGTAGTTCAGCTTCACTCCCGTGGCCCGCTCGAAGGCGTTCACCAGTTCCAGGACGGAAAGCGGCTGCCCCGTCCCGATGTTGAAGATCTCGTAGTTTTCTTCCATCTTGTCTTCGAGCATTCTCCGTATCGCGAACACGTGGGCCTTCGCAAGATCCACGATGTCGATGAAGTCCCGTTGGCAGGTGCCGTCCGGAGTGGGGTAATCGTTGCCGAAGATCGACAGGCAGTCCCGCTTCCCGATGGCCGTCTGGGTGATGAAGGGCACCAGGTTGTTCGGAACTCCGCGGGGAAGTTCTCCGATCCGGGCGGACGGATGCGCTCCGACGGGATTGAAGTATCGCAGCGCGATGCCGCGGAGTCCGGAATAGGCTTTTACGCTGTCGCGGAGGATGTCCTCGCACATTTGCTTCGTGTTTCCGTAGGGCGACGTGGCCGGCTGACGGGGTGCTTCTTCGGTCACGGGAAGCTGATCCGGCTCGCCGTAGACGGTCGCTGAAGAGGAAAAAAGAATATTCCCACATCCGTGGAGCCGCGCCGACTCGATGACATTGAGGAAGGATTCCAGGTTGTTCCGGTAATACTTGACGGGTTCCTCGACGGATTCTCCCACGGCTTTGAAGCCAGCAAAATGGATAACGGCGTCGATCCGGTGATCCGTGAAGAGCCGCTCGGTTTCCGCCGCATCGCAGAAATCCATTTGCACGAAAGGAAGATTTTCCCGTCCCGTGATCTGTTTCACGCCCTCGAAACAGGTCATGTCGCAGTTGGACAGATTGTCCGCCACGAGCACATCGTACCCCGCCTCGATCAGTTCCACCGTTACATGGCTGCCGATAAATCCAGCCCCGCCGGAAACCAACATTTGCTTTTTCATGATTCTATTTTTGATGAATATACAAATTTAGTAAATTTGTTTTTCTATAGAAGTGAGAAATCTGTGTCTATGAAGAAAATTTCGACAATGTTGGCGTGCCTGCTGCTGGTCGCTGCCGCCCATTCCCAAGTCCCCGCGACCCGTAACCAGCCGGAAGGGAAGACGAAGACTCAGCGCTACGTGGAGCAGGTCTCCCGGAACGATATCTTGAACGGATCAGTCTTTGCGGTCCTCGCCCTGACCCAGGACGGGGACACGCTGGCCTCCTGGAACCCCGGACAGCGCATGGTCCCGGCCTCCACCCTCAAACTCATCTCCACCGGTGCCGCCCTGCATCAGCTGGGGCCCGAATTCAGATACGAAACCCGTATCGCTTACAGAGGCACCGTCAAGGACGGAGTTCTGGACGGGGATCTGTACATCATCGGCGGAGGAGACCCCACCATCGCCTCCAAGGACTCCATGGCGACCCCGCGCTTCTTCCTTTTCAGCCAGTGGAAGAACCTGTTGGACAAGGCCGGCATCAAGCAAGTCAACGGACTCTTGATCGGGGACGGCCGCTATTTCGACGGCCCGATCGAAAAGGACAAATGGTCCTACGAGGACATCGGGACCGCCTACGGTACCGGCGGCGACGGACTCTGTTTCTATGAAAACGCGCTCGATATCCAGGTAACGGCCGGCACGACAGTCGGGGCCTCCGTGCGTGTGCGCCCCTCCTTTCCGATTCTTCCTTGGATGAACTACATGTACCGCGGGGTCACCTCCGAGGCAGGGACGGGCGACCAACTCTTCCTGTACACCTCGGACGTCTATCCGTTTGCGGAAATGCGCGGCTCCTTCGCCATCGACCGCCGGACGAAGACGGAAGAATTCAGCAATAAATTCGGTGCGTACACTTGCGCCTACTATTTCTACAACTATCTGAGAGTAAACGGAATCAATGTGACTTTGGGTCCTGCGGACGTGCGAAACGGCCGGATCAGGACGGATTTGACCGATTTGACGCCGGGAGCCTACGCAGCCCGTGTGGACGACCTGACCGTACTCGGATCGACCCTCTCCCCGACCCTGCTGGAGATCGTCCGGGCGACCCACCTCAAGAGTGACAATTTCTATGCGGAAACCCTGTTGCGCACGCTGGGCAGGAGGTTGCATCACTCCGCTTCTTACGATTCCAGCTATGTCGCGTTGAACGATGTCTTCCGGTCGCTCAAGGTCGATGCCTCCCAGGTGCAAATCCAGGACGGAAGCGGACTCGCCCGGCACAACTACGTCTCCCCGGACTTCTTCGTGCAATTCCTTTCCGCCATGATGGACAGCCCGGTTTTCGGGGAATATGTCGGGTCGCTCGGGCAGCCGGGCGGGCCTTACTATGAGTCCCGCCTGAGCGGGGAACCCGGCTCGATCCGGTCCCGAGTCCACTACAAGAGCGGCTCCATGAACGGGGTGCGCTGTTTCTCCGGCTACATCGAACCTTCGGCGGGAGACAGGGGGGACACCATCATCTTCTCCCTCATGACGAACAACGCGCTGGCCTCGACCAGCACCCTCGATGCGATCCTAGACCGCATCGTTGCCTTACTTGCTTCGGAAAACTAGCCTCCCGATTTCCGAACCGCTATTCTTCTTTACTGAAATAGTCCGGACTCGCGAGAACCGAGACGATTCCGGAGCCGGGTTCGTCGACGTGGCCGAGGATCCGGCGGGCGCGGATCGGCTTGCGGTCATAGTAGTCCGGGGCAGTCGGATCCAGGGACCCGAAGCGGACGACCTGCGAGGAATGGATGAACCGGTAATTGCCCAGATAGATTCCCACATGGGTAACCTTCTCCGCAGCGGAATCCGTCGCTTCACGGCCCCAGAACAACAGATCCCCGGGACAGAGCGCAGTCGCCGTGACCTGGCGGTCCGCTGTGAAAAGGGGGATGTCCTCCCCGACCTTCGCCTGCTGGGATGCATTGCGCGGCAACAAGATTCCGTTTAAGAAAAACACGCTACGGGTCAGCCCGCTGCAGTCCACGTTTTTGACGGATGTTCCGCCCCAGAGATAAGGGACGCCTAGAAACCGTTCGGCAGTCTCTTTCAACCGATCCTGCAGCAAGCGGGTTTTTGCCGGATTGATCGCGGTCTCGCGCCGCTCCTTGGCCCAGCGGAAGAAAATGTCCACATCTTCCGCCGCTACGTATCCCGTTTTGCCGGAAGGCAAAGCCACGCCCACGAATTTTTTCCGCAGCACAGCCCGACCCTCTTCGTAGCCTTTCAGGCTCCCGCGGGTGTGGGTGATGATCTTGTAGAGGATGCGGACGAGGTCGCCCGCCACCAGCTCCGACACAATCTCGGACGACCGGGACGGCGCAGCATAAACATGCGTTAAAATAGCCGTACAGATGTATTTGGGGGCCGCAAGGTATTCCTGAATGCCGGCTTCCGTCATCGGAACCAGCCCGGATGCCGTCACCCAGGCTGTGTAGGGCTCCGGAGTCCGGATCTTGATCCAGTAACCGACGGTGTCCAGCAGCTCTACAACCGTACCCATCAGAGCCTGGTTCCCCAGTTCGGCCGTGTAGTCCGGCTGCTCCCGCATGAAATTCGCGGAATATTCCACTATCGCCCGGTGCTGCCCTGTCGCGGCAAGCCCCCAGCAACTCAAGAATATTCCCGCTGCCATTCGTTTCAAAGTGTTCATAACGTGTTCATAGGCTGGAATAGCGGCTTTCTATCCTCTGAAATAGCGTACCGCGTTTTCGAACAAGGGTTGGTCGAGGTCGGCTTCGATGTTCTTGAAAAGGTTGCGCTCGTAACGTTCGGAGTGGCCCATCTTGCCGAGGATCTGTCCGTTCCGGCCGAGGATGCCTTCGATGGCGTAGTAGGATCCGTTCGGGTTGTAGGGTGACTCCATCGTGGGTTCTTCCGTGAGCGGATCGACGTACTGGAAGGCCACCTGTCCGCCGGCGAAGAGCTCCCGCGCGAGCGTCTCGTTCACCACGAATTTGCCTTCGCCGTGGCTGACCGGGAGCGTGTACGTTTCCCCGACCGCCATGCCGGCCAGCCAAGGGGAATTCGTGGAAGCGACCCGGGTTGTGACCATCTGGGAGATGTGTCGGTTGATGTCGTTGCGGAAGAGCGTGGGGGAGTCCTTGGTAACTTTTCCGAGGGCGCCATATGGCAGCAGGCCGGATTTCACCAGTGCCTGGAAGCCGTTGCATATTCCCAGGATCAAGCCTCCCCGCGCCAGCAGCGCCTCGATGGCGGAAGCGATCTCCCGGTTGTTGAGGACGTTCGCGATGAACTTTCCGCTCCCGTCCGGTTCGTCTCCGGAAGAGAATCCGCCCGACAGCATCAGGATCTGGCAGGCGTCGATGTCCTGCTTCATGGCCGCGATGGAATCCAATACATCCTGCTCATTCAGGTTGCGGAACACCCCGAACCGCGTCTGCGCCCCGGCCTTGAGGAAGGCTTTGGCGGAATTGTAATCGCAGTTCGTCCCCGGGAACACCGGCAAGTAGACCAGCGGCTGCTCCACAGGAGGCCCTTGGTACCGGAGTTTCGGTGCTTTGAAAGGCTTCATTGCATCGAGCCCCTTGGGGAGAACCCGCTTGAAATCCGGTGTGCTGACCGTGGGATAGACGCGTTCAAAGAGCGATTTGTTAAAATCCATCAACTCGAAGATGGAAAGCCGGGTGCCGTTGATCCGGAGATCCCCGTCTTCGCCCGGCGTCACCGTCCCCAGTAGTTCCGCGTTTTCATATTCCAGTTCCCCGTCCGCTTCGATCACGATGGAGCCGTAGTTGAGGTAAAAGAGATCCTCTTCGCTGACGTTCACGTCGACACCGAAGGCATTGCCGAAACTCATCTTGCAGAGCGCTTCGGCCACTCCGCCGAAGCCGACGGCCCAGGCAGCCACGATTTTCCCGGTGGCGATCTCCCGCGCGATGAAGTCCCAATTGCGCTTCAGTTGCTCCGTGTCCGGCATCCAATTCCGCAGCGGGGTGTGCCGCACAAGATAGAGCCGGTCTTCCTCCCACTTCAGTTCCGGGGAAATGACTTTCGAAGCCTTGACCGGTGTGATGCCGAACGCGATGAGGGTCGGGGGGACATGGATGATTCCGTCCGCCGTTTCGAAGGAACCGCTCATCGAGTCTTTCCCGCCGATCGAAGGAAGTTCCAGGTCGATCTGCATTTTGAGGGCGCCCAGCAGGGCGGCTGCCGGCTTGCCCCAGACTAGCGGGTCAGCGGTCATCCGTTCGAAATATTCCTGACAGGAGAACCGCATCGTCTTCCAGTGGCCGCCGGCGGCGACCACTTTGCTGCAGGCTTCAACGAAGGAATATGCCGCCCCGTGGTAGGGGCTCCATTCACAGAGGTCGGGATTGAAGCCGAAGGCCATCATGCTGGCGGTATCGGTCTCCCCGTCCACCGGAAGTTTTTGCACGGACACCTGCGTCTCCGTTTCTTGCAGTTCGCCTCCGAAGGGCATCAGCACAGTCGAGCGGCCGATAGTGGAATCGAACATCTCGATCAGGCCTTTCTGGCTGGTCACGTTCGGATCCTGCAGATTCTTGAATATTCTTTCTTTCAGATTGTCGCCGGGCACGTCCCGTTCGAACGGATTCCCTTCCTCCACGGGGCCGATCGCGGCGCTGGAATAATGCTTCGCCCCGGCGCTGTCGATGAAATCGCGCTTGAGGTCCACAACCAACTTTCCGCCGTTGTACATCCGCATCCGCCGCGAGGGCGTCACGTCCGCGACGTGGGTCACTTCGACATTCTCTTCGCGGCAATATTCCATGAAGACTTGCATGTCCCGAGCATCCACGACGACGGCCATTCTTTCCTGCGATTCACTGATGGCCAATTCCGTGGCGTTCATGCCGCTGTATTTCACAGGAATCCGGTCCAGGTAAATGTCCAGCCCGTCGGTAAGTTCACCGATCGCGACACTCACCCCGCCGGCGCCGAAGTCGTTGGACTTCTTGATCAACTTCGTGACTTCCGGACGCCGGAACAGCCGTTCCAGTTTCCTTTCTTCAGGCGCGTTTCCTTTCTGCACCTCGCTGCCGCAGGTTTCCAGCGACTCGTCCGTATGTTCTTTGGAGGATCCGGTGGCTCCTCCGATGCCGTCCCGTCCGGTCCGTCCGCCCAGCATCAGCACCATGTCTCCCGGTTGCGGGCTCTCCCTTCTGACATGGTCCGCCCGGACCGCGCCCACCACCGCCCCGACTTCCATCCGCTTGGCGGTGTAGCCCTCGTGGAAAATCTCCCGTACGTGGGTGGTGGCGACGCCGATCTGGTTTCCGTAGCTGGAATAGCCTTGCGCCGCTTTTCGCGTGATGACTTTCTGGGGGAGTTTTCCGGGCAGCGTCTCGGCTATCGGTTTCCAGATATCACCTGCCCCGGTCACGCGCATAGCCTGGTAGACGTAACTGCGTCCGGAAAGCGGATCCCGGATCGCGCCGCCCAGGCAGGTTGCGGCCCCGCCGAATGGCTCGATCTCCGTCGGATGGTTGTGCGTCTCGTTCTTGAACATCAGCAGCCAGCGCTCGACCGCCCCGTCTTCATCCACGTCGATGAAGATGCTGCAGGCGTTGTTCTCTTCGCTGACCTCCAGGTCGTCCAGTTTGCCCTGCTGTCGCAGGTACCGGGCCCCGATCGTGGCTATGTCCATGAGGTTCAGGCCTTTCTGCTCGCGGCTAAGTTCTTGGCGCAATTTTAGATAGAGGTTGAGCGTTCCCTCGATGTCTTCCTGGATAAAGGACTGTTCGATCCGGATCTCCTCCAGTTCGGTCATGAAGGTGGTATGGCGGCAGTGGTCGCTCCAATAGGTGTCCAGAATCCGCAGTTCGGTCTCGTTCGGGTCCCGACCTTCTTCCCGGAAGTATTTCACCACCTCCCGGAGATCGTCCGCATTCATGGCCAGCCCCTTTGTTTTGCAATAGTCCTCCAGTGCCTTGTCATCAAGGCTTCTGAATCCTTCCAGCACAGGGACCGGCTTTACCGGCGCGAGCTCCGTGTCCGAGAGCTTGCCCAGGTCCTTCTCGCGGGACTCCACCGGGTTGATGCTGTAGCGCTTGATGCGTTCGAGCGTTTCGTCGTCAAGGTCCCTGTCCAGAATCAGCAGCCTGGAGCTCTTGATGTTGATCTTCGCCCCCGGATCGATCAGGTGGACGCAGTCGATGGCGGAAGCGGCCCGCTGGTCGAACTGCCCGGGCAGATATTCGATGGCGATGTACTTCGCGTCCCGCAGATCGCAGTTGTCCGTTACTGAATCCGTTACCACTTCTCCGAACACGCTGTAGCGGCTCTTTTCCAGCAGATCGGGCGTGAAGCCAAACAAGTCGTAGACATTCAGCAGCCGCAGCGACTTGAGGTGCAGCTGCAGGTTCTCATTGAGTTCGGCGAGCAGGCTCTTCGCCTCCACCCGGAATTCCGGGTGCTTCTCCACGAATATGCGGTAATTCTTCATGACGGTCTTTTTTCGGGAATACAATCTACAAATTTAACCCTTTCGCCGCTCTTTTACAAAGGAATTTCGATCGGTGGCCGTACTTTGAATATACAGACATCCAGAGCTGTTTTCAAACCCCAGTGTAGAAAGTCTACACGACGTACTGCCCCGCAAACCTTTCGGTCTCCGGTGCACATGCAGGCGCGCTGGATCCTCCTCGTTGTTCCAGTGATGGTGGTTTCCCTGCTTTTGAAACAGCAACGTTTTGCTCACTGTGAATCAAGACGTTAATCATTTCAATGAGTCGTATTTTGAACGGATTGGAATCAAGAACTTTTTGGTTTTCAATTATTTACGTGATGCGAGAAGCCGCGGACACTGTATCGTCCTGAAAAAAGTTTACCAAAAATCGGTAAACAAAATGTCAGTTATCAGTTACAAACGAATCATGAGGCTGGAGAGTGCAGTTCTGCGTGAGTACTTCAGCGGAGTGCCCCTGAGCAGCCTGACCCGGCGGTACGGTGTGAACGGCCGCCGGATCGAGGCGATGGCCTCGGACTACATGAAGGGGAAAATCGATATCTTTGACCCCGGGGACAAAAAGGCCATCGAGATGTCGAAACTGTCACACAAGGAGGAGGTGCGTCTTCTCAAGGAGAAGATCGCCATTCTGGAGGATGCGCTGAAGATGGCGAACATCAAGGCGGAGGGGGCGGATATCATGATGGGGATCCTGAAGGACGAATACGGGATCGACCTGTCAAAAAAAGTCGATGCCGAACGGTCGAGGAGCTCAAGGGGAGGCACAAAGAAGTGAGCCTCTCCCGGCTCTGCGGCCTGTTCGGCTTCACCCGTCAAGGCTATTGGAAGGGGCTGCGGTCCCGCTACGCGGCGGAGATCGACGCCGCGGCGCTGCTGAACGAGGTGTCGCTCATCCGCGGGGAGATGCCGCGGTGCGGCTGCCGGAAGCTCCAGGTGCTGCTTGCGGAGTCCGGCCACGTCATCGGGCGCGACCGCCTGTTCTCCCTGCTGCGCGAGGGCGGGATGCTGGTGCGCCGCAGGCGCTGCCGCCAAGGTCATCGACATGCTCCGCAACGAGGATGTCATTCTCTCGCTCAAGGGTGGTGAGTCAGTGGCTCTCTTCCCCATCGCGAAGATGCATATATGAATAAAGAACTGCCTTCAACCGATTTCATGTATTTTTTTATTGAATTTTTCCCGTGGAATCCGAGCGGCCTTGCGTATCTTGACCTTGTAGTTGTAGATGGTCCGGACAGAGTACTTGAGCAGGTCGGCGATGGTGTTGGAGTCTTCTATTCCAAGACGTATCAGAGCGAAGATGCGGAGTTCCGTGTTAAGTTTCTCTCCTTTTTTCAACACGATCTTGGACGACTCTTCCAACAGAGAGTTAAACTGTTCTACGAAGTTCGGGAAAATCGCCAGGAAGGAAGTATCGAAGGAGTCGTAGAAGGCATCGATCTCTTCTTCTACTGTCGTAGATGCAATCATCTCTTTGAGCAGCTGATCGACTTTACCGTATCGAAGCTGTTTGATGACATTTGATTCTATGGCCTTGATCTTGTTGATGTTCTCGGATAGCTGTGACAGGAAGAGCCCGATGTATTGTTCCTTGATACTATTAGCTTCTGATAAGTCGGCATTGGCTCGCTGGAGTTCAGAATAGGCTTCCGTCAGATGGTTGTTGAGCCTGTTTAAATCTTTCTTCGACCTTGTAGCGCTCCGCATCATTTTGGCCAACAGAATGACACTGGCGATGAGCAGCGGGGCCAGAAGGGTGAGGCACAAGGTGAAGACCTTCAACCATCGGGAATTCTTCAAGACCGTTTGTTCATAAGCACGTTGGATACGGATCAGATAATGTGAGATTTTCCATGGGCGGAGTTTCGCATTATAGAAGACCGCATCCTCCAAGGCCATCTGAATATAGCGGAAACTTCGGTCTATGTCTATGTCTATCAAATCTTTGGCTACCAGAGTCAAAGAGGCGTAATCCTTGACTACGTTTATGAAATCCGCTTTGGCGGAAGTGACTTCCCAAAGGATCTTTTCGGACTCCAGTCCCAAAGAATCGCAAAGGACAGATTCTACCCATGCGGACTTGGCATATGGATGCGATTTTTTGTCAATAGAACCAAGCAGGGCAGCATTTTCAATCCTAGCTTTCTCGAACTGCTGCTGTGAAGCCAATAGACTGATATGCATATACTTCCAGTCATAGGAGTCTTCAGGATAGAGTTGCAGCAACTTTTCCATATATGTCTGAGGATTGTCTAGGTGTAGGTTGCCTTCACATCCAAGGGAATTTTCGACGATGTTGTCCGCCAGGCGGTATAGAGAATAATAGTAGTCTGGCAATAGATAGTCAGGCAAAGCCGTGGAATCTACTTGCTCGCTCAGCACGTAGTAAGATTCCGTGTAGTAGCCTGCATTAGCCAGTATTTCCCCCTGTTTGATAGTAGTCCATGCGATACCGTTAGGGCGGTTCGCCTTCTGAGCAACGCTTCGGCAGATGCCGATCCATGCTAGAGTTGAGTCGAAATTATAAGGTGAGTATTCTTCAACAAGGTTGCGTGCGAGGGCGAACCGGTCTTGGTAAGAACGTGCGATTTGAAAGGAACTTTTCAGGGCGTTGATACGTTCCTGTTTCCGGTACTCCTGTTCAGGACGGGAAGCAATAGAAGCATCCAACTCTTCCAAGGCCTTGGAGAGAGGAGCGGGCAGCTTTTGAGGAATGCTGTTGCAAGCCATGCAGAAGCACATTGTAAGAAGAATACGTATCGTGAGTTTGATCAAATTTATTTAGAAGCTATTTTAGAAATAAATATAAAATTGAATATATTTGGCGTAAATAATTGATTATTAGCAGCTTATCAAATAACATTTCGTAACTTTAAGATAATCAGTCATTTACGTTATGAAATCGGATTATTCAACTAACCTCACTGATAATCAGTGACAAGTTATCGAAAAAAACGTCAATCCGCAAGAGAGAACGAGAAAACATCCGCTCCGAGAAATTATGAATGCGATCCTTTATATCAACAAGACAGGCTGTCAATGAAGAATGCAAATCAAGGAGTTTGCCCCATCATTATTACTTTAGGAAATGGAAACTTGAGAGGGTTATCGAGGACATCATGGATACGCTGCCCGCAAGGATATCGATGGCAACAAGAAAGTAGGAAGGAGAAAACACGTTGTGGTTGATGCGCTTGGACTTCCTCTCACTAATCAGCGAACTAAAAACTTTTTCAAGCATAATGATGCTAACAAGGTAATAAATGAGGATGATAATAGTAATTGGCAATTTCCCTATATAAGTCCAACATGGTCGGCTCCGGCATCGTAATCAGAGCCTTCTGGTAGTGGAAAGACGTAGCCTGATATTTGTCAGTTTCCATGATCTTCGTTTTTGTGCGAAGGAACGGAGACGCACCGTTGGCCACAAAACGTAATCGCAGAGACGCTTACCTTTTCATTTACTTTTTGAACGTTTTAATGATGTACTAATCAATTGAATCTCTGTGTTTTCTTTTAATCATCCCCACTTTATAAGTACTTTTTCAATACTCAAAATCAGAGCGGTTATTTTTTTATATATTTTTACTTCAAATATTTTAGGTATACCACTTTATTTGATAAAACTATTCCTGTTCCATGATTGACCATCTGGAAACACATTGTTTTATCATTAGTCTGACCGCTGCCTCTGTCCATGGCACAATACATCCCGCACATCCCGCTCTTGTTGAAACAAACCAACAACATAATTAATCATGACATAACACGAAACAATAGTAGAAAATATTTGTAATGCGTAAAGCTGCATACAAGCCTGTAAATAGTTAAACTTTAATATTTTATATCAGTTCTTTAACTACCGCAATTTGATTTATGGGTTCTTTCCCACTGATTATGAGCGAAGGCAAGTATGTTTTTTAAAGTTACCGACCTTATATCCCGTCAGATCTTTTAATTGTTCATTCAAAATCAAGATGTCAATGAACTTATATTATTTTGAAATAATAATATAAAAACATCAGTAATAAGCAGAAAACAACAATAAATGCGGCCTTCACAGGTCGAAACCCTATTAATTAATTACCACACAAAAGTCTAACAAAAAATCCATGAGACATTACTTACAGTTTATCACTGTTGCTATGATCATGTTGCTCTGTCCGATGCCGCTGGCTTTCCAGGCTTTTGCGGTGAATTTTCAGGCGCAACAGGGTAGAATCACAGCAAAAGGTGTGATCCTCAATGTTCAAGGCGAACCGGCAATCGGAGCCTCCGTTTTCGAGAAAGACAACCCGACCAATGGTGTTGTCGCCGAAGTGGACGGAACGTTCTCGATTTCGGTTCCCGAAGGGGCCACCCTTGTCTTCTCCTCGATTGGCTATACCACCCAGGAAGTCATCGCTTCTCCCAACATGCGCGTTGTGCTTGCCGACGACAATGAAATGCTCGAAGATGTCGTGGTCGTAGGATACGGTGTACAGCGAAAGGAAACCCTTACGGGCGCTGTTACCGCAATCACGGCCGAAGACATTGAGATCACCAAGTCCGAGAACTTCATCAACAACCTCCAGGGTAAGATGCCCGGACTTTTGATACGTCAAAAGACCGGTGAACCGGGAACCTTCGACAACATGATTTCCATCCGTGGCTACGGCACCCCGCTCGTCGTCATCGACGGTATCACCCGTAGGGGTACTGAAGACCTCTCCCAACTCGTTTCCGAAGACATTGAGAGCGTTTCCATCCTGAAGGATGCCTCCGCCGCCATCTACGGCCTTAATGCAGCGAACGGTGTTATCATCGTAACCACCAAGAAGGGAAAGAACGAACGCGCACTCGTTTCCTATAACAATACCCTCGGCTTCAAGAATCCGACCGGTTTCGAGCGCACGACTGACGCCCTTTCCTTCTATGAACTCAAGAATGAGATGGACCGCAACATCGGCAAGACTCCGTCCTACTCTGAAGATTTCCTCAACAGGTACCGCAACGGACAAGCCGGCTATACGGATCACGACTGGCTAAAGCTCTACATGAAGGATTATGCCTTCCAGCAGGACCACAACCTGACCGTTCGCGGAGGATCTGATGCGGTCGGTTATTTTGTTTCTTTCGGATATAACGAAGACAATGGTCTGCTCCGCAGCGGTATCCAGTACTTCAAGCGTTACAATTTCCGTACAAACCTCACCGTCGAGCTGAGCAAGAACCTCCAGCTCGCTGTCAATATCAACGGCCGCTGGACCGAGCAGCGCCAGCCTCGTGAGGACTTCATGTGGACTTACAAGACTCTCCTCGTCAATGAGCGCGGTGTCGGTCCTTACTCCATAGACGCCAACGGCAATGAGATCCCCGGCCACTATTCATACATCCAGCCGGAAGGCAAGAACGCAGCTGCTCTGACCGATCCGGATGCTGACGGTTACCGTCGTACCCGCGGTTTGAATTACCAGACCAGCATGGAGTTCCGTTATACTGCCCCGTTCCTGAAGGGTCTCACCCTCTCCGCTCTGGCTTCCTATGACGGATCCAACTCCAACTACGATTCCCTGCAGAAGTCTTATCAGCTATATGACTACTACACGGATGCTAAATCCAGCATGTTCGGCAGTGACAGCTATTCCAACACCCTCCGTCTTTACCAGAAGATCTACGGTCGTCTCCAGGCAAACTACACCAAGAAAATCCAGAATCACACCATCACTGCGACCCTTGTCGGTGAAGCTTCCGCTCTCCGTAACGACAACCTTTCCGGCGGTCGTCAATTTGCTGGCCTCTACACCCACGACATCATAGACATGGGTAACAGTTCGACTGCCTCAAACTCCGGATCCCGCAGTTTCACCCGTCTGGCAGCCTACCTTGGACGTCTGAACTACGACTTTAAGGGTAAATATCTCGTCGAGGCTGTCGCCCGTTACGATGGTTCTTACCGTTACGCTCCTTCCAAGCGCTGGGCTTTCTTCCCATCCGCTTCCATAGGATGGCGTATCACTGAAGAGCCTTGGATGAAAGAACTCATCCCAGCGATGAACAACCTCAAAATACGTGCTTCCTACGGCAAGAGCGGCATGGACACCGGTAACGCATGGGAGTATGTCCGCGCATACAGTAGTTCAGCCAACAACGGTTACACCTTCGACGGAACTACCCTGACTCCGGGCATGACCGCCCCTGGCGTGGTCAACGACAACCTAACCTGGGTAACCTCCATCATCACTAACCTTGGTGTTGATTTTGAACTGTGGAGAGGCCTTCTCGGCGGTACTTTCGAGCTTTTCCAGAGGAAGAACGAAGGCACCCTAGGGAACTCTTTGGCAGTGATTCCGAACACATTCGGCGCTTCCTTCCCTCAGGAGAACCTTTTTTCCAACAAGAACTTCGGTTTCGAGTTCTCCCTGTATCACACCAAGCAGATTTCCCGCGACTTCAACTACACCATCTCCGGGAACTTTACTTATGCACGCAGTATGAACTTGCATGTCACGAACAATGAGCCGATTTCCCAGTTTAACACCTGGACCAGCCGCAATGAGAACCGCTATACCGGTTATACCTGGTTCTTTGACTACAACGGACAGTTCACTGACATCTTGGAATATGAAACTGCTCCCCTTTATGGTGGCAGCAACGGTAACTCACTGATGCTTCCGGGGTCCTACCGTCTTGAAGACCTCAATGGAGACGGTATGATCAGTAACGCTGACCGCCGTGTCCAGAAATGGAGGCGCGGAACCAACCCGCCGATTCAGTATGGACTGAACATCACTCTTAACTACAGGCAGTTCGACATGAGCATGGTTTGGCAGGGTGCCTCAGGCTACTACATTCAGTATTCTAATAATGACATCTGGGGCTACGGCCGTTACCCTACCACTTTCGAGAAGTTCAAGGATCGCTGGCACACCGCCAACTTGAATGATGATCCTTTTAACCCTGCTACCAAGTGGGTGAGCGGTTTCTACCCGGCACTCAAGACCTACGGCCACGCAGGCACCTATGACATGGGAAACAATGGTGGTACGGGTAACACCATGATCGACATCTGGAACCCGGACGCCACCTATCTGCGTCTCAAGACCCTCGAAATCGGATACACACTGCCGAAGAGTGTACTGCAGACCGTCAAGATCAGTAGAGCCCGTATCTACCTTAACGGATTCAACCTCCTTACTTTCTGCAACAAACTGCTCAAAGAGGCCGACCCGGAGCGTGAAGAGCGCGACTGGAGCGCGGGTCTGGCATATCCGCTGATGCGTTCCTATAACATTGGTGTCAACATCACATTCTAATGAAGGAAGAATAATGAAAAAGATATTATATCCGATAATTTCGCTCATCGCCGCCCTCAGCCTTTATAGCTGTACGGACTGGCTGGAACTGGAGTCCCTGACCAAGGTCTCCGAAAGTACCCTGACTTCTTCCGAAGGTGGTATCATGCAGCTTGTCGCCAAGATGTACAACATCACGCCGATGGAAGACTTCCGTTACCGTCCGAACTCCGGTTACCACAGATATGACTGGGACGGAGGCGCCGGTGACATGCAGATGGTCGACATGTACACTCAATATTCCTGCCGCTCTGACGGTTTCGGGATAAACTTCACTACCAACCACTGGTCCACCTATTATGAGAACATCCGTCAGGTCAACCTGTTCCTCGAGACTATTGCGAAAGCTGAGGGGGATGGAGTCATCTCCGCTGATGCTGCCAAGCGTTATAGCGCAGAGGGCTATTTCACCCGTGCATATATTTATTTGTCCCTTGCCCGCCGTTACGGTGGCGTTCCCATCATCGACAGGGTACAGGACGGTGATTATATCCCCGGCGGAGACGGAAGTGAACTAATAATTGACCGTTCGACCGAGAAAGCGACATGGGAGTTCATCCTCTCTGACTGTGACAAGGCCGCTGCCGGTCTGCCGGAAAGTGTTGGCGATTACCGTGCTACCAAGTGGGCCGCTCTCGCCCTAAAGGCCCGTGCCGCCCTTTACGCTGCTTCCATCGCGAAATACAGCGGCAAGTACACCATGACCGGCGAAGCCGTCACCAAGAATCTGGTCAGCATGAGCACTTCTGATGCCAACGCTTTCTACCAGGAGTGCATCAGCGCATGCGAGCAAATCATCAACAACTCTGGGAAGAAACTCGCCGGTGGCAAACAGACCGATCCCGCAAAGGCGGCTGAATTGTACCAGAACATTTTCATGCATCCGGAAAGCGCCGGTGACGAAGTCATTTTTAGTCGCGCTTACCTTGACGGCACTGTTCTTTGGGGACAGGGCCACTGCATGGACATCTACTTCAGCCCCGCACAAAAGAACCCGGGATTCCATAAATATGCCCGTTGGAGCGTCACCTCAGAACTTGTCGACCTTTATGAGGATTACACTGATGACGGCACCGGAAAGAGCGCCCCGATCAAGACTCGCACCGACGGGAATGAGACCGCTGTCTTCCACAATGTCAACGCCAACGAGAACGTTGCCACGACAGACTTCATCAAGTATGACAACGTGACAGATCCGTTTAAGGACAAAGATGCACGCCTGCGTGCGAGCGTCATTATTCCGGGCTCCACTTATGCCGGCCAACTGATTACCATCCAGGGTGGTATGTTCAAGACCGACGGCAATCCCTACATATATCAGAAGACATCCGAGACTGTCGGCGACGTTACTTACTACTCCTACGGCGGCGAATCCAAGGCCATCGACTATTCGGGCTTCGATGGTGCAGGAGGTGACTCCGACAACTGCTCCATCACCACGACCGGCTTCTCCATCCGCAAATTCCTGTCGGAGGGAAATATGCCTGCGGGTATACAGGCTTCTTCCACCACTACCTGGATCGACATGCGTCTGGCTGAGGTTTATCTCAACTATGCTGAGGCCGTCGTCGAGTCCGGTTCTGGCGATAAGACCAAAGCAGCCCAGTATCTCAATGATATCCGTCACCGAGCAGCCCACAAGGACAATATCCCTCTGACGCTGGAGAACGTCCTCAAGGAGCGCAAGGTCGAGCTCTTCGGTGAGGGCCAGCTCTATTGGGACAACTTCCGCCGTCGCGATATGCACGAACTCTGGAGCAGTTCTTCCCGTCATGGCATCATGCCGTTACTTGACTTGCGTAGCGGAAGCCCGAAGTACGTTTTCGTCCGTATCAACCAGAAAAATGACGAAACTTCTCCGAGGACCTTCGACCAGACATCCTACTATCTTTCAATCCCTGGGCGCAACGTTAACAAACTGGTCGATAACCCGGGTTATTAACATTAATCTTTCTGACACATGAAAAAAGTATTGTTAGTCGCAGCAAGTGTCCTCTTTCTAATGACCTCCTGCCAACTCGATAACTACGACGGTCCGAACGCTAAGATCCATGGCCGGATACTGGATGAGAAGACCGGTGAACTGGTCGGTACCGACATCCAGAACGGTTCTCGACTAATGGTCTATGAGCAGGGCTATGCCGCCTCAGAAACCCATTCCAATGGCGAGACCTGGGTCATAATGAATACTGGAGAGTATGCGAATAACCTAGTCTTTGCTGGCGAGTACGAAGTAATCTTCGAGAATGGAAATTTCTACGGTTTCAATGACTTCTTCACAATCAACAAGGGTGACAACGAAGTCGACTGGAAGGTCACACCTTACCTGCGCATCAAGAATTGCTCCATTTCCAAGAGCGGGAGTATCGTTACAGCGAAGTTCAGTCTCGAGGGCGGAAAGGGCAACGAGAAGGTAAGTGAAGTCCGTCTCTTCGCTTTTTCCGACAAATGGGTCGGCAACTATGTCAAGTTCCCCATTGAAGGGGGTAGCAAGATAGCCTTTGGTGCCAAGGATGGCGCCGGCAACATAGCCAATCCTGTCGTGACAGTTGACCCGTCCAGGGAATACACTCTGACAATCGATACAGAAAAGAATAAGTCGTTCTTCAAGTACACCGGTAAGAACTACTACTTCCGTGTCGGAGCCAAGGCTTCTGTCTCGGGAGCTGGCACGATCCGTCACAACTATTCCGAACTCGTAAAAATCGCGTTCTGATACGCTTCTGATTCCCGTGTGGGCCCGGCGAGGGCTTGGCCCGCACGGAATTATTGCTCCTTTCAAGATGATCTGAACCGTCTTGTGTGGAAGACTTGTCCTTAAACCATTCCCGATAATGAAAAAAAATCTTAGTACACTCATCCTGTTATGGATGGCCTGCGCCAGTGCATTCGCAGCAAAGCAGCCTCTCTCCCATTCCGTCTATACGCTCAGGCCCGACGACCCCGAAGCCATCTATTTCACCCCTGAGAACTATGGTTTCAAGGCAGACGGGAAATCCGACGTGACAGCAGCCCTACAGCAGGCCATCAATGATGTCAAGACCAAGTATGCCTTCGGGATTTTATATCTGCCCGAGGGTGAATACCGGATCACCAAGACAATCACAATCCCCCCTAATGTCCGCCTGATTGGCTTCGGCAAAAAACGTCCCGTCTTTTACTTGGCGGACAATACGCCCGGTTATCAAAACGAACGAAACTATATGATATGGTTTACCGGTGGCCTCGCTCGCGAGGGTATGCAGCCTTCAGATGCCAATGCTGGAACCTTCTACAGCGCCCTGTCCAACGTAGACTTTCGCATCGGCAAGGGCAATCCCCAGGCCGTGGCCATCCGCAGCCATTTCGCTCAGCACAGTTTCCTCAATCACATTGATTTCCAGATGGCTCCAGACGCTCTCGCCGGAATCTGGGACCTGGGCAATGAAGTCGAAGACCTGCGCTTCTATGGCGGTCAGTACGGTATTATCTCAAGCCGTCCTTCCCCGAGCTGGCCGGTCATGGTCGTGGACACATATTTCGAAGGTCAAAAGAAAGCAGCAGTCCTGGGCAAGGATCTTGGCGCCGCATTCGTGGGCATGCACGTCAAGAATGTGCCGATTGCTTATGAGAGCGCTGATAATACGCGGGATATCGTATACATTGAAAAAGCCTTATTTGAGAATATCTCGGACGCTGCCGTCAAGATAGCAGTCGAAGGCATTCCCACAAATCTCATCAACCTCCAGGACATAACCTGCAGCAATGTTCCCGTAGCTGTTTATTACAAGCCCAGCCAAAAGGCTGTTGTCGGCAAGGGCAAGGCTTACAATATCAAGACCTTCACCTACGGCATTACTTATGACTCCGCAGATGCCGTACCCGCTATCCGCGAAACTGCCGAAATCAATCCAGTCGTCAAAGCCCCGATGTCTCTCGAGAAGGACTTGCGTTCACTGCCTGGCATGGAGACTTGGGTGAGTGTCAAGAAATATGGCGCCAAGGGCGATGGGGTCACCGATGACACCGAAGCATTTGAGAAAGCCATCGCTGCAAACGAAGTGATTTATGTCCCTACGGGATGGTACCGTCTCACCCGTACTTTAAAACTAGGTCCGAAGACCAAACTCATCGGTCTCCACACTTATGCTACCCAGTTCGTCCTTAGCGAGAGCGAACCTGCGTTTAGCGGTTTCGGCGGACCTGTCCCCATGATCGAATCCTTCCCTGGAGGCGACAACATCTTCAACGGTATTGGCATTTTCACCGGAGCGTACAATTACCGCGCAGTCGGCCTCAAATGGCAGTCTTCTGCGGAATCATTCCTCAATGACGTCAAGTTCGTCGGCGGTCACGGTACACTGCGCAAACCGGTTCTCGTTGACCCGAACGCCACTCCTAGGGTCGGCAACATATCGGGACGGGGGTTCTCCCGCATCCCGAGTTCCCCGTCCGCCCCGGTCTACGTCCAGGGCAAGGACCAGGCTTGGGACAACCAGTACTGGAGCCTGTGGATCACCAATGGTGGAGGCGGCACCATCAAGGATGTGTGGTCGGCTAACACCTATGCCGCTGCCGGGGTGTACATCAGCGAGACCCAGACCCCGGGACGCATCTATTGCATGTCGCTGGAGCACCATGTCCGAAGCGAAGCGCGCATGACCAATGTTGCCAACTGGAAAATCTACTGCCTCCAGTTCGAGGAAGAAGGTACCGAAGGCCCAGACTGCCTCAACATGGAGATGAGTGGCTGCCGGGATATCACCTTCGCCAATTTCTGGATGTACCGTGTGATACGCGTCCAGACCCCTAAGCACTGGGGCTTCCGCATCTGGGACAGCAAGGACATAATCGTCAACAACATGTCCAGCTATACACAGATAGTCCCGATTCTCGAGACTCCGATCTATGATGTCAACAAGGACATCCCAGTGCCGACATGGAACATTGTCCGGCTGAACCTGACTGGAAGCGAACCCACTCGTCGTGAGCAGCCGGGACTCTTCCGCCCGGTCAAACTGGCTGACGGATTCGAACTGGCAGCCGGCGCGACTGCGGACAGTAAGGGCAACGTTTTCTTCAGCGAGCACCGCCAGAAGAAAGTCTACAAGTGGAACGCCGACTCGGGCCATCTGACCTTTGTCGCTGACTTCCCGTTCAAGCCGTTGGCTCTCGCTACCGATACCCAGGACAACCTGCTTGCCATCGTACGATATGACCCTCAGCCGGGCCTGATGGTTGACGGCAAACAGGAGACCGTCCCCGTTCTCGCCGATGACAACCCGGACTATAGCGGCTGGGGAAACAGCGGCTGGACCGTCAGAGTCTGGTCAATCAATCCGGACAAAGGCGAAAGCTCCTTTACCTCCCTTCCTCTGGTCAAGTCCTCGAGTTTGAGCGGTATCCAGAGAGTATGGCATCCAGGCTCCAGACGCCGCCCGGACTTTCAGAAGATTGCCGAGAACATGCCCGAGAACAGCTATCTAGCTACCGATGGCAAAACAGCCATACCGGAGACTTTCGACCTCTTCCGTTGCAGTGCTGTTTTCCCCGTGACCCCTGGACAGAGCCAGGAAGTCTATGTAGCGGACGAACTGAACCGTACTACAGTGGCCTTTTCCGTCAACGCCGACGGTACATTGAAACAGAAAGGAATCTTCGCACCGTTCTCGCAGTATTGTATCATCTCGGATGCTGAAGGCAATGTGTACATCGCGGACGGAGATATAGTGATCTTCGATAGGGACGGCGAACCCCTGCGTCGTATCCATATGGAGGATCGCCCGATCTCGCTCGCCATCGGCGGAAAGAACAAAGAGATGCTCCTCATAACCACATCTCGAGGCTTCTATGTCGCACGGATCAAGTAATAATGCAATACTACTGAACTTCATATTTCCATAAAAAGCATGAAAAGAGTCTTTTCATTTTTAGTGTTGGTTCTGCTGTTCGGGACCATGAAGATGGGTGCCGTCCAGCAGAAATCGGTTTACACCCAGAAGCCAGACGATCCCGGGGCCATGTTCTTTACCTCGGAGAACTTTCCCGGCATCACCGCTGACGGGAAGACCGACGTCTCACTCGCTCTACAAGCCGCCATCAACCGTGTCAAGACTGAACAGGCATTCGGCATCCTCTTCATTCCGGAAGGCAGATACCGCATCAGCCGCACCATCTATATCCCTGGCGCTGTCAGGGTCATCGGATACGGTCAGAACCGACCCGAGTTCATCCTTTCGAAGAACTCCCCTGGTTTCGCGGAAGAGCATCCCGACGACAAAGGCAAGAGCAAATACATGTTCTGGTTTACCAGCGGAATTGTCTCGGACGAAAACCGTGTGGGTGACGCAGGTGCAGGCACATTCTATAGTTGTATGTCCAACATCGACATCCGTATCGAAGATGGCAACCCGCAGGCGGTCGCTCTGCGCACGCACTATGCCCAGCATAGTTTCGTCAGCTACATGACCATCAATATAGGCAAGGGTAAGGCCGGTCTCTTCGATGTGGGCAACGAGATGGAAAACATCGCCTTTATCGGCGGAGACTACGGCATCATCTCGACCAAGGCCTCTCCTGGCTGGCCTGTGATGATGGTCGACTCCTATTTCGAAGGTCAGCGCAAGGCCGCAATACGCAGTCAGGAAGCCGGTCTGGCAATCGTGAACCTCCAGGTTAAGAACGTCCCCACGGTCTTCGAAATTGAGGAGAACTTCTGCGACAGGGTTTTCATGGAGAACTGCCGTTTCGAGAATGTCTCCGGCCCCGCCATAGTGATTGCGGTCGAGAACAATTCCAACACCGATGTGACCCTACGGGATGTCGTCTGCAGCAAAGTCCCAGTCCTGGTGAGCTATCCCCGCATCGGAGAGCAGACGAAGGTGGCGCAAAAGACCTATATCGTAAAGACCTATAACCATGGTCTCCAGATGGACAGCATGACGGACGTACCGGAGTACCGGACCGAAATGAAGATCTCTCCGCTCGCGGCGCTTCCTCCCGTCCTCAAGAATGACCTCCCCCAACTTCCCGGCATGGAAACCTGGGTCAATGTACGTGACTACGGCGCCAAGGGTGACGGCCAGACCGACGACACTCAGGCCATCCGCCGCGCCATGGCCGCTGGTGACAACGTTTACTTCCCTACCGGCTGGTACATCCTTACGGAAACCATCAAGATGGATTCCAAGACCAAGTTCATCGGCCTTCATCCATTCGCTACTCAGTTAAAGCTCCTTGAGAGCACTCCGGCCTTCAGCGCCTTCGGCGCTCCTGCCGCCATGCTCGAGTCTTCGAGAGGCGGACAGAATTACCTCAACGGTATCGGCATCAATACCGGCGCATTCAATTACCGTGCGGTCGGCGTCAAATGGATGGCTGGAGAAGACTCGTACATGAATGATGTCAAATACGTCGGTGGACACGGAACAATGAGGCGTCCAGTTCCAGCCCAGACAGGAAATACCCAGCAACAGAACCGTGGAAGAGGTGGCATCGCTGTTAGCACTCCTGAGAACCCGGTTCGCGCCCAAGGCTTCGACAACGCCTGGGACAATCAGCACTGGAGCCTATGGGTCAATCATGGTGGTGGCACATTCAAGGATATCTGGACAGCCAGCACCTATGCGTCCAACGGGTTCCTTGCTACAGATACCGATGTACCTACGCGCATCTATGCCATGAGTATCGAACACCATGTCCGCAGCGAAGTTCGCATGCGTAACGTGTCCAACTGGAAGATCTACTGCATGCAGACCGAAGAGGAAAGCGTAGAGAGCAAGGAGTGCCAGCCCCTGGAAATGGACGACTGCCACAACATAACCTTCGCTCAACTCTACATGTTTCGTGTCATAAGGTTCAATTGGCCCTATCACAGCAGTGTTCGTATGCGTGGCTGTCGTGACATAGAATTCCTCAATGTCCATAACTTCGGTCAGGTCAAGTACTCCAACGATATCGCCATCTACGATCAGGCAAAAGACATCGAAGTCCGTCCTTGGGAATTCGCGCGGCTGTATGTCACTGGGAATGAACCATCCCGCTACACCAAGGCCAAAGCTCCTGACGTCGCATCCCAGATAGCTACAGATATGGAATTCGCTGAAGGAATCGCACATGATTCGAAGGGGAATCTGTATTTCTGCGACCATCGGCTCAGAAGGGTATGGCAATGGTCTGAAGACAAGGGCCTCAAACTTTTGGCCGACTTCCCTTGGAAGCCTTGCAACATAGCGGTCGACACCAAGGACAATGTTCTTGTGACCTTCCGCTATGATCGTCAGCCCGGTTATGCGGCGGACACTGCTGACGTGTCTAATCTGCCTGATTCGCGCGGTACGTCATTTAGCGGCTGGGGAAACTCTGGCTTCGCTATTCGCGCCTATTCTATCAACCCCGAAGATCCGGAGAACAGCATCCGCCTTCTCGACCTCGTTCCTATGGGAAAGGTCTCCAATGTTGCCAAGGCCCTTTATCCGTCAAACCGTTGGAGGGATTTCCATGACTTCATGACCAATGCCGTCTACCGTCCCGAGAAATGCTTCCTCGCTCCGGACGGTAGGACCATAATACCGCAGCAGTACGATCTGGTTCGCTCTACTTCCCTGCTGGAAGCCTTTCCGGGAAAGACCTTCTACCTGTCAGACGATTACGACCGCAGAATCGCCAAGACCAGAGTCAATTCTGACGGCTCCCTGTCAGATATTGAAATTTTCGTTCAGAGAGGTGAATTCGGTGTGGCTACCGATGCTGCCGGCAACGTCTATGTCGCCGATGGAGAAATTCTGGTCTACGATCCGGATGGGAACTTCCTGAGAACAATCCGCGTCCCCGAGCGGCCGGCCGCCCTGACCATCGTTGGAAACAAGCTTTATATCGCCGCACGACGTGGCTTATACGTCCACTCCATCTAAATCCCAGGATATGAAAACACGACTTTTCTCACTATCCGTTTTCCTCATAGTCCTCACTCTTCCCATTTCCGCTCAGCTCAAGGTTATGGAAGGGACAGAGACCATCCCCACCTATGTGCCGACCGCACCGAACCCCATGCCCCGTTTCTACGAAGGAGCGAATCATCAAGGGGTCCAGAGGCGTATGTACCCCTACGCCTTCGACAATGGTCTTACGATGAACAAGATGGATGTCGACTATGACATGGTCTTCGTCGAAAATGATTACATAAGGATGGCCATCGCTCCTCAACAGGGCGGCCGAATCTACTATGCGTATGACAAGACCAACAACTACAACTGGCTCTATCACAACGCGGTCGTCAAGCCTTCCTTGATCGGAATGGTAGGCAACTGGCGTTCTGGTTCTCTTGCATGGGGCTATCCCCACCATCATGGTCCGACCACTGTCGAGAACATGGAATACTGTATTGAAAAAAATGAAGACGGCAGCCAGACCGTATGGATCAACTCCCAAGAACGGCTCCAGAGGGCCAATGTGCTCATCGGTTACACCGTATGGCCGAATTCCTCTCTCGTCGAGATGACCATCGTTCCTCGGAATCCTACAGATGTCACCAATTCATTTCTTTTCTGGGCTAACCCAGCCGTCCGCTGTGACGAGAACTATCAGGTCATTTTCCCCCCGAGCGTTAAATACGTCACCTACCACGGAAAAAACAGCATGACTTCATGGCCCATCGCCGACAGCTATTTCAACCGCCACAATTACACTGGCCTTGACATCAGCCGCTGGGTCAACACCGAGACTTCCGTGTCTTTCTTTTCTTGGGATCCGCGCGAAGATTATTTTGGAGGATATGACCATCGTCTCAAAGCTGGTACTGCGTGGGTGGGCAACCACTATGTTAGCCCTGGCATGAAGTACTGGGCAGACGGCAACAATCCCAGCGGTCTAAAGACAAACGAAGGTCTAACTGACGATTCCGGAAGATACATCGAACTGATGGCCGGTTTCTATACGGACAACCAGCCGGATTACAGCTGGCTCCAGCCGTATGAGACAAAACGCGGATCCATGATCTGGTTTCCGATCAGGGAGTTGGACGGCCTTATTTATGCCAACCGCAACGGAGCGATGAATTATTTCTTAGATGGGACGAGGCTCGATGTGCGTCTCAATACTACCTCGGCTCACAGAGCGGCTCGCTTGAGCGTGGAGGCCGAAGGACGGGAAGTGTTTAGTTGCAGCTTCTCCATCAGTCCTGCCGAACCCCAGAAAATAGATGTTTCACTGCCGGCCGGAACGGCTGAAGAGTCGCTCGACATCCGCTTGTATGCGGACAATGGGGATCTTCTCTACCGCTATGCCCCCGCTGAGCACCCCGAACCGGATTATGACCGCCCCGAACCGTTGTCTTCCTACAAGCAGCCCTCCGAAATTGAAAGTGTCGAGGAACTGTACTTGACAGGTCTTCGCATCGACCAGTTCCATAGTACGATGGACCCGATGCCTTACTTCGAAGAAGCCCTGCGCCGTGATCCCGGCAATGCTCAGGTCAATACTCAGCTTGGTCTGATGGCTTACAAGGACCAGAACTGGGACAAGGCTGAATCATACTTACGCAAGGCCGTCGAGCGCGTCACCGCCCGGTACACCCGTCCACGCGACTGTGAATCTCTCTACTATCTCGGTCTCACCCTTCGTCAAAAAGGCTTCATCGATGAAGCCTACGACTGGCTGTACCGCGCCTCTTGGGATGCCGACTGGCATACCGCCTCATATCTCCAGCTCGCACAGATTGACTGTACGCGCGAAGATTGGGAGAATGCCCTCGACCATATCGACCGCAGTATCTCGACTAACACTGAGAACCTCATTTCTCTCAACGCCAAAGCATTTATTCTCAGAAAATCAGGACAGGAGGGAGAAGCAGCGAAGTTCTTGAGGAATGTCCTTGACAAGCATAAAATCGACCATTTCGCAATGAATGAACTCTGCATCATGGGTGCCTTCGGGGCCGACCGCGCCGAACTGGATCGCTGGATGAGGGATGACGTTCAAGCTTATCTTGAGCTCGCCTCCTACTACATCAATCTCGGTGCCTGGACGGAAGCTTCGGACATTATGAAACGCATCGCCGACAAAGGATGTAACTACCCGATGGCCTACTATGCCCTAGGTTATTGTGCTGAGATGGTAGGCGATACCCAAGCCGCAAAAGGCTGGTACAAGAAGGGCTCTCAAGCACCTCATGATTATTGCTATCCTTTCCGTCCTGAAGAGAATGCGATACTGCGTCACGCCATCGTTGCTGACCCTGTCGATGCTAAGGCTCCATATTATCTGGGAAATCTCCGTTTCGAGCACCAGCCTGAGGAAGCCGTTTCTCTTTGGGAGACATCACGTTCGCTTGACCCCTCATTCTACATCGTGCACCGCAACCTTGCACTAGCCTACCGAGATATCGACAGGAATTATCCTAAAGCCCTCGAGAGCATAAGAAAGGCTGTGTCCTGCAATGCAGACGATCCGCGTCTGCTGTACGAGACCGATGTCATCAATGACCTCAATGGTCTAAGCGCGAAAGAAAAGTATGACTTTCTCATTGCCAACCGCAAAACTGCGGTTAAGCATTATGAGACTTTGCTGCGACTGATAACCAGGTCCGTAGAGAACGGCAAGTATGACGAGGCCCTTGACCTTCTAGACCATAACGACATCGTTGAATCCGAGGGTGCCCGCGAGAAACAGTCCGACTACCTCAACAGTTATTCTCTCAAGGCTTGGGATCTTCTTCGCAATAATAGGGGGAAACAGGCCGCAGAAGTCATGCAAAAGGCCCTTGACTATCCTGTAGGTTTGTACGGCCGTGCGCAATTCTCGCAATTGTATTTCCTTGCAGGAGAAGCCGAGCGGAAAGCCGGCAATGACGACAAGGCTAGGGAATACTACATAAAAGCCGCAAATGATGTTGAGAGAGGGACGGGAGCTGACCGGCAATACGACTATTGGTCCGGCCTTGCCCAGAAGGCTCTTGGTAACACGTCCGCAGCGGAGGAAATCTTTCGGAACATGACCGGATCGGCCAACGAGGCCAACACCATCAGCGGACAGTTCGGGGGGAGGGTCACCTCGAGCGCACGGGCAGCCCAGAATGAAATGACTGCGGGACTCGGATGGCTCGGACTCGGTGACAAGGCCGCCGCAAAGGAGCACCTGCAGAAAGCCCTGATCCTCAACTCTGGGAATATATGGGCAAAGAAAATCCTAGAAACAATTAAATAAGATCCCTTTATGAAACGTTTTCTCCTGACAATTGCACTTCTCGCCTGCACGCTCTTGCTGACCCAGTGCGGCAAGAAAAACGCCCAGTTCACCTTCGACGGATCAAAAGAAATGTCCGGGACGAAATTTGCGCTCAAGGACATTAATCCTGATCTTCCGACAAACTGGGATGACTACAATTTCGTTGTGCTCGAATACAAGATCAGCACAGCCCAACGCTTCCAGCTCGGCTTCACGACTGACTGGGGCTACAACGAGCTCAGGGTGATGAGCTATGTCCCAAATGCCTGGAACCGTCTCGCCATTCCGCTGAAATACTACACGGAACTTCCTGATCCGGCCCACGATCTAGCTGCCACCTTTAACCATGCCCGTTATACGGGATGGGTCAACCTCGGAGGTAAGCGTGGACCAATGCATGGTGTTGATTCCATCGGCGTACGCATCCGCCGCGCCATCGGGAAGCCCACCATCGAAATCCGGAACGTGACCCTCGCCGTTGAGGATCCAGGTGACCTCTACATGGAAGAGACACCGGCCTTCGATGAATTCGGGCAGTCAATGCTGGTGGAATGGCCGGGAAAAGCACATTCTTTGGCAGATCTGGAGGCTGACTGGAGAGCAGAAGAAGCCGAAGAGGTCTCAACGGTCGCCTATAACTACTCGAAGTACGGCGGGTACAAGCAGAAACAGCTAAAAGGAACCGGTTTTTTCCGTACCCAGAAGGTCGACGGTCGTTGGTGGCTTGTTGATCCCGAAGGATATCTTTTCCTGTCGGTCGGTGTCGACTGCGTCAACTATGGCAACGGCGGCAATGTACGTGATTATGACAAGCGTCCGAACATGTACAAGGAGTTGCCGCCCGAAGAAGTGATGCCGATACTATCCGGCCGTCCGGCCAACGCCCAGGTCCGCGCCGGGACTCCTCAGCGTACGCCGACCCCCTCTCTCGGCATGTGGAATCAATATCGCCGTTACGGTGAGAACTTTAGGGAAAAGGCTCGGGAAATGGTCATCAAGCGCATGGACAAATGGGGCATCAACACCATCGCGAACTGGTCCAGCCAAGAAATAATTGGCATGAACAGGAAAGCCTTTATCCTCTCTCTGGGCGGCCTCGGCATGGAACGCGACCTTATGGGCCTTTGCGATATCTGGCGTCCGGACTACCTGCAGAATCTTGACAGGAGCATCGCTGCCACCGTCCAAAGGAACCTTGACAACCCTTGGCTCATAGGCTACTTCGTGGCAAATGAACCCGCATGGCTCAACGAGGAAGTTCGTCTTTGTCAACTTATCCTAGACGGACCCGAAAGGCCGATCCAGAAAGCCCTGAAAGCTTATTTGGATAAGAACGACGACACCGAACAGAACCGTCGGGCATTCATCATAAGTAGCTTCGACACCTTTCTCCACGACGTGAACCGCATCTTCAAGAAACATGATCCGAACCATCTGAACATGGGAATCCGCTTCGGTGACCCTGACGGATTGGGCGAAGATGTATTGAAGGCCTGTGCCACGGCTTTCGATGTCTTCAGTTTCAACTGCTACATGGAGGCTCCAAAATTCAAGATGATGGACCGCGCCATGGAAATTATGGACCTTCCCATGATCATCGGCGAATATCATTTCGGAACTGTCGACCACGGACTTGCCCAGTCTCTGTGGCAGGTTGAAGATCAACAGCAGAGGGGTGTCGCCTATCGATATTATACCGAGAACGCATATGCTCACCCCGCCCTTGTCGGCACCGGCTATTTCCAGTGGTGTGACCAGGAGATGTCCGGTCGCGGTGACGGAGAGAACTACAACTGCGGTCTGGTCGACGTCACCGATCGTCCCTATGCAGAACAGGTTGCAGCCATGTCCGAAACGGCAAAAGTACTTTTCGATGTTCATTCCGGGACGAAACTTCCGTTCTCCGAAAGGGCCCGCGACACGCGTGGCCACGGCAGTGTGCCGGATCTTTGGAACAAATAACGACTCAATTATATGAAATGTGTCTTACTCATTTTTGCAGGTATCCTATCCTGTGCGGCATTGTCCGCACAGGTGCGGATACAATCCGCTCTCGGCGGAGGTTATGAACTTCTGATCGACGGGCAGAAAACTTATATTAAAGGCGTGGGCGGCACCTTCAAACTGGATGTCGCTGCCGCAAGTGGTGCCAATGCCTGCCGCACATGGGGCGGCAATATACAACAAGTCGAAAGGACAATCGCGGATGCTCGAGCCAATAATATGTACATTATGCAGGGCATCGGCCTTACGAAGGATCCGAAGATGTACGAGGATGAAGCCTACAAGGACCAGCTCCGGAAACAATGTCGCGAACTGGCCGAACGTTTCAAAGATGATAGGAGCATCATCATGTGGGGTATCGGTAACGAGATAGAGCTGAACGGCAACAGCACCCAGGTCGCCTGGGAGTTTGTCAATGAACTCTCCGAACTTATCAAGAGCATTGACAAGCGACACCTAACCTCTACCGTGATCACCTATAACCAGAGGAGTCTCAATCTGGTCGCAAAGTATGCCCCTTCGCTCGATTTCGTTGGCATCAACTGTTATGGCGGGATCACTACTCTCGCGAACATGGTTGCAAAATCCGACTACAAAGGTGCCTATCTCGTTACCGAATGGGGTCCTACCGGTTGGTGGGAATGTGACAAGACCGCCTGGGGCGCTCCGATCGAGCAGTCCAGCGAAGAGAAGCGTCTCTGCTATGAGGAGCGCTACAATGTCATCACCAGTGATCCCGCCTGCCTGGGTTCCTTCGTATTCCTTTGGGGGCAGAAAGAAGAGCGCACGCCGACCTGGTTCAGCATGTTCACCGAACAGAACGTTGAAGGATTGCCGTTCAGCGGACTCAAGGCCGCTACGGTCGAAGGGATGGAGAGAGTCTGGACGGGAAGGGAGCCCTCGCAGACGGCCCCTGTCATCGCATCGATGAAGGCGGATGACATGACCGTTTGTGACAATCCGACCTTCGGCAAAGGGAAGAAATTTAAAGTCAAAGCTGATGTCAAGGACAGGGAAAAAGACAAGATGACTTTTGTTTGGGAAGTCCTCAAAGAAGCCACGATCACAGCTACTGGTGGAGCCTATGAGCCCCGACCCGACCGTGTGGGTCAAGTCCGCATCACCCGTAAACCAGTCCTGGACTTCCGCTTCGATGAGCCTGGCGCTTACAGGATCTATCTCTATGCGCTGGACGGCACAGGATACGCTTCGGCCACCAATCTTCCCGTATTAATCAAATAGCTCCACGAAAAGAACAAAATTCTTCTTCATTATTTTGGCCGTATCCGGGATGTCGCCTAAATAGAATTTGGACAGAGGTATTGTGGGATGAATGGGAACAGGCCGAATGACCGTATGCGTGCCGGCCCGTTCGGAATGACAGCGCTACGCGGAGTCGGGGCAGCCGGCAGCGGCTGGGGCAGGAAGGGCCCTCAGGGTGAGTTCCCCGGCTGGAAAACGATACTCCCCACCGTGATCGGCAAGGGCTTGAGAGTGAAGAAATAGACGAAATGCCCTAGGGCGATTCTGCCCTAGGGTAGATGCGTTTTCAATTGAATATAAGCGCATTGCGAATCACGGGACCGACTGCTGAGGCAGACGCGTCGGCGGCTCAGTCTAGGTACCGGCTGAAGAAGCGCCAGATTTCGGTGTAGGTGTCCATGTCCTTGTCAGACCAGGAATGGTTGCCGCCGCGGACTTCGTAGAGCCGGACTTCCGCCGGCCTTCCGTCCGGTTCCAAAGGCCTTCCGCCCTTGAACGTATACAGTGTCACCGGGTTGCGTCCTTCTCGCTGCGGAAGCTCGGTCACTGTCTGCTCGGTGCAGCCGTTGAGCGTGACGATTCGCGCGATGGCTACCGGGACGGGCAGATAGGCCCCCCAGCCGCCCTTGTTCAGGGGATCTCCCAACCATTCCGACGTGCGGTCTTCAGTCCCGTGCACCTCCATGAAGGCGACAGGATGCTTGTAGGAATATTTCTCCGTCATCCACCGCATGGTGAGGCCGGCGATCGAGGCATAGGCCTTAAAGGCCCGTGGTCGGCGCATCGCTGTGAGGTAACACATCTCCCCGCCGTTGGACATGCCCGAAAGGAAGGTATTGGACCGACTCAAGGAATATTCCTTCTGCAGCTTCCGCGCGAGGGCGCAGATGAACTTCACATCATCGGTTTTCATCCCCTCTTGGGGCGGGTAGCCGACGTTCCAGCCGGTCTTCCCCTTCGGGTCTTTCACACCCTGCGGGTAGCAAACGGCGAATCCGCCCGTGTCCGCCACATCCATCATCTCCGTCTTGCCTTTCAGGGCTGAGCCGCCGTAACCGTGCAGGATCAGCACCAAAGGCGCGTCCGCCGGCAGACCTGCCGGGCGATAGAGGTAGTATTCCCGTTCCAGTCCCTGGAAAGTCATCGTGTGCCGCTCGCACCGTTCAGCGACGCCCTGCGAATAACCCAGCGTGCAGAGTGTGGTCAGGCAGAGGACGATAAGTGTTGGTTTCAGATTCATTGTACAGTTCAGTCTCATTTTTACTGCCGCCAGCGGCGTCTTTGTTTTTCCGATTGAAGCGGGGAATCTAGATCTGTCCCGCGATCCAGTCTCCGACTTCCGAAGTCGAATAGGCTTTGCCTCCGTCGGCAAGGTCCTCCGTGACGATACCGCGGGCGATGGACTCGTTCACAGCAGTCCGGATAGCTTTGCCTTCCTCCATAAGACCGAAACCGTATTCAAACATCATCGCCGCGCTCAAGATCGTCGCGACGGGGTTGGCGATGTTCTTGCCGGCGGCTTGGGGATAGGAGCCGTGGATGGGTTCGAAAAGACTGGTGTGCATGCCTATGGAGGCGGATGCCAACAGACCCATCGATCCGGAAATGCAACTTGCCTCGTCGGTCAGGATGTCACCGAACGTGTTCTCGGTCACCAGCACGTCGAAGAATTTCGGATAACGGATCAGTTGCATCGATGCATTGTCCACGTACATGTAATCCACCTTGATGTCCGGATAGGAAGGTTCCATTTCCTGGGCGATCTGTCTCCACAGGCGGGATGTCTCCAGCACGTTGGCCTTGTCTACGACAGTCAGGTGTCCACGCCGCCTTCCTGCGAATTCGAAGGCAAGTTTCAGAATCCGTTCGATTTCCAGACGACTGTACACATTGGTGTCGTAGGCGGTGTTTCCGTTGTCCCGGCGCCCTTTTTCTCCAAAATACATGCCTCCGGTGAGTTCTCGGATGCACACGAAATCCGCCCCGTCCACAAGTTCGGTTTTGAGGGGAGATTTTTCCGCTAGCGACTTGAAGGTCTCCACCGGACGGATGTTGGCATAGAGTCCGAGACGTTTTCGGATGGCCAGCAGGCCCTGCTCCGGTCGGACTTTCGCCGTGGGGTCGTTGTCATATTTGGGATCTCCGACTGCTCCGAACAGTACGGCATCGCTCTCCATGCAGATCCGGTGCGACTCTTCGGGATAAGCGTCTCCACAGGCATCGATCGCGCAGGCTCCTACCAGCGCTTCTGTGTATGCGGCCGTGTGTCCGAAGGTTCCGCACACGGCATCCACGACCTTTACGGCCTGGCTGACCACTTCCGGTCCGATGCCGTCTCCCGGCACCAAAGCGATTTTCATGTCCATCATAATAGATTTTATTGCAGCAGACAACTTATTGTACTGCAGTATTTTATAGATTCCAATACGGTAGAATTTCCACCTCTTGAATCTTGTATTTCATTTTATTTCAACAACTTGAGTGAATCAGTGGGGGCAATAAAGCGGCTGCTTCCGTCTCTATGTTTTGGCGCGGCGCTCTTCGTAGGCGAGGATGGCATCCTTGTTTTGAAGCAGGTAGTCGATGTCGTCCAGGGCGTTCATCAGACAATACTTCTTGTAGCCGTTCAGTTCAAAGGTTTCGCAGCGTCCCGTGGCCAGGTTCGTGACCGTCTGGGCCGGTACGTCGACCCTGACTTTCGTGCCGGGATCCTGCGCGATGGAATCGAAAAGTTCCGCAAGGAAAGTTTCCGACACCGTCACAGGCAGCACGAAGTTGTTCAGTTCGTTGTTTCTATGGATGTCGGCGAAGAAACTGGAGATCACGACACGGAAGCCGTATCCTGCAATCGCCCAAGCCGCATGCTCACGGCTTGATCCGCTCCCGAAGTTCTTGCCTGCCACCAGGATTTCTCCCGAATAGGCGGGATTGTTGAGGACGAAATCCGGGTTGAGGCTCCCGTCCGGGAAATATCTCCAGTCCCGGAACAGGTTGTCTCCGAAGAACTTTTCGTCTCGGGAGGTTGCCTTCAGGAATCGGGCGGGAATGATCTGGTCCGTGTCCACGTTCTCCTGGTTCAAAGGGACGCACGTACTCTCTATGATGTTGAATTTCCGTTTCATATTTTTCTCCTTTTCATGCATCCCTCATCAAAGCGCGGGGATCGGTGATGATGCCGGTAACGGCTGCGGCGGCAGCGGTGAGGGGGCTGGCAAGCAGGGTCCGGGAGCCGGGGCCCTGGCGGCCTCGGAAGTTCCGGTTGCTGGTCGAGACGACATACTTGCCGGCGGGGACCTTGTCATCGTTCATGGCCAGGCAGGCGGAACAGCCCGGTTGGCGGATCTCGAAACCGGCTTCGGCGAGCACCTTGTCCAGGCCTTCTTCCCGGATCTGCCTGGATACGGCCCAGGAACCCGGAACAAGCCAGGCCGTGACTGAAGCGGCCTTCTGACGTCCGCGCGCCAGAGAAGCGAAGGCCCGGAAGTCCTCGATGCGACCGTTGGTGCAGGCCCCGAGGAACACGTAGTCGATCGGCTTGCCGAGCAGTTTTTCTCCTGCTCGGAAGTCCATATATTCAAGGGAGGCGGGATCGGCATCCAAGGGGATGCTTTCGGTGATCGCCATGCCCATCCCCGGGTTGGTCCCGTAGGTGATCATCGGTTCGATCTGGCTGCCGTCGAAGGTGATTTCCCGGTCGAAAACGGCATCCTCTCCGCTCTTGAGTGTCTTCCAATATGCCACCGCACGGTCCCAGTCCGCTCCCGCGGGCGCATGTTCCCGACCTTTCAGGTAGGCGAACGTGGTTTCGTCCGGGGCGATGAAACCCCCGCGCGCGCCCATTTCAATCGAGAGGTTGCAGAGGGTTAGGCGCCCTTCCATCGAAAGGCAGCGGACTACGCTGCCGGCATATTCGATGAAATAGCCCGTCGCGCCGGAGGTGGTAAGCTGCTGCATCAGGAACAAGGCGACATCCTTGGCGGTCACGCCTTTTCCCAGCGCTCCTTCAATGTTGATCCGCATTGATTTGGGCTTCTCCTGCAGAATGCACTGGCTGGCCAGCGCCATCTCAACCTCGCTGGTTCCGATGCCGAAGGCCACGGCGCCTACCGCCCCGTGTGTCGATGTGTGGGAATCACCGCAGACGATGGTCATTCCCGGCAGGGACAAACCCTTTTCCGGGCCGACCACGTGGATGATTCCATTGCTCGGATCCATCATCCCGTAATAGGTCAGCCCGAATTCCCGGGCGTTGCGCTCCAGGGTCTCGACCTGCTTGCGGGAAATCTCATTTTTGATCGGCTTGTCCTGATCTTGGGTCGGGGTGTTGTGGTCCGGCATACAGATGATTCGTTCCGGTCGGAAGCAGCGGATCCCGCGTTCCCGCAGCCCTTCGAAAGCCTGCGGGGTGGTGACTTCATGGCAGTAGAGCCGGTCGATGTAGAGTTGCTGGGGACCGTCCTCGATTGTGGTGACCACATGGCTGTCCCAGATTTTGTCGAATAAGGTGTTCATGGCGGAATCTTACTTGCGGACGAACTTATTGACGCAGTCGAGGAAACATTCGACCGAAGCCGTTACGATGTCGGTGTTGGTGGCGAAACCGTAGTAGCCACGTCCTTCGTGCTCGACCTGCATATGCACCTTGCAGGCGTCGTTGGATCCACGGGTGATGTTCTGGATCGTGAAGTCCTTGATGACCATGTCCCGCCTGATGATCTGTCGCAGGGCATTGATGGCCGCGTCCACAGGGCCGTTCCCGGTCGCCGCCGCCTCGAACTTTTCTCCGGCGATGTCCAGTCCGATGCTGGCGATCGGATGGATGCCGACTCCGCTGGTCGCCTGAAGGTATTCCAACTTGATGTGGTGGCTTTCGGCACGGTCCGCGCCGGCGAGCACCAAAATGTCGTCGTCGTTGATTTCTTTTTTCTTATCGGCCAGCTTCAGGAATTCCGAATAGACCTGGTCGAGTTTCTCGGGTGTCAGTTTGATTCCGAGCACTTCCAGGCGGTGCTTCAGGGCGGCATGGCCGCTGCGTGCCGTCAGCACGATGGAATTGTTGTCCAGACCGATGTCCTTGGGGTCGATGATCTCGTAGGTAAGCGTGTTTTTCAGCACTCCGTCTTGATGGATTCCGGAGGAGTGCGCGAAGGCATTGCGTCCTACGATGGCTTTGTTCGGCTGCACAGGCATGTTCATCAGACTTGAGACATCCCGGCTTACCTGGTGGATTTTCGTGGTGTTGATCCCGGTTTCGAGTTGCAGTTCCTTGTGCGCCTTCAGGATCATCACGATTTCTTCGAGCGCGGTGTTTCCGGCGCGTTCACCGACTCCGTTGATGGTTACTTCCACCTGCCTGGCTCCGTGCAGGATGCCCGCCATCGTGTTGGCGGTGGCCATTCCGAGGTCGTTGTGGCAGTGCGTGGAGATGATCGCGTTTTCGATGCCGTCCACATGGTCGAAGAGGTACTGGATCTTGGCTCCATATTCCCCGGGCAGGCAGTAGCCGGTCGTGTCGGGGATGTTCACGACGGTCGCTCCTGCCTTGATGACCGCTTCCACCACTCTCGCCAGATACGCGTTGTCGGTCCTTCCGGCATCCTCGGCGTAGAATTCCACGTCTTCGACATATTTCTTCGCATACTTGACAGCATGGACGGCCCGTTCCAGAATTTCCTCTTCGTTGGAGTTGAATTTGTAGCGAATGTGATAGTCGGAGGTTCCGATTCCAGTGTGGATCCGTTTCCGCTTTGCATATTTCAAGGCATCCGCGGCCACGTCAATGTCTTTTTCCACGGCCCGGGTCAGGGCACAGATGGTCGGCCAGGTCACGGCCTTCGAAATCTCACGGACGGAATTGAAGTCACCGGGGCTGGAAACGGGGAATCCCGCTTCGATGACATCCACGCCGAGTCCCTCGAGCGCCTTCGCCAGCTGGATCTTCTCAACTGTGTTCAATTGGCATCCGGGGACTTGTTCCCCGTCCCGCAGGGTTGTATCAAAAATGTAGACTTTGTTCTTGCTATTCATTCCTGAATATGTTAAGTTCGTTTCAAGGATGCAATGTAGCGTTATTTTCGAAAAATAACAAATGTACAAAGGTGGCACCGAAGTACCACCTTTGTTGCAATTTACCGGACAAAGGTGGTACCGAAGTGCCACCTTTGCGCCTATTGTTCGGTCGCTTTGAAGTAGCGGTAGGAATTGACTTTCAGTTCGCCTGCCGCCGGCTCGTCCAGCACGACGATTCCGTCCGGATGGAGCTGGAGCGCGGAAAGCGTCACATAGTGGCTCACGTTTCCTTCAATGGCCTCTTTTACCGCACGGGCTTTTTTGCTGCCGAAGGCAAGGATCAGCACTTGCTTCGCGTTGCAGACGGTGGCGACGCCGACGGTCATGGCTTGCTTGGGGACGAGGTTCACGTCGCCGCCGAAGAAGCGGGAGTTGACCAGGATCGTGTCCTCGGTGAGGGTCACGACCCGGGTCCTGGAGTTGATGGATGAGAACGGTTCATTGAAGGCGAGGTGGCCATCCTCTCCGACGCCTCCGAGGAAGAGATCGATACCGCCGGCAGCCAGAATGGCCTTCTCGTAGTCTTCGCACTCCTTCCGGAGGTCGGAGGCGTTGCCGTCGAGAATGTGGATATGATCCGCGGGAATATCGATGAAGTCGAACAGATTCTTGCGCATGAAGCTGTGGTAGCTTTCAGGATGGTCCTCGGGGAGGCCGACATATTCATCCATATTGAACGTGATGACGTTCTTGAAGCTAACTTCGCCGGCCTGGTTCATCCGGATGAGTTCTTTGTAGGTTTCGAGCGGAGTCGATCCGGTCGGAAGTCCAAGGACAAAGGGTTTGTCGGTCTCAACGGCCTTTGCTTTGATTGCGGCCGCAATGTGACGGGCTGCCCAGAGGGCACCGTCGCGCATCGTGTCTTTAATGATTACTCTCATGTTATTGAATAAATTGATTCTTGATTCTATGCTGCAAACAGGGGAAATTAAGACCACTTCACGAATACTTCGATCGCTTGATACTCCGCCATTCCGAGTTGGTCATAATGGCGCGCGGTTTCCTGGGTCCGGTCTTCTGCCCGCTGCCAGAACTCGCGGGGATCGTCTCCGGGAAAGGGTATGATGTCCTTCTGGGATATGTGCCGGAAGATGGCGTGCCGTTTCTCGATCAATTCGTCGGGACTCAGGGGGACCGCCATGTCCACGCGGCCGAGTTCCCATTCCATCCAAGCCCCGCGGTAGAGCCAGATCGTAGTGCGGTTCAGCCAGTCCTGCCCTTCCTTTTTCAGTTGATCGATGGCATCCAGGGTGGCTTCGGTACAGACCCGATGGGTTCCGTGCGGATCCGCCAGGTCGCCCGCCATGTAGATCTGGTCAGGACGGAGGGACAGGATCAACTCCTTGAGGATGTCCACGTCGACTTGCGTCCGCGGCTTCTTCTTCACGCCGCCAGACTCGTAGAAAGGCAGGTTGAGAAAATGGATGTGATCCATCGGCAGGCCGAAACTCCGGTCTGCCGCCCGGGCTTCGCTGCGGCGGATGGCCGCCTTGATGGCGAGTAGTTTTTCCGGCTCCGGTTCCCCGGGTTTTTTCGAGCGGATGATGTCCAGAATTTCATCGAAATGGTCGCCGTAGCCCAGTTCGCGGATGCAGTCCATGTGCTGGAGGACGACATCGTCGTGCACCGCCACGTTCCCGGAGGTCTGATAGGCTACATGGACGTCATGACCTTGGTGGGTCAGGCGGATGAACGTACCGCCCATGGAAATGATGTCGTCGTCCGGATGCGGGGAAAAGATCAGCACCTTCTTCGGGAAAGGCTTTGACTTCACGGGTCTCGTGCTGTCGTCGGCATTCGGCTTTCCGCCCGGCCATCCCGTGATCGTGTGCTGGAGGTCGTTGAATACGTCAATATTGATCTTGTCGTACGGTCCGTATTTTTCCAGCAGTTCCACAAGCCCGTTTTCCAGATAATTGTTCTGTGTAAGTTTCAGAATCGGCTTGTTCACCTTTTGGCAGAGCCAGACCACGGCTTTCCGCACGAGTTTCCCGGTCCAGTCGCAGGGCCCGACCAGCCAGGGCGAAACAATCCGAGTCAGCAGGGAAGCGGATGTTTCATCCGTGTAGAATGAGATATTGTCGTGTCGCTGCAGATAGGAAGCCGGACAGGCGGGGTCGATCTTTCCTTCCACGATGTTTTTGACCGCCTGGGCTTTATCTTCGCCCCAGGCCATCAGGATGATTCTCCGCGCGCTCATCATGGTATCGATTCCGATTGTGATGGCGGCCTTGGGCGTGTCGGAAAGGTTGCCGTTGAAGAAGCGGGCTTTCCGCTTCCGGGATTGGTAGGAGAGCAATACGGTACGGGTTCGGCTCTTTTCGGAAGTTCCCGCCTCGTTGAAGCCCAGCTGGCCTCCTTTACCGACGTTGATCACGAGCAGGTCCATCCCGTGGGCGCTCTTTTCGAATCCCGCGCAGTAATCGGAGACCTCTTCCTCGGGTATGGTCCCGTCAGGAATATAGACGTTTTCCTTCCGAACGTCCACCTTGTCCAGGAACTCTTCGTGCAAGCGGCGGTTCCGGCTTTGCGCCGAATCCTTGCTGCAGGGATAATATTCATCAAAGGAAAAGATTTCGACCTGTTCGAAAGAGATTCGTCCTTCGGCATATCGCTGAGCCAATAGGGCGTACAGGGCGACATCGGCTTCGCTCGTGAGCCCGAGTTTGAAGGGCCGGGAAAGGTCGGCTTTCCTGTGGTCCGAAATAGCCTTGACGATGATGTCGGCGATGCAAGCGCTGGCGACTATCGAGTCATCGAGGATTTCAGCCGTGATTTTTTCGCGGCTGTGGAGAATGCCCTTGGGAAGATTTTCTTCCAGCAGTCCCCCCTCCTTGGGAAGTGTGAAATGTTTCATAAGTTGCTGTTTCGTTGTTTGTGAGATATTTCGGAGGCCTGGAGTTGGGATTTAGGTACGCCGGAACTTTCGCGTCTTCCGTCCAGTCTCATATTCCTTGAAAAATAGTTGATTAATTCTTTCTTTCCTAGATTACAAATATATAAAAATCAAAGAAGATCTTCTAATCCGCATCCGATCCGTCATGAAATTATTTGATAATTTCCGGAATTTCGATACCTTTGTACTTCCAACGGAGCATTGTGGATCTCGTTCCGCTCGGAATGCTTTTCTGCAGGCTTCAGTTGCCATCCAGCCCGAATGGCGGAATTGGTAGACGCGTTGGACTCAAAATCCAATGTCCCTTAAAGGCGTGCCGGTTCGAGCCCGGCTTTGGGCACACGACCGGAATCTTCTAAATATAAAGATTCCGGTTTTTTCTTTCTCCGCTGCCCTTAAGTTGTCCGGATCAGGCACAAAAGTATGCGCTTGAATTGTACAGGCCGGTCCTGTTCAATCAATTTGTTAGCTATACCATTATTTATGGTATATAATACTATATTTAAGTGACTGTATATAAGACAATTAGGTTGTAATATAAATATTTTGTCGAGATTCTGCTCATAAAACGGATTTCTTTTTTATCTTTGTCGAAAGCACTGAAACTACACGACCGAAACATGTCAGCAGCGAACACGCCTTATGCGGTGAATCACATTTCTGTGGATTCCGTCATCTTCGGGTACGACGGACGGAAACTCATGGTTTTGCTTCTACCGGAACAAGTCCGGATGGGACGGGAGGTTTTCCGTTTCCGGAAGTTGCCGGGAGATCTCATCTTGCGGGAAGAGGATCTGGAAGAGGCCGTGCACCGGATTGTCCGGGACCTCACCGGGATCGATGTACTGAAGATGATCCAGATCAAGACCTACGGATCCAAAGGCCGTACCTCCGAAACCGATATGCGCTGGCTTCTGCAGAACAACGGAGTCACCATCGACGGCATTGTCACGACGTCCTATCTTTCCGTGGTGAAGATCAACCGGCAACTTGAGAGCCTTCGGAAGAAATTCGGTTTCGAGTGGACACCCGTGCAAGGGATAGAGCAGCTGGCCTTCGACCACAACCGACTGATCGAGGACGGGCTTGCTTTGCTGAAGAATGTCTCGGATGCCACACCCGAGATCTTGTTCGACCTCCTGCCCCGTAAGTTCACGATTCCGCAGTATCGTCTGCTCTGCGAGCAGGTGCACCGCAGACATTACGATCCCGGAAACTTTCAGAAAAAAGTGCTGGGCAAGATGCCGTACGTGCTTCCGCTGGAAGAATTCGAAACGGGCACCGGCCATCGCGCGGCCCGATACCACCGATTCGATAAAACGGCCTATAAAAGACTGAGAAAATAATCAAATGTCAAACTCTTAATCATTCATTTATCATGGCAGTGAAAGAATATTTCCCTCGGATCGGGAAGATTCCTTTTGAGGGAACCAAAAGCAAAAACCCGATGGCTTTCCATTATTATGAACCGGAAAGGGTCGTGATGGGCAAAAAGATGAAAGACTGGCTTAAATTCGCGATGGCTTGGTGGCATACGCTCGGGCAGGCCAGCGGCGACCAATTCGGCGGCCAGACCCGTTCCTACGCCTGGGATCAGGCGGACACCCCCTTGCAGCGGGCAAAGGACAAGATGGATGCAGGTTTCGAGATTATGGACAAGCTGGGCATAGAATACTACTGCTTCCATGATGTGGATCTCATCGAACCTGCCGAGGACATTCAAGAATATGAGGCCAACATGAAGGCCATCACGGATTATGCCCTTGAAAAGATGCAGGCCTTTCCCCGGATCAAACTGCTCTGGGGTACGGCGAATGTGTTCAGCGACAAGCGCTACATGAACGGCGCCGCCACGAACCCCGATTTCAACGTGGTCGCGCGCGCGGCCGTGCAGATCAAGAACGCCATTGATGCCACCATCAAGCTCGGTGGTACCAACTATGTGTTCTGGGGAGGGCGCGAGGGCTATATGAGTCTGCTCAACACCCAGATGCAGCGCGAAAAGGACCACCTTGCCCAGATGCTCAAGGCCGCCCGGGACTATGCCCGTGCCAAGGGATTCAAGGGGACCTTCCTGATCGAGCCCAAGCCCATGGAACCGACGAAGCACCAGTATGACTTTGACGTCGAGACCGTGATCGGTTTCCTGCGCGCGAACGGATTGGACAAGGACTTCAAGGTCAACATCGAAGTGAACCACGCGATTCTTGCAGGACATTCCTTTGAACATGAACTCGCCGTGGCCGTGGACAACGGTATGCTCGGGTCCATCGATGCCAATCGCGGAGACTACCAGAACGGTTGGGATACCGACCAGTTCCCGATCGACAACTTCGATCTTACCCAGGCGTGGATGCAGATCATTCGCGCGGGCGGCCTGGGCAACGGCGGCTCCAACTTCGATGCGAAGCTCCGCAGGAATTCCACCGATCCCGACGATCTGTTCATCGCCCACATCAGCGGAATGGACGCGATGGCGCGCGGATTGCTGAATGCGGCCGCCCTGCTCGAAGAGTCTCCGATTCCGGCGATGATCCGGGAGCGCTACGCTTCCTTCGACAGCGGTGCCGGCAAACTGTTCGAAGAAGGAAAACTCACTCTTGAAGAGCTCGTGGACTATGCGAAACGCAACGGCGAGCCGAAGCAGATCAGCGGGAAACAAGAGCTCTACGAAGCGATCGTGAACCTCTATTGCAAGTAGCGATGGCATATCAGGAGAAAGGGAGCAGGCTGTATCTGTTCTCCATCGTTTTCATCGCCGTTCTGGGAGGACTGTTGTTCGGGTACGACACAGCAGTCATCTCCGGGGCGGAGAAGGGGCTTCAGGCTTTCTTTATGGGGGCGAAGGACTTTGTGTACACCAACGTCCTCCACGGAATTACCACGTCCAGCGCCTTGCTGGGCTGTATCATCGGAAGCGCTTTTTCCGGGATCATGGCTTCGCGGCTGGGACGAAAGAAATCCCTCTTCCTTGCGGGCATCTTTTTCTTCCTTTCCGCGCTGGGATCCTACTATCCGGAATTCTTTTTCTTCCCCGAGGGAGAGCCCACGCTTTCTCTGCTTATCGCCTTCAACCTCTACCGCGTGCTCGGCGGACTCGGTGTCGGACTCGCCTCAGCTATCTGCCCGATGTACATCGCGGAAATCGCTCCGGCGAACCTGCGCGGAACCCTGGTTTCCTGGAATCAGTTCGCGATTATTTTCGGCCAGCTGGTCGTCTACTTCGTGAACTTCTTGATCTTGGGCAGCAACGCCAATCCGGTCGTGGATCTGGTGAACGGGGTCAATCAGGTGATCAACCAGGAGGCTTCCGCCTGGGCAACGGAAACCGGCTGGCGGCTGATGTTCGTCAGCGAAGCGGTTCCCGCCGGGATGTTCATGCTATTGGTGCTGCTGGTGCCGGAGACGCCCCGCTACCTGGTCATGTCCGGCGAGGACGACAAGGCATTGTTCGTTCTGAGCAAGATCAACGGCATTGCCAAGGCGCGGGAGATCTTGATGGAGATCAGGGCGACCACTCATGAGAAGACGGAAAGACTCTTTACCTATGGCTGGCTCGTCATCTTCATCGGAATCATGCTCAGCGTCTTCCAGCAGATGATCGGCATCAATGCCGTGCTCTACTTCGCTCCGCGCATTTTTGAATCGATGGGGATGGGCAACCCGATGGTCCAAACGGTCATCATGGGTGTCATCAACATTACCTTCACCCTCGTGGCCGTGTTCACGGTGGAGAAACTTGGACGGAAGCCGCTCCTGATCACCGGTTCGGTGATGATGGCTATCGGCGCTTTCGGCGTTGCGTTCAGCAATGTCTTCAGCGGAGTCCCTTCGATCATTCCGGTCATCAGCATCATGCTCTACAGCGCTTCCTTTATGTTCAGCTGGGGACCCATCTGCTGGGTGTACATTTCAGAGATCTTCCCGAACACCATCCGCAGTCAGGCGGTGGCCATCGCCGTAGCCTTCCAGTGGATTTTCAACTTCATCGTTTCTTCGACCTTTGTGCCGCTCTACAACATGCGCCTGGGCTCGATGGGCGTGAAGTTCGGACACTTTACAGCCTATGCGCTGTACGGGTTGATCTGCATCATCGCGGCCCTCTTCGTCTGGAAGCTGGTTCCTGAAACCAAGGGCAAGACGCTTGAAGACATGACTGCCTTCTGGAAAGCGAAGCAGAAAAAAGTAAATCATTAATATATCATCGGTATTCATTATGTATTTGTTAGGTTACGACATCGGAAGTTCTTCCGTCAAGGCCAGTCTGGTTGAGGCGGAAACCGGAAACAGTATCGCATCGGCGTTCAATCCCAAGCACGAGGCGCCGATTCTCGCTCTGAAGCCCGGGTGGGCGGAACAGGAACCGGAAGATTGGTGGTCTTTCCTCAAGGCATCTACCCGGGAAATTCTCTCGGAGAGCCGCGTCGATCCGAAGGACATCGGCGCGATCGGAATCTCCTACCAAATGCACGGTTTGGTCGTGGTCGGGAAGAATCTCCGGCCGCTCCGGCCTTCCATCATCTGGTGTGATTCGCGGGCTGTGCCCTATGGGCAAAAAGCTTTCAAGCAACTGGGCGAGAAACGCAGCCTAGAGCATCTATTGAATTCCCCGGGCAACTTTACCGCCGCGAAACTGGCGTGGGTGAAGGAAAACGAGCCGGAGATCTATTCGGAAATCTATAAATTCATGCTGCCGGGCGACTACATCGCCCTGAAGTTGACCGGTGAGATCTGTACGACCATGGGAGGACTTTCCGAAGGCATCTTCTGGGATTTCAAGGAGAATCGAGTGTCCGACGATCTGATCCGCGTGATGGAACTGGACAAGTCCATGTTTCCGGAAGTTCGGCCGACTTTCTCCGATCAGGGGCGGGTAAGTCCCGCAGCGGCTGAAGAACTGGGCCTTGCCCCCGGGATTCCGGTGGCTTACCGCGCCGGGGACCAGCCTAACAATGCCTTGTCGCTCAACGTTTTCAACCCGGGTGAAATCGCGGCCACGGCTGGAACATCCGGCGTCGTGTACGGAGTCAACAGCGAGATGAACTACGATACGCGGTCTCGCGTGAACATCTTCGCGCATGTCAACCATACGGCTGAGAATCCCCGGTTGGGCGTGCTGCTCTGCATCAACGGAACCGGTATCCTGAATTCGTGGCAACGGCATCAGATGCTCCAGGATTCCTTGGACTATCCTGAAATGAATGCCCTGGCGGCTGAGGCGCCGATCGGAAGCGAAGGCCTCTCCGTACTTCCTTTCGGCAACGGGGCCGAGCGGGAACTGGAAAACCGCGAGATCGGAGCTGCCTTCCTCGGCCTCGACTTCAATCGTCACAAACTGGCGCATCTGCTCAGAGCCTCACAGGAGGGAATCGTCTTTTCCTTCCGGTACGGCATGGACATCATGCGGCAGATGGGGATGCAAGTGTCAAAGATCCATGCGGGTTATGCGAACATGTTCATGAGTCCCATTTTCCGCCAAACCCTTGCGGGCGTGAGCGGCGCGACCATCGAGCTGCTGGACACCGACGGGGCTGCCGGGGCGGCCAAGGGAGCCGGCATGGGCATCGGCTATTACAAGAACAACGATGAGGCCTTCGGAACTTTGAAACTCCGCGAAACGATCGAATCGGTTCAGGCGGACAGGGAACGGTACGAAGAGGCCTACCGGCTCTGGCTGAGCCGGCTCGAAGCGATTGCGGGAACCGTTCCGATCTAACCCTTACCATAACAATTTTGTCAGAATCAATCACAAATCTTATTTCATGAAACGTTTACTCCTTTTTGCTCTTGCGCTCGGCATCGGTTGTTTGGCCGGAGCTCAGCCCTATCCGTACCAAGACAAGACGCTTTCTCCGACTGAGCGTGCCACGGATCTTCTGTCACGCCTTACCGTAGAAGAAAAGGCTTCTTTGATGATGAACGCGGCCGCTCCTATTCCGCGACTCGGGATCAAACAGTACAACTGGTGGAACGAGGCCCTTCACGGAGTGGGCCGCAACGGCTCCGCTACGGTCTTTCCCCAAGCCATCGGAATGGCCGCTGCCTTCGACGACGACCTGCTCTACGAAGTCTTCACGGCCGTCAGCGACGAAGCCCGGGTAAAGAACCGGATTGCCAAGCAGCAAGGTCCGGTCAAGATCTATCAAGGACTTACCTTCTGGACCCCGAACATCAACATATTCAGAGATCCGAGATGGGGCCGCGGAATGGAAACATACGGAGAAGATCCGTACTTGACCGGAAAACTGGGCATGGCGGTCGTGCGGGGCCTGCAGGGACCGGATGATTCACCGATCCGCAAGGCGCACGCATGCGCGAAGCACTACGCGGTCCATTCCGGTCCGGAATCCACCCGGCACAGATTCAATGTCTGGGTCAGCGAGCGGGATTTGCGCGAAACCTATCTTCCGGCCTTCAAGGATCTGGTGACCAAGGCCAACGTCGAGGAAGTCATGACGGCTTACAACCGTGTGGAAGGGGTGCCTGCTGCCGCCAGCAACAAACTGATCAACGACATTCTCCGGGGAGAATGGGGGTTCAAGGGGATCATCACATCCGACTGCTGGGCGGTCGCGGACTTCTATGAGCCGGGACGACACGGATATTCCCCGGATGCCGCCTCCGCTGCCGCTGCCGCGGTCATTGCCGGGGTGAACACCGAGTGCGGAAATTCCTATACGCACCTGCCGGAGGCGTATGCCCGCGGTCTCGTGTCCGAGAAGCAGATTGACAATGCGCTGCTTCCGCTTATGATCGACCGGTATGAGTTGGGGGAGATGGACGACGTGTCCCTTTGGGACCATCTTCCGGAGAGCATCGTGGAAGGGCCGGAACACAAGGCGCTCGCCTTGAAAATGGCGCGCGCGAGCATCGTGCTCCTGCAGAACCGCGACAACCTGCTTCCGCTGAAGAAAAATCAGAAAATCGCGATCGTGGGTCCGAACGCTGACGATGAAGAAATGATGTGGGGCAACTACAACGGCATCCCCAAAGAGACGGTGACGTTGCTCGAAGCGTTCAGAACCCGGATGCCGAAGGTCAAATACTTCAGAGGCTGCGGCATCATCGACAAGAAGTACCAGCCTGCCCGGGACACGACCTCCCGCTTCGCCCGATTCATGGATTTGTCCGAAGAGGAACTGAATGAAGTCGCCAAGCAATATGCCATCGGGGTCAATGACATCAAGAATTATGTCAAGCGACAGCAGGCCCTCGAACTCAGTTTCGAGCCCGAACTGGATGCAGACGCCTTGCTCGCCCAGCTCAAGGGCATCGACATCGTGGTCTTTGCGGGCGGCATCTCCCCGCGTTTCGAAGGAGAAGAAATGCCTGTCAACGTGCCCGGATTCACGGGGGGCGACAAGACCGACATCGAGCTTCCCGACGTGCAGCGCAGACTCCTGAAAGCCTTGCATGAGGCAGGAAAGAAAGTCGTGTTCGTGAATTTCTCCGGAAGCGCCATGGGCTTCGTGCCGGAGACGGAAAGCTGCGATGCGATCGTTCAGGCGTGGTACCCGGGTCAGATGGGCGGAACAGCCATCACGGATGTACTCTTCGGGGATGTCAATCCTTCCGGGAAACTTCCGGTCACGTTCTACAAGTCCATTGAGCAGCTTCCGGACTTCGAAAACTACGAAATGGAGGGCCATACTTACCGCTTCTTCCGCGGAGAACCCTTGTTCCCGTTCGGATACGGGCTCAGTTATTCGGCTTTCCGGTACGGTGACGCGCGGATCGAGGGGCGCGACCTCGTGATTCCGGTCACCAACATCAGCAAGCGGGCCGGCGAGGAGATTGTCCAGCTTTATGTCCGTAAACCGGACGATCCGGACGGTCCGGTCAAGACGCTGCGAGGCTTCCGGCGGGTGAACATCCCGGCCGGAAAGACAGTCGAGGTGCGCATGCCCCTGACCGACGAGACCTTCAACTGGTGGGACGTCGCTGCGTGGGATGTGAAGCCTGTGCGCGGAGACTATGTCTTGCTGTACGGAGGCAGTTCAGCCGACGCCTCGCTCAAGAGTTTGGATTATTCTTTCTGATAAGAATAGTATTATTGATCAACCGGCCAAGAAGCCGTCTCAACTTCTTGGCCGGTTTCATTTTTCTCAAGATGGACAAAGCAACGAAAGGTTTGTTGAAACGATTGTGCTAGTTTTCCGAATAATAGTTAAACGGAAATTCCCCAAATTTTCTTAATTTAGTATTTAATAGAAATTACAAAGAGATAATATTTTGGATATGAAAAAAAGAGTTTTGTTTGCGATCGCATTGTTGGCAGCCTCCATGCTTTATTTTTCTACGGCAGTTCCGGTGTTTGCTCAAAACGGACCCAGGGGTAGTTTGAGGGCGGGAGCCGCAAAAGTCGACATCACGCCGGCGGAGGATGAACTCCCGGAAACCTCACAAGGTATCCTGGATCATATTTTTGTACGGGCGATTGTTTTTTCGAACGGAAGCAAGAAAGGCGCGTTCTTGACGGTTGATTCCGCAGGCGCAGGGGGGTATGATGAAATCGCGCGATGGGCGGAAAGCAACCTTGACATTCCTTACGGTAATATTCTCTTTTCCGCGACACACACGCATTCATCCGCCCGTATCCCTCGTGAAAAGATGACCGCTGCATTGCAGGAAGCTCTGACAAAGGCTCATGACAACATGCAGCCTGCAAAACTAGGTTATGGAGAATCAGTGTCTTACATCAATGTAAGCAGGGATATTTTCGATCAAGATCGTCGTACTTGGTGGGAGGGCCCGAACTACGACGGAATGTCAGACAAAACGGTCGCAGTGATTGTTTTTGAGACATTGGACGGGAAACCCTTCGCTTGTTATGCGAATTATGCTGTCCATGCGGTTGTCACAGGAAACACCGATATGGTCAGCGGAGACATTCCCGGCGCCACTTCCAGCTACGTTGAATCTGGTTATGGCGATGATTTTGTCGCGTGCTGGGCTTCCGGAGCGGCCGGAGACCAGAATCCGGTTTATTTCCAGCAAACATTTGACCTGCGCGACATTCGTATTAAGGATTATGCCGAGCGCGGGGAAGACATAAGCAATAGAATGCCTCCCGGGGGACAAGGTCTCGATAGAACGAAACCCGAAGTGCAAAGGCTGTTGAACGAACAAAAAATGATGATTCAGTCGATGGGGCAGATGCTTGGCGAAGCGATTCGGTATGCCATCGAAGGAATCCGTCGTTTTGAAACGGAAATCACAATCAATTCCGGTTTCAAGACGGTGTCCGTTCCCGGACGCAGAAATACCAATATGCAGGGTAGGGCCGGATATCAAGGAGTATGGGAAGACGCGGAAGATGTACAGATCGGCTTGGCCCTGCTCATGATTGACGACATTCCCGTGACGGCTGTCAATGGTGAAGTATATAACAAGATAGCCGTCAGGCTAAAACGCGAGTCTCCCTATTCCAGAACCATGATGACAACAGTCGCCTCCGTCCCCGGAGTGTCGGCTAGAGGATTCGGAGCAGGCTATATTCCTGATGACGAGTCTTTCGGAAATGAAACATTTGAAGTTCTTTCAGGGCGATATAAACCCGGTTATGCTGAAAGCGCGATTGTGAATGGACTGTTGGATCTGATACATGAAGCGACTCATTAGACGGCTTTCGATACTGTTTTTTCTTTTCGGGATGGTTTCTTGCCAGCCCTGGGAACGTGTTTATCATATTGGAGTATCCCAATGCAGCGAGGATCTATGGAGAGAAACGGTCAATAAAGAGCTTGTCAGAGAGGCTTCTTATTTTCAGAATATTTATGTTGAAATCCGGTCGGTACAGGACAACTCGTCCGACCAAATCAAGGACATTCAGTATTTCATGGAGAGAGGGGTCGATTTGCTGGTCGTATCCCCTAACGAATCCGATACGCTTACCCCGATCATAACCGAAGTCTATCAGTCCGGGATTCCGGTCATTCTTCTGGACAGGAAAACCAGTAACGACCAATATACTGCCTATATCGGCGGAGATAATGTCCAAATTGGCCAGATGGTTGGAGAGTATCTTTATTCTGTTCTCCGGGGTAAGGGAAACGTGGTGGTCATCAGAGGGACAATGGGATCGACGGCTGACGAAGAAAGGTATTCGGGATTTGTCGAGGCGTTGAAAGATCCTGCCAGAAAGGACATTGTAATCATTGCTGAAGCGTACGCGAACTTCATCCGCCATGATGCGAAGAGGAGCATGGAACATGTCCTTAAAACCATCGGTTCGTCAGAAAAGATAGATGCTGTTTTTGCCTTCAACGATCAGATGGCAGTAGGAGTTCGCGAAGCCTATGATGAATACGCGCCCGAACGCGACATCCCCTTCATCATCGGCATCGACGCCCTTTCAGGGCCTGGTGGCGGAATTGGCTACATCATCGATGGAACCATCAATGCTTCTTTTCTTTATCCGACAGGGGGCGACAAGGTGATCGATCTCGCGAGAAGGATTCTCAGCGATATCGATTTCGAAAAAGAGAATATCTTGAACACGGCAGCGGTTGATAACGGCAACGTGAGGGTAATCAAGCTCCAGCGTGATCAAGTGGAGGAACAACAGCAGAAGGTGGATGTTCTGAATTCGCGCGTGTCCGATAGTACCATGAAACTGTTCCGCCAGCGGCAGATGTTTCTGTCCTCTGTCGCCTTGGTTGTTGTTTCTTTGCTATTGCTGGTAGTTTTTATCCGGTTGAATCGTACGCAGCGCAAGTTTAACAAAAAGTTGAACGAGCAGAACCAAAGAATCAAAAATCAAGTAAATGAACTCAAGAATCAGAAACAGCAGTTGCTGAATCTGTCGAAAGAGCTTGAAGATGCGACCCACTCCAAACTTGTGTTTTTTACGAACATTTCACACGAGTTCAAAACACCGTTGACACTGATCAACAATCCGGTGAACGAGCTTCTTGAAAACAGTAAAATGGATTCGGACATGCGCGAGTCATTGGAGCGTGTTCGGAGGAACAGCAGCAAACTGTTGAGGCTCATTACTGAAATTCTCGACTTCAGATCTTACGAGAATGCTAAGATGAAGATCAATTATACGATGGCTGATTTCAAGGATTTCATCCGGAATCTCAGCGCCATGTTCTATGATATGATCAAGCGGAGGCAGATAGAGTTCTCCTTGGATGTGGCTGCAGGCGATTACTTGATGCCTTTCGACCAAGTCAAGCTTGAGAAGGTCTTCATTAACCTGTTGTCCAATGCTTTCAAGCACGTTGATCTCAAAGGCACGATTCGTATTTCCATCTCCCAGAAAGTCAGTGACGAGGGACGGGATGTGGTGCTCTCGGTGTTCAACAGCGGATCATATATTCCTGAAGAGGAGACGAAAAATATTTTCAAGAGGTTCTATACGCTTGACGGGAACCAACAAGGAACGGGTATCGGCCTTGCTCTTGCAACCTCCATCGTAGATGCGCACGGAGGTACCATAAGCGTGAAAAGTGTTAAGAATGACGGCACAACCTTCACTGTCGAGATTCCAATAGAAGATGAATCGGTGGTCAATGTCGGGGAGGATGAATCCTACGTCCCGGAATACGCAAAGCTGAAACTGGCAACCATGATTGATGAAGATGATGGAGATGACATTATCGGGGAAATGGAATATGACGGGAAGCCCATACTTCTTGTCATCGATGACAATGTTGATATGCGGCATTACATCAGGGACGTGCTGTCATCCGATTACCATGTCATTCAAGCGCAAGACGGAAATAAAGGCGTCGCGAAGGCCTTGAAGTTCAAGCCGGCCATTATTCTCTGCGACATTATGATGCCGGGCAAGGATGGTTATGAGGTATGCAGGATTCTCAAGAGCAACCAGATCACGGAGAATACTCCGATTATTTTACTTACTGCCTGTTCCCTGGAGGAACAAAAGACACGGGGTTACGAGTGCGGAGCAGATGCCTATCTTCAGAAACCATTCAACTTGAAGACCTTGAAAGTTCGAATCAAGAATCTTGTCGAGAAAAGCCGCAAAATCTCTTCAATCGGGAATGACTGGCTCATCGGGGAAAGCGGGCGTGCGATCAATGACGCCAACATGGCTTTTCTCAAAGATTTCAAGGCGTATGTCGAAGACCATATCGACCAAGAAATCAGTATTATCGATCTGGCAGATAATCTCGGATACTCAAAGTCCAAAATGTATCGCATCCTCAAGGAGTTCACGGACTACTCTCCGGTTGACCTTGTGAACCTGATCAGATTGCGCAGGGCCGTGGTCTTGATGATCCGTGAAGGAAAGAATATCTCGGAAGCCGCCTTCGAATCCGGATTCACCTCTCCTTCCTACTTTTCCCGTACATTTCTCAAATATTACAAGGAAAGGCCAAGTGATTATATCAAGCGTCTGACTGAGGGATAGAATCCGTTTTCGACGCCATCCTGAATTATTTGTATTAGTATTTGGGAAAATAGAAACACAATTTCCATCGTAAATTGATTTTCTTTGATTCGAGATACCGATTAGGTATTCTCGCAAACCGTATAATTATAACACTTCATAAATATGAACATCAGGTCTTTTCTCTTCTCCGCAGTCTGCCTTGTCTCTGCTGCTTTTGTCTCTGCACAGACAACCGTACAACAGCCGTCATGGCTAAGCGATGCTGTTTTTTACCAGATTTATCCCTCATCATACCAAGACTCCGACGGAAACGGCATCGGCGACATTCCCGGCATTACTTCGCGTTTGGAATACATCAAGTCAGTAGGCGTCAGTTGCATTTGGCTCAATCCGATCTTCGTCTCCGGCTGGACCGACGGCGGATACGATGTGATTGACTTCTACAAAGTCGACCCGCGTTTCGGTACCAACGACGACGTTGTGAAATTGGTTGAAAAGGCCCATTCGCTGGACATGAAAGTCGTCCTTGACCTTGTTGCCGGACACTCTTCCATTGACTGTGCATGGTTCAAGCAGGCCACGGAGGCTTCCAACCTCCAGTATAGCGACTATTACATCTGGCCGTCCTTCAAGCCCGAAGTACAGAGCACCGCCAACCTTGCCGGGCAGACGGATTACACGCAGCTGATGAACTCATTCAACAACATTGTCAACAAGTTCGTCAAGAGCGACTATCCGCGCGGGCCTTACTATATCAAGAACTTTTTCGACACTCAGCCGGCACTGAACTTCGGTTTCGCCAATCCGGATCCTGAGCATCCTTGGGAGCAGGCCGTTGATGCTCCCGGCCCGATGGCAATGCGCCGTGAGATCAAGAGCATTATGGCTTTCTGGATGGACAAGGGCATCGACGGGTTCCGCGTGGACATGGCCGCCAGCCTTGTCAAGAACGATTTTGACAAGTCCGCCACCATCAAGCTCTGGAAAGAAGATCTCGCCAAGTGGTTCAAAGAAAACTATCCCGAGAATGTCCTTATCGCAGAATGGTTCAATCCATCAATGTCCATTGAGGCCGGTTTCCACATCGACTTCTTCTGCCACGATGGTAAATACAACTATTCAACCCTGTTCTTCAACACTTCAAGACGCGGCAGCGACGGTGTCTGTTACTTTGACCTCAACGGTAAGGGTGAGTTAAAGAAATGGCTGGATCTCTATCAGTTCCAATATAATTCCGTCAAGAACAAAGGCTATGTCAGTATGCCTTCCGGCAACCACGACTTCACTCGTCTCGCAGCAGGTCCACGCAGCACGGAAGATCAGTTGAAGGTCGCTATGACATTCTTCTTCACCATGCCTGGGGTGCCATTCCTATTCTACGGAGACGAAATCGGGTTGATGCAGAACTTCAATGCTCCCCCTAAGGAAGGCTCGGGCGGACGTTCCGGATCACGCATTCCGATGCTTTGGGACGACTCTGCCGATGCCGGCTTCTCCACTGCTCCGGAAGAGGATCTGTACCTGCCTCTCACTCCGGATCCTGACCGCAGGACCGTTCAGAACCAAGAAGCAAACGAGTCCTCGCTCTTGAACTATGTTCGATCCATCATCGACTTCCGCCGCGCCAACTCTGTCCTTGGCGCAGATGCCGACTGGAAACTCGTCAGCAATCCAAACAACCCCTATCCGATGATTTACGAGCGTTCAAACGAGACTGAAGTCTGGGTGATCGCCATCAATCCTTCTGCAAAAAAAGTTGTTGGCGAGATTCCTTCATACGGTGTTCAGCCAACGGCCGAGTTTGGATGCTACGATGCTAAAGTCTGCAACTACAAGGTTGGAAACCTTAACGACAAGGTTACCGTCGCTCCTGTTTCTGCCGTAGTTTACAAAGTAAAATAAGTAAGTTTGGAACTCCTTAAAAAATAGTTTATGATTTGTCATTGCCATGACAAGAAACAACACGAACCACATAATAACTCATTCTAATTGATTATGAAAAAAGTACTGTTCGCTATCTCTGTCCTTGTATTATGTGCCGCATGCGCCCCAAAGGGAAATGTTAACGGCAGCGTCGAGAGCCAGTTGTGGGCACCTGTTTCCGGCGCCCAAGTGACGGTTGTCGGCTCAAAAGCTACAGCCAAGACGGATGTTGAAGGTAAGTTCACCATCGACGCAAATGAAGGCGACACTGTCGTTGTTACTCTTTCCGGTTACAGAACCGCCAAGGCTGTCGTCAAAGACGGTACCGTAAACGCAACTTTAAACTACACCTTGAAGACTGTTACGGTAAACGAAGACAACACGGTAACTTTCAAGTATTCCGCTCCTGACGCAAAATCTGTTCAGGTTTGCGGGAATTTCTTCCAGCTTCCGAACGGCACATTCGGCGAGGGCATCGCCCGGATGACCAAAGACGAAGAAGGTCTTTGGACCTATACCACCGTTCCTACCAAGAGCGAGCTTTATCGTTACGTGTTTTTGATTGACGGCAACTACACCATCGATGCCGCCGCTCCTTACACCATCCGTGACGGGGAGGTCCTCCGCAACGTATTTGTAGTCCCCGGTGAAGTCGGAGACCTCACAATGGTCCAGGATGTCAACCACGGCACAATGTCCAAGATCTGGTATCCTAGTTCCCTTGGCTACGAGCGCCGTATGACCGTCTATACACCTTGGGGCTATGAGAAGAGCCAGAAGAAATATCCTGTCCTTTATCTTCTCCATGGTGGTGGCGGTGACGAGAATGAATGGCAGAACCTTGGCCGTGCGGCTCAGATCATGGACAACCTCATCGCTGCGGGCAAGTGTGAGCCAATGATCGTCGTCATGCCTAACGGACACGTTGGCATGACTGCCGCTCCAGGTGAAAACAGCTTGGGTTATGAGAATGCAAAGGCCAGCAGAGGCGCTGTTCGTGCTGCTCCTAATGCTTATGAGGCCACTTTCATGGATGTTGTCAACTTTGTCGATGCCACCTATCGCACGATTGCCGACCGTCAGCATCGCGCCATCTGCGGCCTGTCGATGGGTGGCGGTCACACTTCAGTCATCTGCGTGAACTATCCTGACAAGTTCGGCTATGTGGGTTTGTTCTCAGCCGCGGTCCGCAATTATTCCGACGACGTCGAAAATACCAGAGTCTCGGAAATGACCAAGGATTACAACAAGAAACTCGCTGCCTTGTTCTCATACAATCCATACTTCTATATTGCCATCGGTGACGAGGACTTCCTGTATCAAGCGAACAAGGCTTATCGGGAAAACCTCGATGCACTCGGATACCCTTACACCTATGTCGAGTCAGACTGTGGCCATGTCTGGAAGAACTGGAGACATTATCTGGCCGACTTCGCCGCAAAGCTTTTCAAATAATACAAGCTTCATAATCACTACTAAATACCTTTACATGAAAAAGTTTTTTGCAATCGCCTTTGCGCTGATCCTCTCCTGCTTTGCACTATTCGCTCAGCCGCAGGCTCCTCAAGCAAGAAGAGCCCCCGGCAACCGGGCCCCGGTAGTGGTCTCCCCTGTTATCAATGCCGATAATACCGTGACCTTCATTTACAACGATCCGAAGGCCGTAAAGGTTCAGGTAAGAGGGGACTTTCCTAACGGCTATGCCAACCCTCCGAAGCCATGGGCGGAGTTTCATGCTTTTGATATGGTAGAGGCAGAACCAGGCGTGTTCAAGTTCACAACCGAGCCTCTGGGATCTGAAATGTATAAGTACAATTTTATTGTTGACGGCAAAACCATCATCGACATGGCCAACGTCTATGTTGTCCGCGACGTTGCTGACATGCTTAACATTTTCTTCATTCCGGGAGAGAAGGGTGACCTCTATTCAGTGAACAAAGTCGCTCACGGCTCGGTAACCGCCAGGTGGTTTGACTGCCCTACCCTTGGCTATCAGCGCCGCATGATGGTCTATACTCCTGCCGGCTACGAGAACAACAAGGACAAGTATCCTGTTCTGTATCTCCTTCACGGCGGTGGTGGCGACGAGGAGCAATGGATGGAGCTCGGTCGGGCCACTCAGATTATGGACAACCTCGTAGCAGCCGGTAGGGTTAAGCCGATGCTTATCGTCATGACCAACGGCAACGCCATCCAGCAGGCCGCTCCCGGCCAGGGCCACGACGGTCTTGTCCCCCCTAGAGCCCGCGTCAATGCTGCTGTTACATATGGCCTTCCTGTTGAGAACCAGGCCAGTTTCGAGCAGTCATTTAAGGACGTTATCGCTTTCATCGATGCCAACTACCGTACCGTCAAGAAAAAGTCAGGCCGTGCCATCTGCGGTCTTTCAATGGGCGGTGGCCATACTTTCAACATTTCCCGTATGTATGAGAACACCTTTGACTATGTAGGGGTCTTCTCTGCTGGCGGAAATCAGAGTGAAGAGGCGATGGCGTCTCTCAAGAAGATGAAAGACAACGGATATAAAGTATATTATCTCGGTATCGGTTCCGACGACTTCGCATTTACCGGCATGCAGAGTCTCAAAAAGTCTCTTGACACGCTTGAAATGCCTTACAAATATACCGAGACCTCTGAAGGGCATATTTGGAAGAACTGGAGAATATACCTGGCCGAATTCTCACAGATGCTGTTCAAATAGTGTTCTCCCCGGCAGCAGGCAGACATATGCCGGATGGATGAATGAAGCCATCTTTTTGTTATAAAATTTCGAATTTTTCCTATTCATTATCAACTTTAATTTTTATCTGTTTAATTTATGAAGTACAAGTTTATCGCATTGTGCATGATGTTAGGTTTGATCGCATCGGCATCATTCGCACAAACAATCAAAGTTACAGGAACCGTTTCAGGCAAGGCGGACGGTCAGCCTTTGATTGGTGCAGGAGTTGTCGTCGTTGGCACCAGTACAGGTACCTCTACCGATTCAAGAGGTGCTTTTGAGCTGACTGTTCCTGCTGGAAGCCAACTTGAAGTATCTTACATTGGATACACTTCTGTCATCGTTGACGCTGCCGCCAATTTGTTTATCGAACTTGAAGAGGATCTGGACTTCCTCGAAGAAGTCATCGTTACCGGATACATGACAGAGAGGAAAGCAGACCTTACCGGCTCAGTTGCAGTTGTCAAAATGAAAGAGGTCGCCGACATACCTACAGGGAATGTTCTGACCGCTCTGAAAGGCCGCGTTGCCGGTCTGACCATTACTTCAGATGGAACGCCGGGGGGGCAAGGGAGTTCTTCCCTTATCCGCGGCACCACCACCATTAACAACTCCTCACCGTTGTATGTCATTGATGGCGTAATGACACGCGCAGACGTGGGTACGATCATTTCAAGCAATGACATAGAATCCATTCAGGTATTGAAGGACGCGGCTTCAGCTGCGATTTATGGAGCGCAAGCGGCTAACGGCGTCATCATCATTACGACCAAGCAAGCGCAAGAAGGGACGCTCAAGGTCGATTTCACTTCTTCCTTGTCACTTCAGTTGCCCCGAAGAGGCATACCGCTCATGAATGCGCAGGAGTGGGGAGACGTCTACTGGGCAGCCTACAAGTATGATTTCAACACGACCCCGAAGTCCATCATTTATGGAGATGGAGCCAAGGCTCAACTGAAACTCGGACAACCCTACTATGAGAAGGATGGATTGAGGATGAATGTCTCCGATACGGACTGGTTCGGAGAAAGCTATCGTCCGGCCATGATGCAATCCTACAGCCTCTCGCTCTCGAAGGGAAGCAAAGATCATGTTTCATCTTTGAGTTTCAACTATCTCGACCAGATCGGCACGTTGAAGAACACAGATTATACTTCGGTTGGTACCAGATACAACACGGAATACAGATTCTTCAACAACAGACTGAAAGTGGGAGAATCACTCAACTTGATGTATTGGACGCAGCACAAAAAACCGAGGGGATATGAAGCGATTGAAAGACAAATTATCGCACAGCATCCGGCTCAGGCAATGTACGCCAGTGACGGGAGTTATGCAGGAGCGGAAGTAGATTTGTTGGGAAGCCGCCAGAACATCATGAGGTACCTTGACAACGAAGCCAACAACATCTTCAAGAGTTGGCGATTCTTCGGCAATGCCTATGTGGATATAACCCCCATTGAAAACCTGGTGCTGAGATCGACGTTCGGCATCAACTACAATCCTGACTATTCAAACGAATTCACTCCTGCATGGGACGAGCATGTCCGTTCTTATTCAGAGAGCGCGCTCAACATCAATCAAACCGAAACACTGGAATGGGTCTGGACAAATACGGCGACTTATTCTTTCACAAGAGGAATTCATTCGGCCATTCTGCTTCTAGGAACTGAAGCCAAAAAGAATCGTGTGGATATTCTGGATGCGGATGCGACCGGCTTCGCGCTGACATCCCGAGACTATGTATACATTTCCGCGGCTGAAGGAACCAAGACTTCCGACAATTCGGCGAATTTGTATGCGATGACCTCATACTTCGGAAAGATCAATTACACGCTGGCGGAAAAATACCTTTTCTCCGCTACAGTCCGCCGCGACGCTTCTTCACGATTCGGCAGCATTCACAACGCCGGAGTCTTCCCCTCCGCTTCTTTTGGCTGGAGGATAAGCAAAGAGGGCTTCATGGCAAATGCGTCAAATTGGCTTTCTGACCTTAAGATCCGGGCCTCTTGGGGCATCAACGGCAACGACCAGATCAACAATACCGCCACTTATAACATCTATAGCATTAACATTTGGAATGGCAGTTACAACTTGAGCGGTGATGGAAGTACGCTTGCCATGGGCGCGGTCAGAAGCCAATCAGGCAACTCTCTGCTTCGCTGGGAGCAGACGGAGCAAGAAAACGTGGGGATCGATGCATCGTTTTTCAATGACAGGTTGATGCTTACGCTAGACGCTTATAATAAGAATACCTCGGATATGCTCTATCAACTTCCTGTCCCTGCCGTGAACGGCGAAGGAGGAGCCTCGTATCAAAACTGTGCTTCCATGAACAACAAGGGATTCGAAATCGTGGCTTCCTGGAGAGGCTCGAAAGGAGATTTCGGTTACGATATTTCGGGAAACGCCTCTTATTATAAAAACAAGATTACCTACCTGCCGGAGGACATCTACTATACCTATGGATGCGGCAACATGGCGGCGGGAATTACGAATGTCGGTCTTCCATACGGAGCCATTGTTGGCTATGTGGTTGATGGACTGTATCAAACACAGGCTGAGGTGGATGAATACAAGAACAAGTATGATGTCAAGTTCGGGGTGCCTGGCGTCGGTCGCTTAAGGTATTCGGATGTGAACGGTGACAAAGTCATCGATACGAAGGACCAAGCCTACATCGGGAGCAACCTTCCCAAGCTGCAGTATGGTTTGACACTTTCCGCCACATACAAGAGTTGGGATCTTTCCCTGTTTTTCAGCGGAATGTTCCGTGACGCTTACAATACTTCCAAGTTATACACGGACTTCTTTCCGCTGGGCGAAGGATTGGGCAATCATTCTACACGTCTGCTGGATGCGATGAACGCATTCTATGATTATGAAAAGACCGGTGTGTACAACAGCCGGTATGCTGCCCCTACGACAATCAATACCAACAGCGAGAACCTCTCTTCAGATTGGTATATGGAGAACGGTTCATACATGAAACTCAAGAATGTTGTCCTTGGTTATACCTTCAGCGATACGATCCTCCAGAAGATCAATGCGCGTACCGCAAGAGTTTATCTCCAGGCTCAGAACATTTTTACGCTCACCAAATTCACCGGACCGGATCCTGAGTCTTTGGGATATCCTTATCCGTTCTCGTTCAATGTTGTTGCCGGACTCACCATCGGTTTTTAATTATATTTAATCAACGACTATTATGAAAATCAATTCTATAATACTGATTGTATTGCTCGCTTGCGCTTCATTTGTTGCATGCAATGAGAAAGAATTCCTGGATTTAAAGCCGCAAGGTGCGCTGAATGATGGGGTTATGAATTCAACTGAAGGCGTTCCCTATCTTCTCAACGCTGCTTATTCCGCACTCGCCGGCCCCAATACTACTTTTGGCGCGATGAATTCTCCTGTCAACCATTGGCTTTCCGGAGAGTTGCATGCAGACAATGCGTACAAAGGCGGCGGCGGCCCTTCCGACAACACCAACTTTCACCTTATCGAGACAAATGTCATCGATGCCACGCATAGATCATTGAACAACTGGTGGCAGTCATTGTATCACTCCGTAAAAAGAACCAATTCGGCTCTCCAAGTGCTGGAACAATGCGATGTGGCGGAAGTCCCGGATGTTGAGATCTATAAGGCGGAAATGCGTGCTCTTCGCGCCCATTACTATTTTGAACTCAGCCGCCATTTCAACAAGATTGCTTGGATTGATGAAACCGTACTTGAAGTAGATTATTCTAAAATCAGGAATGATGTCTACACGCGAGACGAAATTCTGGGGATGATCGCAAACGAATTAGAGGAGGCGGCCGCGGTTCTTCCCGAGTCATTCAAGGATCTGGGAAGGGTGAACAAGTATGTAGCCATGGCTTATGCGGCGAAGGTCTATCTATACAAAGCCTATCGCCAGGATCCGGCAACAAACGCGTTTGTTGGAATTGACAAGCCCGATCTTGAAAAAGTTGTCACGCTTACGAACAACGTCATTGCTTCCGGCAGGTATGGATTGCTGGATGACTTCCAGAAACTCGATATAGTTGAGTATGAAAATGCGGAGGAATCTATTTTCGCCGTTCAGTATTCTACGGACGACGGTGCCACCATGACACTTCCTTGGGCATACTGTGGCGTGGGACATGTCAATTGGAGCGCGCTTCTCAATACTCCGAAAGGGCCATACAATGGAGATGACTTTTTCAAATCCAGTCAGGACCTGGTGAATGCCTTCAAGACGGATCAGAACGGACTCCCGCTCCTGGACGGATCGTTCCAAGATGACGATTACGACCAAGTGATTGAGAAAGTGAATCCCGATGGTTCCAAGTCTTACATTAACACGAACATTGACTCAAACGTCGATCCCCGTCTGGACTTCATTATCGGTCGTATCAATGTACGCTGGAAAACCTATACCAAAGCCCCTGTGGACGAGCATTGGTACAGGGATTTCAACTCGTATGGGTATCATTTTATCAAGCGATTCCTCGTTTCCCCCGAATCCGGCCATCTTGCAACCACGTATCCGTGGGGAAATTCCGCGCTGAACTACCAGATTATCCGTTATGCCAATGTTCTGCTTTGGAGAGCCGAGGCTTTGATCGAACTTGGCCGTCAGGATGAGGCCAGGCCGCTTATCAACCAGATTCGCTTGCGGGCGAAGAACAGCCCCTATGTGACAGCATGGGAAGATAAGGAAGCATATCCTACTGCCGTTGACATCGACGGATATGCGGGCAAATATGTTATCAATGAATATCCGGCCAATGGTTGGACGCAGGACTATGCAAGAAAAGCGCTGAGATTCGAGACGAGGCTCGAGACCGCTCTTGAGGGAGAACGTTTCTTCGATCTTGTAAGGTGGGGAACAGTGGTTGAAACCATGAACCGCTACTTTGAAGTGGAGCGAGGAAAACGGGTATACTACCAAGGATGCAAATTCACTGCGGGGAAGGATGAATATTTTCCGATTCCGATCACGCAGTACAATCTGTCCAAGGGGGCTTATTCCCAGAATCCCGGATATGGGGCGTTTTAACTGTGATGCAATCACAAAGGTATGAGGGCCGTGACGAGTATTACCCAATTTCTTTTAAATAATTCCGAATAGTATCTAAATTATATTGGGCATAGAATTTTAATTTTATGCCCAATATTTTCCCTGTTTAAGAAACCTTTCAAGATGCGAAAATTATTGCTGTCCGCAATTTGTCTAATGATTGCAGTTCTTTCATTCGGACAAGGTTCACGCGCGACAAAAATCGACACCCTAAGATTATGGCCGAACGGAGCGCCGAACGCCTTCGAGATTCCGGGGCCGGAATCCGGATTCATCACGTTTAGAGCAAAGGAATACGAAGATGCCATGATGGAAGTCTATCCGGCTGCAAACCCCAATGGACTATGTATAATCATGTGTCCGGGAGGAGCTTATATCATGCAGTCGCAGACATACGAAGGCCGTGATATGAAAGACTGGTTCAATTCCCGTGGCATCACCTATTGCATGCTTCAGTACCGCCTTCCTTGCGGTCACGACGACGTCCCTCTTTCTGATGTCCGGCAGGCCATCCGTCTTATGCGCGGCAAGGCCGCCGAGTTGGGCATCACCAAGATCGGAATAGCCGGCAACTCTGCCGGCGGTCATCTTGCCGCATGTGCCGCCACTATGTATGACAGCCCGGAAACACGTCCGGATTTCCAGTTCCTAATGTACCCCGTCATCACCATGGAGGCATCATTCACCAACATGCTGTCGCGAGACGCCCTTCTTGGCAAGACTCCGTCCCAAGAGCTTGTCGATAAGTACAGCTGCGAGAAAAACGTCACGAAGGACACCCCTCCAGCCTTTATTTTTCTCTGCTCGGATGACAAGGCAGTCCCTCCCGCAAACAGCTTACGATACTATGAGGCTTTGATAGCGAACGGCGTGTCCGCGTCGATGCACATCTATCCTTTCGGCGGCCACGGTTTTGGCTGGCAGGACTCGATGAGATTCAAGTTCAACTGGGTTGACGAACTCGAGACTTGGTTGAATGTTGTCGTACTCAAATGAGTTTTCGCGAATCCGCGCTTCGTCCGGGAGCTGCCGATCGCCTTTTTTGAACCTAAACCTCGATACATGATTTGGATCTGTCCCTCTTTTAGTTCTATTTCGACAAACTCGCGTTAATATGATTATGAAAAAAATAGTATTCCTGCTGACCGTCTTTCTGTCGCTTTCTCTTTTCGGACAGGGCCCCGTCAGGACTCCGTCGGAAAATTGGGAAAACCCGACAGGTCCTTATAAGGTTGCCGTGAACGACCAGATCGTCGATCTTGCCGAGCACACAATCTTCTATCCTGAGGATCTTTCTGCTTTTCCCGCAAAAGACAAACTCCCCGTCCTCGTAATGTCCGGCCCCGGCTGCTTGAAGACCAGTTCCGCGTTCCGCCCTTTCTTCACGGAAGTGGCGTCACATGGTTACCTGTTCATTATCAGCGGTGTCCTTCAGGGAAACCTTGGGTCAAACACCAAAGAGGATCTTCTGGATGCCATAGAGTGGGCCTATGCGGAGAATTATCGCCCCGACAGTCAATTCTATGGAAAGATTGATCTAAAGCACATTTCCGCGATGGGGCAGTCCTGCGGCGGCATCCAGGCGCTCGACATCATGGATGACCCTCGTGTCACGCTCCTCACCCTTTTCAACAGCGGACTGTTCTCAAGTGCGCCTGCTACACCGGGAGCCCCGGCTCCTATGAGCATGGGCGAAGTGATGAGCCAGCCGAAGGACAAGGTGTTCGCCAAACTCAGAGTCCCCATCGCCTACTTTGTCGGCGACACGGACATGGCGCGTCAGAATGCAGAGAGCGACTTCAGATACATCGAAAATGTCCCCGCCCTGCTTTGTGTCCGCGAAATCCCGGGGGATGCCCATGGCGGCACCTTCAGGGAGATGAATGGCGGAGCCTTCGCCGAAGCCACAGTGGCATGGCTTGATTGGCAGCTGAAAGGCAAGGAAGCGGCTTCCATGATGTTCAAGGGTGCCCCTTGTCCTCTGGAGACCTCCAGCACCAAATGGATTTCCGTCAGGAAGAAAAACATCGATTTCGTAAAAGACCAGGCTACGGACTGGCCGGGATTCATGAGATATGAAAACGCCAACGCTTCTTTGACCGAGGCTCCGGAAGTGGTTCTGATAGGTGACTCCATTACCGACAACTGGGATGATGCCGATCCGGATTTTTTCGAGAAGAACAATTTCGCCTGCCGAGGCATTTCAGGCCAGACGGTAAGCCAGATGCTCGTACGTTTCAAGCAGGACGTTGTGAATCTCGATCCTCAGGTCGTTGTCATCAACGGAGGCACAAACGACCTCTGCCAACAGATGGCCGGAATGGCGTACTACCCCGATCAGACGATCATCGACAACACCATCGCCATGTGCGAACTGGCGGAGGCCGCCGGCATAAAAGTCATTTTGACGGCAATAACTCCTTGCTCGCACTATATGCCGATTCCGACTCTCGATGCCGGCAGCAGAATTGTCGACCTCAATAAAAAACTCAAGGACTACGCCGACAGCCACAAGAGCATCACTTTTGTGGACTATTTTACACCGCTTGCCAATGCCCGGAATGGCTTGGATCCTGACTTGTCCTTTGACGGAGTGCATCCAAAGATAAACGGATACTTCATTATGGAACGCCTGGTTGTGGACGCTGTCAAGAAAGTCCTCAAGTCCAAGAAGGCCTACTATGTAATTTCGGAAGAGGACATGCTCGCAAAGAAGGCCGTTCAGGAAGAAGAAAGGGCGGCGATGATGTCGCGATTCTCCAGATGATCGTTTCACAAAGGATTCTCAACGGCATAAAGGCACGATTGTACTTTTCTTTGAAACAATACTGCATTCCTTTCGATTGCAGGTTACGTATTTTGTTAGAAGCGGATACCACGTAACACGTAAATAGAAATAATCATGAATAATTGGAAAAAGATTTTGCTGATCGGTTGCGTTGTTTTACTCGCCGCCTGCACAAAATCGGTTCTAATCACCGGCGACTACCTGATGATTCCGGCGCAGGATGGAGGGAAAATGTCGAAACTCGAGATACTGTCCGTGGGCGAGAACATTCTTGGGGAGCCGCAATACGTTGAAATCGCTCAGGATCGTGTTGATTATTATATTCCTATCGATGTGACCGAGTATAAGGGACAGTCGTTGGATATATGTTTGACGGGTGTCGATAAGAATAATAAATTCTACAAGCGTTTCGCTCAATCCGATGTGCGTGTTACCGAAAGAGATGAGCGCTATCGTCCGCGATACCATTTCGCGCCGGACTTCGGTTGGACCAATGATCCGAACGGAATGGTCTATTACGACGGAGAGTACCATCTTGCATATCAAGCGAATCCTTATGGTATCGGGCATTATAACATGCATTGGGGAAATGCCGTTTCCACGGATCTCATGCATTGGGAGGATCTGCCCCCGATTATCGCTCCCGATTCCCTCGGCGCGATCTTCTCCGGGAGCGCGATTGTGGATGATGAGAATACGGCCGGCTTCGGAAAAGATGCCATTGTCGCGATGTACACTTCCGCGGGGAGGTTGCAACGCCAGAGTATCGCGTACAGCCTTGACAGAGGCCGGACCTACACCAAGTATGAAGGCAATCCTGTCATCACCGATCTTTCGAGACGCGACTTCAGGGATCCGAAACTGTCTCGTTTTGGAGACAAGTGGATAGTCGCCATTGCTGCGGGAGACGTGATCGCATTCTATGCGTCCAAGGACTTGAAAAACTGGGAGAAATTGAGTGAGTTCGGAAAAGGTATAGGCTCCCATGCAGCTGTCTGGGAATGCCCCGATTTGTTGAAATTTGAATATGAGGGGAAAGAGAAATGGGTGTTGCTGGTCAGCATCAATCCCGGGAACCCGAATGGAGGAAGCATTACGCAATATTTCATAGGCAGTTTCGACGGCAAAGAATTTAAGGCAGATCCTCTTCCATATCCTCTTTGGGTTGATCTTGGCGCGGACAACTATGCCGGAGTCACTTTTGCCGGTAAAGAAGACAGGCACATATTCATGGGTTGGATGAGCAACTGGTATTACTCCGGAGCGACACCGACGAAACGTTTCCGCAATTGTATGACGCTTCCTCGGGACTTGAGTTTGAAATCGAATGGGCGTCACTTGATTTTGGCAAGCAATCCCTCTCCCGAAGTTTATGCCTCCATGAAGCAAGTCCGTTCATTCGATGACACCAAAGTGGGATTGGGTTTCTCCATTCCGCAGATTCTGGAAGAGAACCATGGGGCCTATTCCATAGCGTTCACAATCCAGCCTGACACCAAAGGCAAACTAGCGGTTGTGCTGTCCAACACACTGGGCGAGAAAATGGTCTATCACTTTGATTTCTCCAAGAACGAGCTTTCCTTGGATCGCAGCGAAAGCGGTCTCGTGGATTTTGAACCCAGATTTGCATCAAAGCCAATCGTCACCCACATTGTCGAGCGGGCGGAGTACAAGGTGGAGATGTTCGTGGATAGACAATCGATCGAGATGTTCGTCGGAGAAGGAGACGTTTCTTTCACGAATTCTATGTTCCCTTCGGAATATTATGATAAATTTGAAATAACTGCAGACGGATGCAATCCTATACTCTCTGAAATCACTATTAACGAAATCAATTAACACTTAAGTTATGACTACAGCTAAAACAAGCAGAATTGGCAAGCTCTTGCCGATCATGTTTACCTTCTTCGTGATGGGATTCGTGGATATGGTCGGAACAGCGACCAACTACGTCAAGGCTGACTTTGCCTTGACGGACACGGTAGCGAACTTCCTTCCGACCATGGTCTTCTTCTGGTTCCTTATTCTTGCCGTGCCGGCGGGATTGATGATGAACAGGATCGGTAAACGGAGGACCGTGCTACTGAGTTTGATCATCACTGCGTTCGCGCTGGCTCTCCCCCTTTTCGCTTATAACTATCCCATCATGTTGGTTTCTTTTGCCTTGTTGGGCATCGGGAACACCTTGATGCAAGTCTCTTTGAATCCTCTGATTTCTTTGGTTGTTACAGGCGAGAAACTCGCCAGTACGCTGACTTTTGGACAGTTTGTTAAAGCGATCGCTTCCTTTATCGCTCCGTTCATTGCCAGTTGGGCTTTCACTCGATTCGACAACTGGATGCTCTTGTATCCAATTTTCTTCGTGGTAACCCTTGTCGCGCTGGTTTTACTCGGATTTACAAAATTCGAAGAAGATGCGCCGAAAGGCAAATCCACGACATTCTTTCAGTGTCTGGGCATGTTGGGCAACGCCACCATCCTCTTGTTCTTTTTGGGTATTATCTGTCATGTCGGAATAGATGTCGGCGTCAATACCTGCGCCCCGAAAATCATTATGGAGAAATTGGGGTTCCCTCTTGCGAAGGCGGGGATAGCGACAAGTGTTTACTTCCTCTTTAGGACGGTTGGTTGTCTGACAGGGTCTTTCATCCTTGCTCATTTCCCGCTCAAGAAGTTCTTCGCGATCAGTGTGGCCATGATGGCGCTTTCCATGATCGGATTGATGGTATTCAAGACACTTGTACTTCTTTATGTTGCCATCGCGTTGGTCGGATACGGCAATTCCAACATCTTTTCAATGATATTTTCAAGTGCTTTGCTGTCGAATCAAGAAAAGAGCAATGAAATATCAGGCATTATGATAATGGGACTCATTGGCGGCAGCATCTTCCCGCTTTTCATGGGTATTCTTTCCGATGCTCTTGGATCTCAGGTAGGATCCGTGATCGTCATCAGCATCGGGGTGTTGTATCTTGCCTATCTGTCGTTCAAATTATTTAGCATGCAGAAATCATGAATAAGACTGTAGTTGGAATAGGGGAGATCCTGTGGGATCTGCTCCCGACCGGAAAGGCACTCGGTGGGGCGCCTGCGAATTTCGCATACCATGCCTCTCAGTTGGGCTGCGATGGTTGGGCGGTCAGCGCCATCGGGAAAGATGACCTGGGTGAGGAAATTGTACGGAAGTTGTTTGAAAAAAGGCTCAACAATGTCATCGAAACGGTTGACAAACCGACCGGAAGAGTCCTGGTTACACTGGATGATACCGGAACTCCCTCCTACGAGATCGTTGAGGATGTTGCCTGGGATCACATTCCTTTCACTCCTCGGATGGAGACCTTGGCTTCCAAGACAGACGCAGTCTGCTTCGGCACGCTTGTACAGCGGACGCGGAAATCAAAAGAAACAATCCGTCGATTCCTTTCCGCGATGCCGACCGACAGCCTGAAGGTCTTCGATATCAACCTTCGCCAGCAATATTATTCCAAGGATATTATAGAGGAGTCCTTATCCTTTTCCGATATACTGAAAATCAACGACGAAGAGATCGATGTCATTTCCCGTATGTTCGAGATACCCCTTGGTCAGGAAGAAGCCTGTCGGAAATTTCTGGATCAATATGGTTTGAAGCTTGTGATCTTGACCAAGGGCTCAAAGGGAAGTGTGGTAATTACTGAAGATCAAATCATACCGCAGGCTGCGGAGAAGGTGAAGATTGTTGACACGGTGGGAGCGGGAGATGCTTTTACCGCTGCTTTTGTAGCTGCTTACCTTCGTGGGGACTCTTTGGCCGACGCGCAGAAACTTGCGAGTGTAACGGCGGGGAAAGTCTGCTCCCGTATGGGCGCGATGTAACCATTGTTGAATTTTCTTAGCGAACCAAACTATATAACATTTTTTACATTATGGAGAAAAGAATCTCGATTATTCTAATTACGTTGTTTTGCGTCTTTGCTTTTACAAGCAGCTTGGTGGCGCAGAACAACATTCGCGGCCAGCTTAAGGTCGGAGCGGCACGCATCGATGTGACTATCGATGAGAAGGATCTCCCCGAATCTTCGTATGGAATCCTTGACCGGAACCACGCTCGGGCGATTATTTTTACCAATGGAGAGACGGTCGCCGGCTTTGTGAACATTGACGGAAATCAGAACGGGCAGGTCGTCCGGACTGTTAGCGAACGTCTTGAAAAGGATCTCGGTATACCTGCCGGAAACATCATCTATAGCGGAACGCACTGTCATGCAGTCGGTACCGTACGAGGTGAAGCCCTCGCCAATAAATTATACGATGTGATCAGAGAGGCCTATGAAAAAATGATTCCCGCAAAAGTAGGCTTCGGAAATGGCGTTTCCTACCTCAATGTGAGACGGGACCTCTTTGATGCCGAACGCGGCACCTGGTGGGAAGGCCCGGACTATGACGGCAAGTCCGACAAGACCGTTTCCGTTGTTTATTTCGAGTCTATGGAAGGAAAGCCGCTAGCCGTTTATTACAACTACGCGATGCACGCTGTGCTCACAGGCCAACTTGATATGGTCACTGTGGATTTCCCGGGAAAGTCGGAGGAATATATCGAAAGAAAATTCGGGGAAGACTTCGTCGCGATGTTCTCCTCAGGTGCGGCAGGTGATCAAAACCCGTTATACTTTCAGCAGACATTTGATCTTCGGGATATCCGTATTGCAGAATATGCGAAACGTGGAGAGGATATTTCCAACCAGATGCCCCCGGGAGGAGTCGGTCTCGACAGATCGAATCCCGAAGTTCAGAGATTGATGGAAGAGCAAAAAGAGATGGCCATAAGTTATGGGCAGCTCCTTGGAGAGGAGGTGAAGTATGTGATTCAACAGATGCGGCATTTCGAGTCCGAGGTGAAGTTGGGCTGTGCCAGAAAAACACTTGAAGTGCCTGGAAGGCGACTTTTGAACCGGGAAGGTCGTGCCGGTTATCAGGGACAGTATGAAGACAGCGACCCTGTACAGATCGCGTTGGCTCTTATTATGTTGGATAACATTCCTGTCTGTGGAGTTGCGGGTGAAGTCTACAACCAGATCGCTGTCCGTCTCAAGAGGGAATCCCCTTATGCTTTCACATTTATGACGACAGTCATGGATGGTATGGGCGCGCGAGGCGGAGGATATATTCCTGATGACGAGTCCTATGGCGCCCAAGTCTTTGAGGTTCTTGGCTCTCGCTACAAGCAGGGCTATGCGGAAACGGCTATCGTAGAAGGGCTGTTAGGACTCATACGTGATGTAACTCGCTGATATATTAATAAATAAATTTAAAAATCATTTCCAATGAAAAAATATCTACCGCTATTCGTTTGCCTCGTCATTTCTTTTCTGATGCCGTTGCAGATGTGGGCTCAAGGTAGCTCTGTGGATGTCACGGTTCATGACCCCACAGGTCCGGTCATAGGCGCAGGTGTCCTTGTCAAGGGCACGACAATAGGTGCAGCCACTGATGAGAATGGTAGAGCTACCATCCCGAATGTTTCTTCGGAAACCGTACTAGTCATTTCCAGTGTCGGGTACGTGACTCAGGAAATAATGGTCGGGAACCGAAGAACCATCTCCGTTCTTCTTCGTGAAGACTCTGAACTGCTGAATGAAACCGTCGTTGTCGGCTATGGTACCCAAAGGAAAGAATCCCTAACCAGCGCCATTACCTCCGTGAGAGCGGAAGAGGTAACAAAGACGAAGCAGACAGACGTTGTAACAACACTGCAAGGCAAGGTCCCCGGACTCATGATTCGTCAGGCCGGGGGTACCGCCGGAAGATTCTACTCGAATCTCAGCCTTCGCGGCTATGGTGTCCCGATTGTTGTCATTGACGGCGTAGTCAGAAGCGAGGCCCATAGAGACGGAGGTGGATTTGGAGTCCAAACGGACCTTGCGCTGGCACAGCTGAATCCTGATGATATCGAAAGCATATCCGTCTTGAAAGACGCCTCTGCCTCCATCTACGGACTTGGCGCAGGGAACGGAGTCATACTTGTAACCACGAAAAAAGGTCAACTCCAACGCAAGCCGAATGTCAGCTACCAAAATTCATTTTCATTCGGCAATCCGAAACTCCCTAAACCGATGGGAATGGTCGACTTCATGAACGTCTCGAATGAAATGGCCGATAATGCAAGATTGGCGCGTCCTTATACGGAGGATGAAATTAATGAATACGCCAAAGGATCAAAGAAACCTTTCAATTGGTGGGAAGAGTGCCTTAAGGACTTTGCTTTCTCACACATGCATAATGTTTCAGTCCGCGGGGGCAGCGACCGGATTCAATACTATATGGGAGGAAGTTTTACAAAGGACAACAGCCTCTATAAAACCAAGAATAACTTTACCTACAGACGGTACACCCTGCGGGGAAACTTTACCGTGAAGATTACGGATGATCTTACCATGGACTTTCAGACATCCGTTCGCGCCACGCTTTCAAAGGACCCGTATAACCAAGAAAGACACGGGGATCCGACAAACATGATTTTCAACTACATCGCCTATGCCGATAGAAGAGTCGGGCCGACGACTTTGGCGAATCCGGGCCACTACACCTACCAAGGCGGCGCGCCGACCTACAATCCGATGGCTTTGATGGATCACGACTTGAACTATACCGATAAGAGAGGCCGTCTTTTTACGAACACGCTCAACTTGCGCTACGAAGCCCCTTTCTTAAAGGGACTGAGCCTGTCTCTTCAGGGAGCCTACGATTTCAATTATAACGGAACGTACGATAAGGAGACAACGTATCCGCTCTACGACTACTATACGGATGAAATCATGGGCACGGGTGGTAACAGAAACTACTATGGTGAGTCCGTCCGCGAGAACGAACGGTATTACGGTAGATTTCAAGCGAACTACAATTGGAGGAAAGGCCGGCATCGTGTAGCCGTAATGGGGGCTGCGGAGGCGACGAAGAACAACATGCGAAATCTTTCCGGATCGCGGCAATTCGGCGATTTTTATACACATAATACAGTCTCCAGCGGTGATCCGAGCACCGCGTCCGCGGATGGCACGCGGACCGAAACCGCTACCGCAGGATATCTCGGACGAATTAATTATGATTTTGCCGATAAGTACCTCGTCGAGCTGATGGGCCGTTATGACGCCACCTATCTTTACGCCCGCGGTCATCGTTGGGGTTTCTTTCCCTCTTACTCATTGGGCTGGAGAATCTCGGAAGAGCCTTTCATTAAGAATAACCTTCCTTGGGTCAGCATGCTGAAATTGCGTTGGTCAGACGGTAAGACCGGTCTGACGCAAGGCGCTCCCTATGCCTACGAGACCGGTTATTCTGCCAGCTCTCCCTATGTTTTCTCCCCGGGCAGTGTCATGATCGGCTACGCCAATACGGAAATTGCCAACACAATCCTTACTTGGGCGAATATCCGGATGCTCGATTTCGGTGTCGATTGGAACTTCTGGAAAGACAAGTTTGGCGGCACATTTGATATCTTCTCGAGAAAGACCACCGGAATTGCAGGAACAAGTTCCGGTTCCGTCCCCACGATTTTGGGTGTCAATGTCCCGCAGATCAATGTGGATTCCAGGCTGAATGTCGGCATGGAACTGACCCTGACCCATCGGAATCACATCGGGGCGTTCAACTATAATGTGGCTTTGACCGGAACATACACCCGTATGAAGAACCTCCATGTCGAAAGCCAAGCGACATCCCTGTGGCCATCCAATGCTGCATACTACGGCACCAGTCTGTTTGGTCGAGGAAGCACTCAAAACAGGTGGTCAAATTACCGCGGGCTGTGGTACTATAAAACCGAAGGTGGTCAATTCCACAACTGGCAGGAAATCAATTCATCTCAGGTGAAATACGATGCTTCCTACGGGATGCAGACGACCGTCCCCGGACAATACATCATTCTGGACCACAACGGAGACGGGTACATTACAGGTGAGGACATCAATTACAAGTGGAGTGAAAGCAATGCTCCTTTGCAGTTCGGTTTGAATATCGGAGGCAGCTACAAAAACCTCGATGTCAACATGGTATGGCAAGGCGCCACGAACGTGAGCAAGATTATCTGGTTGCTCCATGTTTTCGGATACGGCGGCTACACCGATCTCTATGAGATGTATCTGGACAGATACCATGTTGCTACTCCCGGCGCGGATCCTTATGATCCCAACACGGTTTGGACGGAAGGTTACTGGCCCGCGCTTGTCGATGCCAATGGTCCCGGCGTTCTTCGCCAAGGTGTGTATGATTTCCCGACGGACTTTACACAGATTGATGGGACCTATTTCAGACTCAAGAGTGTTGAAATTGGATACACATTCCCCAGGAATCTTCTCGGCAGGGTCGGCATTCAGTCTGTCAGAGTCTTCGCCGGTGGAACAAACCTCTGGACAATCTGTACGAAAAAGATGAAATACTACGATCCTGAGGCTTCCGCCGGTATGCATGGCAGCGTGATGCCGATCATGAGAACAATCAATCTCGGTGTCAATCTAAACTTCTAATAAGCGACAGTTATGAAAAAGATAATTCTAAATATAATAACAATTCTTTGCATCAGTCTTTTGGCTTCTTCTTGCGAAAGCCTTTTTGATAACCTCGAAGGGGATTTGACGAAGATGTCCGGATCCGACATGGCTTCCAGTGACGCCGGGCTCCAGAGAATGCTCGCTCAAGTGTATTCTTACTTGCCCATCAATGTCTTTGAGAATGCAACGGATTTCGGGTCATCTCAGGTCGAAGACCAGTATACGATGAATGCTGTGGATAGTCATGGAGGTGATTACGGATTCAACAACGAAGCCTATTATGGTATGAACGGGATCAAGACGTTCTGGAATTGGCAGGGGATCCGTTCCATCAATTCTTTCATTGCCACAACGAGCGCTGCCGCTGAATCGGGCGTCATTGATCAGGCCACGGCTGACATTTACATTGCGGAAGCCCGATTCGTGAGGGCGTACTGCTATTTTGCGATGGTTCGGTCTTATGGCGGCGTGCCGATTATTACTGAAGTGCTGGATCAGTATTACGATGGCGGCGAGAACGCGGAGTTGTTCAACTTCGCGACACGTGCGACAGAGAAGGACACCTGGGACTTCATTCTCTCTGAACTTGATGCCGCGGCCTCTGCATTGCCGGAAACGCCCGTTACAGAATTTCGCGCAAACAAGTATTCCGCACTCGGCTTGACGGCTCGGGTTGCCTTGTACGCGGCTTCAGTCAGCAAGTATTGGGGCAGGCAGGGAACCATGGGCACCAACTATTCCGCTGTCGCAAGTAAAAAAGTCTATATGGAACCCGGCTATGCGAATGCATACTATTCAAAGTGCATCACAGCCTGCGAGCAGATCATCGGCAGCGGGAAGTTCTCGCTTTTCGGAGCCAAACCGAAGGATGTCAAAGAAGCCATCACAAATTTGGGAGAAATGTTCCTTACCAAACAAAATTGCGAGTACCTATTTGGTGTGAGCAAGGATGATGGAATCTCTTCCGGAAGCAACTTCGACATCTACAACAGCCCTGCTCAGACTGTCACCGGCGCTCAGGCATGCGGACGTTATTCCGTCGCGCTCGATCTAGTGGACGAATACGATGATTATGATGATTCTTTCTTTGCCGTTGACGGGACTGTCAAGACCCGTACCGACGGGAAAGAGAATGAGTATATGCCCACTCCGATCAAGAATTTCGCCACTCAGTATGCCTCAGTTCCTTTTATCGAATATGACAATGTCGACGATCCTTTCAAGAACAAGGATGCCCGCTTCCATGCTTGGATTCTCTATCCTGACTGCACCTTCCGCAACCAGACGATCAAGATCCAAGGGGGCCTAATCAAGCCGAACGGTACCACTGCCTTCTGGGTCGATGATCATGTTGAGATTGACGGCCAAACTTACTACTCGTTCGGGGCTCCTGCCGGGGCGGTCTCCGGCTTCTACAACTATACGCAGACAAACACCGGCAACACCTACACGACCGGTTTCGGCCTTCGTAAGTTCTTGAACGCTTCCGCGCCTCAACTTTATATCAAGTCTTTTTGGTATGACATCCGTTATGCTGAGATCCTTTTGAGTTATTGTGAAGCGGTCGTCGAAAGTGGCGCCAACGACAAGCTCGCTTCGGCAAAGACTTACTTGAATGCTATCCGCCACCGGGCCGCATTCAAGGATGATGTGGATCCTACCTTGGAGAATGTACTGCACCAGCGCCGCCTTGAGCTTGCGTTCGAAAACGATCTTCTGTACACGATGCATCGTCGCAGGGCATTCTACAACCAGACCACAGATCCCGCATCCGAAGGTCGCAGGCACGAACTCACGCCCGTGCTCGATCTTAGGAGCGGAAAACCGAAATATGTCTTTGTACGGGCTATTTTCTTTCAAGAGGATGTCGGTGGAGCCAGCCCTTCCTTCCATACCAATTATTTGAATTACTACAAAAAAATGCCGGCTTTCGGCGTGAACAAGTATGAACCCAATCCCCTTGACGAATAATATTTTTACGCATTATGAAAAAATCAATATTCATTATCCCGTTTATTTTGCTTCTTGCCACTTCCTGCGACTGGTTCGAGTTTGATAACTACGAAGCCCCGAACGCGCAAGTCACAGGTGCCTTTAAAGATGCGAAAACCGGAGAGTTGGTGGCGCAGGAATGCTTCTACGTGAATCGATACGGCGGTAACATCGGAACCCCGACGGATGGCTATATTTCTGCTTTCCAGCAAGGTTGGGACTTCGAACAAGCTGCCATCTGGCTGGTCCGTTATGACGGAACTTACCAGCACACAAAGATTTTCGCAGGAGATTACCGGCTTGAAGCCAATCAGAACAACTTTTATCCCATCTCCCAAACCGTGACCATCAACAAGGGGCCCAACATTGTTGATTGGAATGTCACCCCGTATGTCCGTATCATAGATCCCAAGATTGCCTATGATGCCGCTTCCAAAAAAATCAAGGCGACATTCAAGCTGGAGTACGGAGATCCTTCCAGGGCAAATACCATTTTTATGGCGCGACTTTGCTGCTGGCCGGATACCTTTGTCGGGATTCATTGCAACAACTGTTCGAACGATCCGGGATCGTTTGCATCCACTACGATTGTTGCGGACGGACAAACAGTCAATGAACTTTTCATCGATTCTGCGCTAGCGGCGAATTACGAACAATTCAAATACAAGCCTAGAAAGCATTATCTTCGTCTGGCCGTTTGCGCCGTGGGAAAAGGCACGAATACCTCACGTCACTACAACTATTCGCAGACGGTTTCGATCGATTTGTAAACGCATTGTCTATGAGAAAGATCATTCTTTCACTCATGGCAATCATGGTTCTGTCCTCCATATCAAGGGGACAGAACCTTGTTTTGCCTGATATGTTAAAAGGCGATATGGTCCTTCAGCAGCAGACAAGCGCTAGAATTTGGGGGAAAGCTGAACCAGGCTCGATTGTGGAAGTGATTCCGGGATGGGATCTCAAGACGTATTCCGCGAAGGCATCTGTCGACAGCCTCTGGGAGATAGGAGTAGACACTCCCAAGGCAAGTTATGATGCATATTCAATGACCATTCGGTCCGGTACGGAACAATTGATCGTAAATGACATCCTAATCGGTGAAGTTTGGATCTGCGGAGGACAAAGCAATATGGAGATGCCGCTCAAAGGCATGTCCAACTGTTACGTCGAAGGTGCCGCCCATGATATCCTGATGTCGGGGACTCACAAAGGACTTCGATATATGACCGTTGCCAAGCATAAAGAAAAGGCCTCCTGCCCAGGATTGCTGCCGGAAGGGAAATGGCATCCTAGCGGTCCCGCTTCCGCCGGGGACTTCAGTGCCGTAGGTTACCACTTCGGAGCCACGCTGAGTGAAGCGCTCGGCATTCCTGTCGGGCTGATTAACTGCAGCTGGGGCGGTTCCTTCCTTGAAGATTGGGTCGACAGTTCTTTCCTGGCCAAGCATCCCGATCAAAAGATTTTTGGCGCTGAATTCTCAAAAGCATATACGCAACTCTATTACGGAATGCTGGAGCCCGTGAGTAAATACACCATCAAGGGCATGATTTGGTATCAAGGCGAATCGAATGTCGGCAGTCCCGATTACGACGTTCGTCTCGCTGATGCCGTCGAGCTTTGGAGCGGGAAATTTCAACGGAACGATTTTCCTTTTCTCATTGTCGAACTTGCTCCTTTCGAGTATTCAAATGGTTTTGAAGGGCATTGCGCGTATTTTCGTGAACTTCAGTTTGCGGCTTCGAAGACGATACCTTCCAGTGGACTGGTGTCCACAAATGATCTTGCGTATCCATATGAGACCGCAATGATACATCCTGCCAATAAAAAACCGGTCGGGCAGCGTCTGGCTATGCTTGCCATGAGCAAGACGTATGGATACGGCAATCCATGCGAGGGGCCTTGTTTTAAGGAAATGAGTTTGGAAGACGGGAAAGCCGTTCTCAGTTTCAACAATGCTCCCAACGGTTTCATGCAAACGGGTGAAGTGATCGGTTTCGAAATAGCGGGTGAGGATCGGATTTTCCATCCGGCAAAAGCCAGATTTACTGTACGATTCCCACAACGTCCAAGACCCGGAGAGGTTCGAAAGCCCGGTGAAATGTCTCTGCGATATGGAATCTCATTGGAGTCTCCCGAAGTGGCGAATCCGGTTGCAGTCAGGTATTGTTTCAAGGACTTTCAAATCGGGAACGTTCACAACACAGAAGGTTTTCCTCTTGTCCCTTTTAGGACGGATAATTGGCCGGTACAATAATAGTTGATCACTATGAAGAAGGTTTTATTAACATCTATGGCTTTGATCTTGATTTCATTGCCGACATATTCACAGACTCCCCGGCGGATTGATTTCGGAGGGTTCGGTGTTTACGCCGCTGCAAATTCAAATGTGAAAGCAAGACCGGACGCGGTCTTGTTCGGAGATTCGATTACGCAGTTATGGTTCGAACAAGATTCGGCTTTTTTCAAGGCAAACAACTATCTGGGTCGAGGTATCGGCGGACAAACTACGTCGAGCATGCTCATTCGCTTCAGGCAAGACGTGATCGAGCTGAATCCGAAGATCGTTGTTATTCTTGGCGGGACAAATGATGTGGCGGAGAATGGAGGGCCGATTGAGCTCAAGAACGTGTTGGGAAACATCAAGTCCATGTGTGAACTTGCCGAAGTCCATGGAATCATCCCTGTGATTTGCTCCGTCACTCCCTGCAATCGTTTTTATTGGAGAGAGGATTTGAAGCCTGCGGAGAAGATCATCGCGCTGAATGATTTATTGCGGGAATATGCCCTGTCGGAAGGTATTACCTACGTAGACTACCATACCCCGATGAGAGAACCCGATGGATCAATGCCTGAAAAATATGCAGCGGATGGTTGCCATCCGACACTGCTCGGCTATCAGGTGATGGAAAGCATCCTTGAACCTTGTGTTGAAAGTCTGTTGCGTTGATTATGAGGTGATAATCAACCATTTTCCATCGTTTTATATTTGCAGAATTATTTTATTTTACTATTTTAGCAGAATAGAACTAATTTATTATTAAAGTATGAAACTTGTGTCTAAATTTTTTATCATTTCCGCAGTGCTTGCCGGCGCGATGCTCCTTCCGGCCTGCAAGTCGGGAAGCGGGGCGGCTTGCGAAGGTCCCGAAGAGCAGCAACTCTTCATCGGTGACAACATCGCGGTCGCAAACACGGAATATGGTCGCGTTCGCGGCTATATTCTCGGAGAAATCTACACCTTCCTCGGAGTTCCGTACGGGGCGCCGGTGAATGGAGAGAACCGGTTCATGCGGGCCCAGAAACCCCAGCCTTGGGAAGACATTCGTCCCGCGGTTTTCTACGGCAACGTGGCTCCGCAGATCACGGACAACAAATGGCCGAACGGTTACGGAACATTCACGGATCACTGGAATTACTATGATGTCAGCGAAAACTGCTTGACCCTCAATGTCTGGACTCCGAATCTGGATGAGGCCAAGCGTCCGGTCATCGTGTGGTTCCACGGCGGCGGCTTCACGAACGGCAACGCCATCGAGCAGGACGGTTATCACGGAGAGAATTTCGCCCGTTTCGGGGATGTGGTTTTCGTTTCGGTCAACCACCGTCTCGGCCCCATCGGTTTCACGGACTTTTCGGCCGTCGATCCGAAGTTCAAGGATTCCGGGAATGTCGGCATTCTGGATTGCGTGGATGCCCTCAAATGGGTACACAACAACATCGCTTCCTTCGGGGGTGATCCGGACAACGTGACCATCATGGGACAGTCCGGTGGCGGCGCCAAGGTCTGCAATCTGGTTCAGATGCCGGAAACGGCGGGCTTGATCAGCAAAGCAGTGGCCTTGAGCGGCAACACCACCTCGGCGATCGACCCGGGCTATAGTCAGGAACTCGGTAAATTCATCTATGAGAAGGCCGGCAAGAGCATGGAAAAACTCCAGTCCATGACTTGGAGAGAGTACATTGACCTCGCCAACGCTTCTTATCGGGAGTTCAACGCAATACGTCCTACTACAGGCTTCCGCGGGGGCTTCGGACCGGTTGCCGACGGGACTCATATTCCTGCCGGCACCTTCTTCAGCGATCCGGCCGCTGCTTCTGCAAAGGTTCCGCTGCTGCTTTGTTCCACGACTTCGGAATCCGCCCCTAGCAAGACGAACGCGGCATTGGAAGAGGTGGATCGCGCGGGAGCGATCGAGATCCTGAAATCAATGAGAGGCTTCGGAGGCGCGGTCACCAATCCGGAGGCTGCTTTCGATGCCTACATGGAGGTGTTCCCGGATCAGAAGCCGATCGATGCCGTCGGATTGATTTTCAGCTCACGGGCTGGAGTTGTCAATACGGCCAATGCCAAGCATGTCCAGGAGGCTCCGGTCTATGTGGCTTGGTTCGGCATGAATTCACCGCTGTTCGACGGTCGGATGCGGGCGCCGCATTGCGCTGATATCTGCTATTGGTTCATGAACACGGATCGTATGGTGACCCACACCGGTGGCGGCGCCCGTCCCCGGAATCTGTCCAAGAAGATGGCAGGTGCCCTGCTCGCCTTTATGCGCACCGGCAATCCGAATGTGAAAGGCCTTCCCGAGTGGCCGGAATACACCCCAGAAAACGGCGAACTTATGTTTCTCGGTGACGAATGCAAGGTCATGAATGACCCGGATCGCGAGGCCAGAAAGTCTTTGGAAAACTAGAGTCGTGAAAATGAAAATTTTGCGGACTGCAGCCTTCTTGATCGGAATGGCTGCAGTATCCGCTTGTGTGGATAAGAATCCCGTCTTGACGGTTGAAGGCGGCAAGATCAAGGGGGTCTTGACCGATTCCACCAACGTGATGGTGTACAAGGGGATTCCGTATGCCGCCCCGCCTGTCGGCAACCTCAAGTTGAAGCCCCCGCAACCCGTTGTTCCCTGGAGAGGCGTGAAGATTGCCGACACATTCAGCAAGATCTGTCCGCAGGCCGGAAGTCCGCCTGGAACCTTCTACGGGGACGAATTCTATTGGAACGGGACCCCGGATCAGAGCGAAGACTGTCTCTATCTCAATGTCTGGGCGCCGGCGGAATCGATCGGACAAGCGGATGCCAAACTTCCGGTTGCCATGTGGATCCACGGCGGGGCCTTCATCAGCGGCTACGGCCACGAAGTGACGATGGACGGGGATGCCTGGGCAACCAGGGGCGTTATTCTTGTGACCATCAATTATCGGCTCGGGGAATATGGATTCCAGCAGACCCGCTATCTGCTTCGGACCAATCTCGCTGACGATTTGACCGGCAGGTTCGGCATTCAGGATCAGGTCGCTGCCTTGAAATGGATCCGGAACAACATCGCCCAGTTCGGCGGGGATCCCGACAACATCACGATCTTCGGACAGAGCGCCGGCGGGATGAGTGTGATGTATCATCTGGCCGCGCCGGATTCACGGGGGCTTTTTGCAAAAGCCATTATTCAGAGCGGCGGAGGAATCGCTCCGCAAGGATTCAGGGTCCTGCCGCGCTCATTCAATGATCTGGTATACCGGAATCTCATCGCCGATGTGCCCATCATGATCGGGTACAATTTCAACGATGTGGGGACGCTGGGGGGTGCCCCTGTTGACCGCTTCTGCGCAGTGCGAGATTCGCTGGGCTGCAAGCCGGTTTCGGTTTATCTATACGAGTTTATGCGCAACCTTCCAGGCGATGACGACGACCCTGAAAAGGATCCCGGCGCCTTCCATTCTGCCGAACTTTGGTACATGTTTCATACGCTGAAGAACAGTTGGCGGCCTTTCACGGAAGCCGATTATGCCCTTAGCGACAAAATGGTGGATCACTGGACTTCGTTCTGCAAGACCGGGGATCCCGGCAATGGCTGGGAAGCCTACAAGCGTGACGCTCCCTTCAAAAAGGAGTTTGACGTGGAATAGTTTTTCCTAAAACAAAAAATGAAAAGAGGCCCGAAGATAATTTTCGGGCCTCTCTTGTTACTGTATGTTCCTACTTGAACAGCAATGGAGCGAAAACATTGAGGTAGAGTCGCCAGTTCGGCCAGGTGTGGCCGCCGTCAGAGACGTAGAAGGTGTGTTCCAGTCCGTTCGCGGTGAGCGCTGCATCGAGTTCCTTCGCATTGTTGAACAGGAAGTCCGTTTCGCCGCAAGCCAAGAAGTAAAGCTTGTAGCCGGACTTTTTGATTCCCTGCAGACGGGCATCCAGCTCGTCAGTACGTTGCGCGCCCATGGAAAGCGGGCAGATGTAGTCGAAGGCGTCAGGGTAGAGACCCGAAGCGGCGATCGTATGGCCACCGCCCATGGAAAGTCCGGCGATCGCGCGGGAAGCTTTCTTGGGTATCGTCCGGAAATTCTTATCGATGAAAGGCACGATTTCTTCGACCAGGCTCCTGACATAAGCATTCGCGAGTTCAGGTGAGCGGAAGTCCATCTGCTTCTCGGGGATTCCCAACGTGCGGGCCGCGCTCTGTCCGGGATTGCCGTTCGGCATAACCACGATCATGGGTTTGGCAAGCCCCTTCTCGATCAGGTTGTCCATGATTTGCGCGGTGCGTCCCATGGAAATCCAGGCTTCCTCGTCGCCACCGGCTCCGTGGAGCAGATACAGGACAGGATATTTGGCTTTCGGGTTGGCCTCGTAGCCGTATGGTGTGTAGACCGTAAGCCGTCTGTTGATGCCGAGTATCTGGCTGTCGTACCAGGGATGGCTGACGGTTCCGCGCTGGGAGGCTTCACGGACATTGGCGGTCCGATCTCCGTCCACGATGAACATATTCAAGAACCGGGTTCCGTCGCGCTGAACGAGTACATTCTGAGGATCGTTCACCGACACGCCGTCCACGATGAAATTGTACGTGTAGATCTCGGGGGCGGGGAGGGGTAATTTGATGGACCAAACATTGTTTTCGCCGCGCCGCATGTCAACGCCGCCCCATCCGGTCATCCAAGATCCGGACAGTTTGACGATGGTCGCGTAGTCGGCGCGCATCCGGAAAGTAACGCTGTCACCCTGGACGTCCGGGGAAACGACCCTCTGGCCTCCGCGTGCGAAATTGGCAAGTTCCTGTGCCTGCAGGGCCCCTGCGAACAGGCAGGAGGCGGCAATGAAAATAAGAAAACGTTTCATACGAATTGTGATTTTTTTTGTTAAAGTAATGATCAATTGAGTAGTGTTTGACAAACACAAATATACTAAAAAAAATGCTCGTCAGGATTGTCCTGATGAGCAGATATTCTTCCGGATGTTAAAATGTCGCTTAAAATCAGATGGAACTGGGCGGGACTCCGAATTTATTTTTGAAGGAACGCGAGAACCCGGTCAACGTCCCGAAACCGACCCGATAGGAAATTTCGCTGATGTTCATTTCGTGGGTTTTCAGCAGTTCCATTGCTTTGTTCAACCTGTAATTGGTAAGGAAGGCCTGAGGAGATTCGCCGAGCAAGGCTTTGGTTTTCGAAAACAGGCTCGTCCGACTCATGCACATTTCCCGAGCGAGCATCGTCACGTTGAATTCCTCTTCGGAGAGATGCTCGTCCAGAAGTTGATAGAGTTTGTCGAGAAAGGCCCTGTCATGCGAGTTCAGCTTGACCTCTTCAGGGGTGCTTTCCGGTGTGCTGGACGTCCTGTCCACCAGCATCTCCTGCATTCTTTTCCGGTTTTTGAGGATGTTGGAAACGGTCGCTTTCAGAATCAAAGGGTCGAACGGCTTGCTGATATAGGCATCGGCCCCTGTCTCCAGCCCGCTCAGCATTGATTCATGGTCTTGTTTCGCCGTGAGCAGGATGACGGGGATATGGCAGTATTCCGGGGATTCCTTGATGCTTCGGCATAATGCGTATCCATCCATATAGGGCATCATGATGTCGCTGATGATCACATCCGGGATTGAAATCTTCAAACTTTCCCAGCCTTCCTGCCCGTCAGCCGCCATGACCACGTTGTATTGGTCTGCAAGCAGGCTTTGAAGATACAGCCGGATGTCTGAATTGTCGTCCACGATCATTACGGTCGATTCCTTGGTTTCCGTGCCGGCAGCCGGTTCCATCAGTTCGGCAGGATCCATTTCGATGTCGCTTTCCCAAACCTCGTTTTCAGAATAGCTTTCTTTTCTTGCGGGGAAACGGAATTCGAAGATGGAGCCGACGGGCTTGTTCGGACAGACTGAAAGGGAGCCTTTGTGCAAATTTGCCAGGTAAATCGCGTAATGGAGTCCGATTCCGAAGCCGCCGGGATCCTTCCCGCCAACCAATTTGTTCTGACGTTCGTACCGTCGGAAGATTTTGTCCATCATGTCCTTGTCAATGCCGATACCGGTATCCTTGACCATGATGGATGCCTCCCCTTCTTCGCTCTTGGTAGCGACGATCGTGACTGAACCTCCTTCCGGAGTGTATTTAATGGCATTGCTAAGCAAATTGAAGAATACCTTCTCCACCTTTTCACGGTCGCACCAAGTGTCCATGATTTCAGGAATCTCGAGGGAAAGAGAGAGGTTTTTCTCCTTCAACAGATACTCGAAATTTCCGATCAGCGAACGTAACATGAAACCCAGATTCGTGCGGACGATGCGCAGCCTTTCCATATCATCCCCTGCCTTGTTGAAATTGAGAATCTGTTCGGTCAACTTTATCATCTTGCGCGTATTCCTTTCCACGAGGTCGACCAGCGACCGGTCATGCGCGTCCAGCGTATTGTTCCTGGAGAGGTCTTTGACAGGCCCGTAGATCAAGGCGAGCGGAGTCCGGAACTCATGTGAAATGTTGGTAAAGAAGTCGCTCTTTTCCTTGCTCAACTGTTCGGTCAGGTACTTCTCCTGTTCGGCAAGCTCGAGCCTTTCGCCGCGGAGCCTGAGAAGGATGATTTGTCGGATCGAAAGGAAGAGCAGGGTGATTGCCAAGAGGAAGTACAGGATCAAACTGGGGGTGGACAGCCAAGGAGAAGGCTTGATCCTGAACGTTTTCAACGTGCCGGCATCGCTCCATTCCCCGCTGATCAACTGCGCTCTCACTTTGAACGTGTAGTTGCCTCTGCCGAGGCCGGAATAGGATACCCTTTGGTTCGTTCCGGCATAGATCCAGTTACGGTCATATCCCTCGAGCATGTATTGATAGTACAGGCGGGAGCCGGGGGTGAAATTCATTCCCGAATAGTGGAAGGTGATCTGGTTGTCTTTGTGACTGAGAACGGTCTTGTCCTGCGCGTCCTCGATTAGCCTCACTCCCGCCCGCATCTCATCCAGAGAGAACTGGATGGTCGGCAATCCGTCAAATTGCCGCGAGGAGAAACCGACAATGGCGTTGCGGCTCCCGAACAGTACTCTTCCGTCTTTCAGGATGCCGGCGCTGTTGACATTGTAGTTGAAGACCATGTTGTCGGGATTCCCGAAAGCGGTCATGTGCCCGTCTTCCCCGGAAATTCGCAGGACATCATTTCTGCAGCATACCCAAATGTTGCCCTCTTCGTCTCCGATGATGGAACGGATGGAGGAGTCGGAGAGCCCGTCTTCGTAATCGATATGATCAAGCGACCCGTCTTCGGGGTCATAACGATACACGCCTGAACTGGATGTGCCGATCCAATAGGTCCCCTCCTTGTCCTTGTACATGCACGAAGGAAAGGCGATATCCACCGGAAGGGCCTTGAGCTCGTTTCCGGACACCAGCAGGTACAGGTGGTCGTTGTCCATAAAGTAGGGCGACCCGTCCTTCAAAGTAGAAATGAACCAGAAATCCGAATCCCGCGGCTTGTTGACGATTTGGACATGGGTGGAGGTGGCGGGATTGATGATTTCGTTCCGGCTCAAGATCAGCACCTCTCCTTTTTCGTCCATCCAAAGAGCATCGATTTCATAGTTGTCCCACCGTTGCGTGAGATTCAGCTTGCCATCGGAATAATGGTATTTTCGCAGTGAATGGTCGCCGTAATTGATCCAGAGATCGGAATTCCGGTCGAAGACAGAATATCGCAGCGATTCATTCCCGCGAAGATCAGGGGGTGTAATGTCCCGGTCGGACATGCTTTCGATATTCCAGTAGTATAGGCTAAAATTGGTAAGGATCAGCAGGTTGCCGTCATCCAGCGGGTAGAAGAAATTCAGGGATTCACGGGCATTATAATGGGGAACCGGAATCAGATTCTTGTCCTGCCGCTTTGAGATGTAATCGATCCCGTCGTGGTCCTTTGAGAGCCACACATTGTTGTCCGTGACGAGGCACACGGCAAATTCCGTGTCTTCAAGCCTTTCATTCTTCCACAATTGTTCGATCTTCGAGGCGTTGCGGTTGAATTCGAAAAGTCCCAGGTCTTGAAGTCCGATGACAGCCGTGCTGTCACCGGGAGCGGATTTCAGGAAAACCACGGGATGAGTCTGAGTCAGGGCGGCCAAATTCTCGGGCACCTCCAATGGCTCGAGGTCCTTGGAATAGACTTTCAAGCCAGTAGGAGTGGCAAAGAAAATCGCTCCGTCGCTCAGTTCGACGATCGAATGAACGCCTTTTTCTCCGTCCGGAAAAAGAGAGCCGACCTGTTTGTAGTCCCGGTCGAGCACGAACACCTCTCCGGCTCTTCCAATTCCGTACACGAGGATATAGCCATGGGTGGTCAGATATATTGTTCCGCTGAAGAGAATTTTGTCGTAGGGGAGGATTCTTCTTTCAGTACCGCTCTGCTTGTCATATTCCGTAAGCCCCCTGTTCCCCAGGTATATGAGTCTCTTCGGATCCAGGTCTGCGATTGCGACGACATTGTTGAACTCGTCTTTGGCTTTTCGGATGACGCGGCTGTTCTGGACCAGATTGATGCCCGATGCCGTCCCTACCCAGAGGCGGTTACCGGAATCCGGCAGCAAAGATTGGATGTAATCGCTGCTGAGCGGGGTTTCCGCATCTTGGTAGAAGATCTTATACGTGCTTCCGTTGTAGCGGTTGAGCCCTCTTCTGGTTCCGATCCAGATGTATCCCTGATCGTCTCGCGCCATGGAGGTAACATAAGGATTGGACAAAACATTGGAAGTCGCAGGCATCCAAGGAATATTATCCCGTCCCGACGCAGAGGACGGGAATGCGGAAAGGGTGGAAGCCAGGGAGATAGCCAATCCGTATGTCAATAGTCGAATGCGCATGGAGGGTTCGATTATTCCTGTAAAAGTACAAAATTATTTGTATATACAAGGTGTGAATCTATCCCTGGCTTATGCAAAATCCATGGAGTGTGCTCGCCGACAAATTATAAAATGGTTTCAGACCCAAAAACAGATCTCGGATATTTTTTTTACACGTTCACGGAAGAAGATTTTGAGTTTGCTAAAAATGGCGGCACTGCTTCATAAAACGCCTTCATCCTCACACCCTGTATCCCTTCGGGGCTAGTCCGCTGCGACGTCCAGCCGCTCGTGCGTAAAAACTGCTCGGTATCCACTGGGGTGCTACAAGTGCCTGTTTGAGAGATGTTTGCAAAATTTGTTGTGGAGGCCTATCCGGAAAATAACTACATTTCCGTATTATACAAGTTGCTGTATTTGAATAAGTTGATGATTTCAATAGGTCAAAAATTTGACTTATTGAAATCCTTATTGCTCTGATCGTCAATGCGCAAAACGTTGCTGTTACTTGGTACTCGCCGCAAGTTCCCGGCAGCAAGATGCGGAACACGTGCAAAACCCTGTGTGAAAGTATTTCTTTGCATTACCGCTCCCGGAACCCGTCCGCCTGTGAAGGAGTGCAGAATATTCATTCCTTGGACGGATGCTGTAATAGTTGGGGCAGGGCTGTAAGAATAGGCGCGTCCGGGATAATGTAATATGTGACGAGATTGGAACAAAAAAAGGGCTGACCCATTGGCCAGCCCCATATTCAACAACAGGTTTCGAGATTAGATCTCTACCTCTGCAGAAAGGCGAATGTCGTCAGACGCGCTGCCCAATTGCAGCTCCACCTTGCCGCGATCCAATACCCATCCATTGGAAGCGGTATCCCAGTAGCACAACTCCTGCACGGGGATTTCAAGGGTGACTTGCTCGGTGCTCCCCGCCCCTACGGGAACTCTCTTGAAGGCTTTGAGTTCTTTCAGCGGGCGCTCGACGCCGGGATTGATCCAGCGCACATAGAGCTGCGCCACTTCGTCGGCTTCCATGCTGCCCGTATTCTTCAAGTCGAATGTGACCTTGATTACATCCTTCGGTCCATAGGACTGCTTGTTTGTTTTCAGGTTGGCATATTCAAAGTCGACATAGGAAAGACCGTGGCCGAACGCGTACATGGGTTTGATTTCCTTGGTGTCGAACCAACGGTATCCGACCAGGAGGCCTTCGGTGTAGTTGGACTCCGGCTCAGGCAGTTTGGCAAGCGCCTCGCGCATCTCTTCCCTTGTCATGCCGGTCATGTCGTTCCGGTACATCGTCATGAAAAGATCTCGTTGCGCAGCGTTCTTGTCGGGGAAATTGCCCATGGCGTAAGCAGGGGAGTCCTCGAGTTTCACCGGGAAGGTGAACGGAAGTTTCCCGGAAGGAGCGATCTTCCCGTAAAGCACATCTGCCAGCGCATGTCCGCCCTCCATTCCGTTCCACCATCCTTGAACCATGGCCGGCGAAACTTTCTGAAGTTCCTGGAGATCGCAGGGGCCGCCCGAAATCAAGATGCTGACGAGATTGGGGTTGGCTGCAGCAAGGGCCGCGGCTACCTCCTCCTGTCCGGTAGGCAGGTTGATGTTCGCGCGGTCGCTTCCTTCCGTCTCGATGTTCTTGTTGGTTCCGCAGAAGAAAAGCACAATGTCCGCTTCTTTCGCGAGCGCGACGGCTTCCGCGAGGAGCGTGGGATCAGCGGGCTCGTCGATGGCATCGGCTCTCAGCGGATCCGTGTTCGGAGCGGGACGTCCCCAGCCCCTTCCGGCAAAGTTTTTATAGCCGGGAGCATACAGAATTTCCACGCCTTCAGGCGCTCTGTTTTTCAGCCCTTGCAAAGGGGAGATTTCATAGAGCGCTTTCACACCGGCCCCCATTCCCCCGATCGCGGTCTTGAGGACAGCGTTCTGCCCGATCACGGCGATTTTCTTGACATCTTCCTTGATCGGCAGGAGTTGATCATCGTTTTTCAAGAGGACAATGGACTTTGTAGCCACTTTGTAGGCGATCTGCTGCTGTTCAGGCTTCGAGGTCATCTCCGTGTTCGCGACATCTTCCGGAACAGGCTCGATCGCGAAGCGGACACGGAGGATTTCACGCGCCTTGGCGTCAATAACCTCCATCGGAACCTTCCCTGCTTTGACGGAGTCGATCAGCGGGGGCCCGAGGTAGGTGTTGCCGGTCATCTGGACATTCAGCCCATGCATGGCCGCGCCCATCGTGCTGTGTGTGCCGCCCCAGTCGGAAATGGCCATCCCCTTGAATCCCCATTCGCCGCGGAGAATTTCATTGAGAAGATGCTCGTTCTCGGAACAGTAGAATCCGTTCACTTTGTTGTAGGCAGGCATCACGACCATCGCTCCGCCTTCCTTTACGGCTGCTTCGAACGGCTTCAGGTAGATTTCGCGCAAGGTACGTTCGTCCACGATGGCATTGACGCTGCCCCGGTTCGTCTCCTGATTGTTTACGGCGTAATGCTTGAGGCACACGGCCGTCCCCGTCTCTTGCGTGCCCAAGGTGTACATCTTGGCAAGCTCGGCGCTGAGATCCGGATCTTCACTGAGGTATTCGTACGTACGTCCTCCGACAGGAAGCCGCTGGATGTTGATGGCGGGTCCCAAGATGACATCCTTTCCGCGAAGCCTGGCTTCACGTCCCATGCCGAGTCCGTACTCGTAGGCAAGTTCGGGATCCCAAGTGGCGGCAAGCGCCGATCCGGTCGGGAAGTAGGTGGCGGAATCCAAGGTCCAGCCGGCCGGCATGAAGCTGTTGGGCTGGCCTTCCTCCCGGATGCCGAAGGGTCCGTCCGCATACTTGATATCCTGGATTCCGAGGCGCGGTACTCCTTCGGAAGACATGTTCGTCTTGCTGTGGAACATGGTCACCTTCTCTTCCAGGCTCATTTGAGCGAGGATTTCATTGATTTCCGCGTCATGAACAGTCAACCTGTCCTGAAGGGTTTTCGGACGGGTCGTACATGCGAAAGCGAGAGCGGAAAGCATTAAAAACAGGGTCAGTCTTTTCATGTGATGCTTATTATTTATTTTATACGAAGAGGTTTGGTTCTAACTAATTTAATATAATAGATATCAACCAATATAACAAAGATACCAAATGATTTGTTACTTCTCTTTATCTTGATTGACGATTGTTCGACCGGATGTTAGAATGTGTAGATTTGAACATTGGGAAAAATTATTTGACGATTCGGTCGTGTGGAATTAACAAAGGGTGAAGTATTAAGTCATTTCGGCATACTTTATTAAAACGTTTTTTTCGTATATTTGTGTAATAATTTTATTTGTATAGTTGTTATTGGATAAATAATTATTTTTTCAACAACTATTATGTTTAACCATTTATTGATCTTGTGATTAATATGAAAGACAACCAACCTACAAGGCGAATTGTCATCGCACTTTGCACCTTGCTTTTGTGCATGACCGGTTTGTTCGCGCAGAACGACATCACTGTGAGGGGACGGGTGCTGGATACCGGAGGAAGACCGGTAATCGGAGCCGCGGTTCTGATGCCCGGCACAACGATCGGCACCGCCACGGATGAAGAAGGTAACTTTATGCTGTCGGTTCCGAGGGGAACGACGCTGGAGATCTCCTCCATCGGGTATGAAACCGTGACCCTTACAGCCACAGCAACCATGAACATTACGCTACGGGAAGATACCCAGGAACTGGATGAAACCGTTGTGGTCGGGTATGGAACCCAGAAGAAGGCCTCCCTGACCAGCGCCATTTCCAACATCAGGGGAGAAGAACTCCTTGCGACCAAGCAACACGACGTCGTGGCGTCGCTACAGGGAAAGGTCCCCGGTCTCTTGATCCGTCAGCAGTCCGGCAGCCCCGGAGACTTCGATACGGATCTCAACCTGCGAGGTTACGGAGAACCGATCGTCGTGATCGACGGTGTCAGAAGAACCACGCAGCGGAGATCGGGATGGTGGAATACGGTGTATTCCAACAGTTCGTCAGCCGTTTTGGCTCAGCTCAATCCGGACGACATTGAAAGCATCTCCGTGCTGAAGGACGCTTCCGCCTCCCTGTACGGAATCGGCTCTGAAAACGGTGTTATCCTGGTGACTACGAAAAGGGGCAGCATCAGCAAGCCTACCGTACGCTACTCAACCAACCTCGGTTTCGGCTATCCGACGGCTCGGCCGGTAGAGGTCGGCATCGTTGATTACATGAATCTTGCGAATGAAATGCGCGCCAATTCCCGCAAACCGCAAAAATACAGTGAGGAATTGATTCAGCGTTTCGTCAACGGTGAACGCGGGTACCAAGACAACAACTATTATTCGATGCTGATGAAGGATCATTCTTTCCAGCAGACCCACAACCTGTCGATCAGGGGAGGAACGGAGAAGATTCAGTACTATTTGAGCGGAAGTTTCAACCAAGACAAAGGCATCCTCAACAATCCGAATCTCGGGTATAACCGAGGCACCTTCCAAGGGAACGTCACCGCCGAAATCATCGAAGGTCTGAAGGCGACCTACCAGTCTTCACTGAACTACAGCAGAAGATTCGGTCTTCCCGCGAACACGACCATGAATATCTTCTACTACAGCCTCCTCTCTGACAGAACGCTCGGGCCTACCGCCCTTGACGATCCGAATCACTACACACGCATGCCGAGCGCTGAAGACCGGAATGTGATCGCCCTTCTCAACGAAGAAGGCGGCTACGACGACACGATCATGGATACCTTCACCAACAGCATGGATGTGCGGTATGATGCTCCCTTCTTGAAAGGGCTGACGCTGAACGGCTATTTCTCCTATGAAAAAAGAACGAGACAGAGCAACAGCCTGACGCTCGCTTTCCCGCTCTACGACTATTTTACCAATGAACTGGTAGGTTACAACAAGGATCAGAATCAGTACTCCGAAACTTGGAATAAGAATTCCAGCGCATACGGAAAATTTCAGGTCAACTACAACACGAGAATCGGAAATCACAACCTCGGCGCGATGGTGGCCATGGAAGCGACGAAGGCTTGGTCGTCGAACATAAGCGCAACCCGAAGGTACGGGAACTTCTACACGCACGACATCATCAACCAAGGAGATGCTGCTACGGCTGCCAACAGTGGTTCCCGCTCGGATTCCGCAACGGCGGGATACCTCGGGAGAATCAATTATGACTACAAGGGCAAATACCTGGTCGAATTGATGGCCCGCTACGACGGCACCTACGTTTACGCGCGGGGACACCGCTGGGGATTCTTCCCGTCCTATTCGCTGGGGTGGAGAGTGTCCGAGGAGAAATTTTTCAAGGAAAATCTTCCTTGGTTCAACAATCTCAAGATCAGGTGGTCGGACGGCAACACCGGAGGCCAGCAGGGTAGCCCCTACGAGTACTTGCTCGGTTACAATCAGACCGCCAATTACGTTTTCGAACCCGGCAGCCAACTGATGGGGTACGCCAACACCAGTGTCGCGCAAACGCTTATTTCTTGGACCGATGTCCGTATGAGAGGCTTCGGTATCGATTGGGAAATCAAGCGCGGCTTGCTCGGCGGTTCCGTGGACTGGTTCTCGAGAAAGACATCCGGAATCGCGGCGACCAGTACGGACACGGTTCCCGATATGTACGGACTGTCGCTTCCGAGACAAAATCTGAACGCGAACCAGCATGTCGGTATTGATCTGGAGCTCTCCCATCGCCATCACATCGGGAAAGTGAATTATCGCCTGACCGGAACGCTGACCTTCTCCAGAAACAGACAGACCCACGTCGAGTCGGAGAAAACCGCCATTTACACTTCCGCGCAGAACTGGTACAATAATCATATGGAAGGCAGATGGTCCAATGCCGTCAGCGGAATGTACTATGAATGGAAAGGCGGCCAGTTTGAGGATTGGTCGGCCATCAACGGATACCCCGTCATCTACAACACCGGCACCGCGCAAAGCCAGATGCTCCCCGGTATGTACAAACTTGTCGACCGGAACGGAGACGGGGTGATTACGACCATGGACCGGTTCCCTTCCTGGCCTGAGACCAACCCCCCGCTTCAGTTCGGTTTGATGGTGTTCTTGAATTACAAGAACTTTGACATGAGCATGATGTTCAACGGGGCCGGACTGACGCATAAGAACGTCTCCCTTTCCGGCGGTATGGGGTACGGTTTCTTCCAGACCTTCTACGAGAGCTACACCGACCGGTATCGCCTTGCGGACGGATACACCGATCCGATGGATCCCCAATCCGTCTGGATTCCCGGAACCTTCCCTGCGATCGCGGAAGCCGTCGGGGCCTATGATGATTGGTCAAACGCGACCTATCGCTACGCCCAGCCCTACAGTTGGGTGGACGGAACCTACCTGCGTATGAAGAGTCTGGAAATCGGCTACTCGATTCCGAAGAATGTCCTTTCGAAAGTGCATCTCCAGTCTGTCCGGGTGTTCTTCAACGGAACCAACCTGTTGACTTTCTGCAACAAATTCTTGAGGCCTTACGATCCTGAACGCGCCCAGAGTATGTATCTCGGAGTTCTCGGAACTCCGCTTCTCAAGACCTACAGCCTCGGTCTGAACATCACTTTCTAATAATGAACACCATGAACAAATTCCTCAAATATACTGCGATCATCTGCCTCGGCTTGCTTTTCGTTTCGTGCGACAAGCTCTTTGACGACCTCGAAGGAGACCTCACCAGGATGACGCAAAAAGATATGGTCTCCACTGTTGCCGGTTTGGAGAGGCTGCTTGCCAATTCCTACAACCAAATTCCGATGGATGCTTTCGGTGTCCTTGACAAGTCCACCATGAACGCTACCGACACGCATGGGAGCGCCTATTCCATCAATGTGACTTCCTACTGGAGTTTCTCGCAGGTCCGCGCGGTCAATATGTTGATCCAGCAGCTGGATGAAGCCCTGGAAAATAAAGTGATCGGTCAGGAAACCAGAGATGCCATGATGGGGGAAGCCCTTTTCATCCGCGCCTATATGTATTTCGCGTCTGTCAGAGCGCTCGGCGGTGTTCCGATTGTCACCGAACCGCTGGATGACAAGTATGACGGGGGCGAGAATCTGGGCCTGTATGTTCCGAGAAGCACGGAGAAGGAAACCTGGGATTTCGTCATTTCGGAACTCGACAAGGCGATCGCCCTGCTTCCCGCTTCCAGGAATGACGGTTCCTATCGCGCGACGAAATGGTCGGCGCTCGGACTCCAGTCCCGCGTCGCGCTCTACGCCGCGTCGGTGAGCAAATACTGGAATCGCGCGGCTCTTGAGAATAATTACCAAGCCGTTGCGAAAAAACTGACCTACATGGAGTCGTCCTACGCGAACGCTTATTACCAAAAGTGTATCGAGGCCAGCGAGGCGATCATCAATTCCGGTCAATTCGCGCTCTACGGCGGGGCGACCTCCGATGTCGCCAAGGCTGCGGACAACCTGTACAATCTGTTTCTTGCAAGACAGGATTCGGAATTCATCTTCGGAAAGAGTTATGAGACGGGTGTCTCTACTGCCTCCAACGGTTTCGACTTCGGGAATTCTCCGGAGCAGGCGCATGCCAGCAGCACAGGATGGCAGTGGGGGAGATTCTCGATCACCCTGGACATGGTAGATGCTTTCGACAACTACGGTCCGGGTGGCGCAAGGAAGGACGGAACAGTCAAAACCCGTCAAGACGGGCAGGAAGATTCCTATGTGACCTTGATCTCCCAGCCTGCGTCTTCCTTTGATCCTTCTGTGAATTATATTAAGTACGACGCTCTTGAGGATCCTTTCGCCGACAAGGATGCCCGTTTCAAAGCATGGGTCGTGTATCCCGGCTGCAACTTCCGCGGGGTCAAGATCATCATCCAGGGCGGAATCATCGATCCGGAGGGAAAGTCGGCTTTCTATACGAACAAGAAGGTATCGAAGGGGGGTAAAGATTATTTCGGACTGGGCGCCGAGAGCGAAGGCAATTTTTCCGGATTCTACAAAATTGATGACAACAATGCCGGAAACTGGTACAGCACAGGCTTCGGGATTCGCAAATTCCTGGCGAAGGAGCCCGTTGTCTACTCCACCAACCCTTGGTACGACATCCGTTATGCCGAGATCCTGCTCAACTATGCGGAGGCTGTGGTGGAAAGCGGGCAAGGCAATGCCGCGAAGGCGAAACAAGCGCTCAACGACATCCGCCACAGAGCAGCTTTCACCGATAACATCGATCTGACATTGGAAAATGTGCTCCATGAGCGCCGGATCGAACTTGCCTTCGAAAACGACAGGAGCTACACGCTGCACCGGCGCCGCGAATATGTGACGAACACGGGCGGAGTCCAGTACCGGAAACACGCGCTCGTGCCTACCCTAGACCTGCGCGGGGCGGATCCCCAGTACATTTTCGTGCGTACCAATGTGTTCCACAGCGACATCGACAAGATTCCTGCCGGGCTGACCACGAATTACATCAACTATTACAATGGGATCAACAATTACAATGTGAATAAGTTTGAACCCAATCCTTCTCAGGAATAATTTTGAATGAATCTGATTATGAAAAAAATATTGATACTTTTTTCGACGCTGTTGCTCGTTGCTTCCTGCGAATGGTTTGAATTCGACAACCAGGAAGGCTATAATGCCCAAGTGGAAGGACAGTTTTTGGACAGCAAGACCGGACAGCCTCTGCAATTCGGTTTCCCCAACACGTCCACTTTTTCGATTATCGAGGAAGGATGGGATGGAGAAGCCACACAGACTTGGTATGTCAAGCCCAACGGGACGTATATCAACAAACTTACCTTCGAAGGCGACTACCGGATCCAAACTTACAATTCCAATTATTATCCGCTGACCGAAAAATTCTCCTTGAAAAAAGGCGGAAACACCCGGGATTTCACGGTCACGCCGTATGCGAGAATCCTTGATCCCAAGATTCGGTACGATGCCGGGACCAAGCAGTTGACCGCGACTTTCAAGGTAGAACATGCGGATCCCTCCAAGACGAATAAAATGTTGGTTGCCTTTTTAGGATTTACGGACCGCTTCGTCAGCGACGGATTCAACAACTTCACGGCAGCTACCGCGAAGATGTCAAAAGACGTTCCGGCCAATGGAACCACCGAGATTTCGCTCTTTGTGGACGTGTCCGACAAGGTGGCCAACAACGCTCAGTTTAAGTACAATCGCGTGCACTATGTCAGAATCGGCGCCTTGGCTACCGGTGCAGGAGTGAATTCATCCTATCGCTACAACCTCTCGCCTGTCTACGAGGTTTCCAGTGATTTCCAGACCATCCAGGAGATTACGAACTGGACGGAAGATTGACGCTGAAATGCTTGGAATGCGATGAAAAAACTTTTTATAATTTTAGCACTTGCCTGTGCAGCCATGTTCACCATGGCTGCGCAGGAATATGAGTATCCTTTCCGGAATCCGAATCTTTCGGATGACGAGAGGATTGACAATCTGATCTCCCTGATGACGCTGGAAGAGAAGATTGCCCTGTTCAGCGGAGCGGGGATTCCGCGTCTCGGGGTCGCCAACCCGGGCAGCGTGGAGGCGATTCATGGAGCGGTGATGAGCGGCAATCCGAGCTACAGCATCTACAGAAATGACTTCAGCACAACCTTTCCCCAAGGATATGGACTCGGAGAGACCTGGGACAAAGACATGCTCAAGCTTGTCGGCGAGACCATGGCCTACGAAGCCCGCTATTATTCTCGGATGAGGGGCCGCAACACCCTGGTGATGTGGGCTCCCAATTCCGACCTGGCGCGGGATCCGCGCTGGGGACGTACCGAGGAGAGTCTGGGCGAGGATCCCTATCTCGTCGGCGTCCTTTCCGGGGAAATGATCAAGGGGATGCAAGGTGACGACGAACGTCACTGGAGAGTGGCCTCCTTGATGAAGCATTTTCTTGCCAACAGCAACGAAGACACCCGCTATGCCACCTCTTCCGATTTCAGCGACAAGTTGTTCTACGAATATTACAGTTACGGATTCTACAAGGGAGTCGAAGCCGGATCCAGTTCGTTGATGCTTGCGTACAATGCCTGGAACGGGGTTCCCTGCACCTGCGATCCAAAAATATTCGACATTCTCCACAAGTGGGGAATGAAAGGAAAACTGATCACCGACGCGGGCGGATACCGCTTCATTGTTGACGCGCACAAGTACATGGATTCCCCTGTGGAGTCTGTCGCCGCCTGTGTCAAATGCGGTGTGTCGCAATACCTTGATCGTTTTCAGCCGTATCTGGACCAGGCCTTCGAGCAAGGTCTGATCACCGAGAAGGAGATCGAGGATGCCGGACGCGGCAATCTTTACGTTATGTTGAAACTGGGTCTGCTCGATGCGGATCCTTATGCCAATCCTTACGGCGAAATCGGCACGGAGGGTGAACCGGAGCCCTGGCTGACGGAGGAATTCAAGGACAGAGCCCTTCTGGTTACCCAGAAGTCGGCGGTGCTTCTCAAAAATGAGAATGCCCTGCTTCCGTTGGACGCGGATGCGATCACCAAGATCGCCGTGATCGGCAATCATGCCGATTCCGTCCTTCAGGACTGGTACGGCGCCAAACCTTCCTATTCCGTAAGCGCCCTGCAAGGGATCCGCAATGCGGTGGATGGCAAGAACATCGAGGTCAAATTCCTGGATCTGGACCATGACGGAAGCGCTGAAAAACTTGCCGCTTGGGCCGATGTCGCGATTGTCTGCGTGGGCAACCACCCGGTCAATACACCCAAATGGGCCATGGCACCCTGGGGCGTGACGACCAAGTTGAGCGAAGGCCGCGAGGCCGTAGACCGCCAGTCTCTGGAACTGGACTCCGAAGACCTTATCAAGCTTGTTCATCGGGCCAATCCGAACACGGTTGTCGCGCTCATCAGCAGTTTCCCCTACACCATCAACTGGACGGCCGAGCATGTGCCTGCCATCGTGCATATGACACAATGCAGCCAGGAACTGGGTACCGCCCTGGCGGATGTGCTGTTCGGAAATTACAATCCTGCCGGACGAACCTGCCAGACTTGGGTCAAAGACATCCTTGATCTGCCGAACATGTTGGATTATGACATCACCAAAGGTCGTACCTACATGTACTTCCGGGGAACTCCCTTGTTCCCCTTCGGACATGGCCTGAGCTATACCTCCTTCGACTATTCCAACCTTCAGTTGGAGAAGACGGAAGACGGGCTCAAAGCGATCGTCGATGTGACGAACACCGGTGATCGGGACGGCGAAGAAGTGGTGCAACTGTACATCCGCTTCCCGGGCGACGCGGCCGACAAGCGCTTGAAAGGCTTCGAGCGTGTCCCCGTCGCGAAGGGAGAGACCGTCCGTGTAGAAATACCGGTCAGCAAAATGGATCTCAGTCTCTGGAGTGAAGAGAAGGGAGATTGGCAGGTCGCTGAAGGTAGGGCGGAAGTGATGATCGGGGCCTCTTCGTCGGATATCCGGATCAGCAAGGCCGCTGTTCTCGACGTCGACGGCTTCGCCAAGGCTGCCGGTACGAAGTGGTGGCCTTATGCCATCATCGCCGGTATTGTGATTGTTCTTGGTGCCCTCGTATTCAGACGTAAGAAAACTTGATTCGCACACTTTTATTAACAATTTATATTCTATTTTTATGAAAAAATTTATAGCACTTTTCGCCTCGGCCCTGCTTCTTGCAGGAGCCCTGCAGGCACAGGAACTTGCCAATTTCGCACGCGGAGGCCAGCGGGTCGTTTCCCCGGAAATCCAGGGGGACAGCGTTACTTTCCGGCTGCGCGCCGAGTATGCGACCACCGTCAAATTGTTCGGATCTTGGTTGGCCGAATGGGGCGCCGTCACCGACATGCAGCGCGGTGAGAATTACGTTTGGTCCGTCAAACTGCCCCTTCCTTCCCCCGAGATCTACACCTACAGTTTCGTCGTGGACGGCGTGTCGATGAACGACCCGCAGAATGTGATGGTTCAGCGTGACGGTACCCGGTACTTGAACATGTTTATCGTTCCCGGCGAGCGGACGGAGAACTATGTCGAAAGCGACAAGCGGGGAACCGTAAGCTACATGTGGTACGACAGCCCCTTGCTCGGCATCAACCGCAGAGTGACGGTCTATACCCCTTACGGCTATGAAACCAGCCCGAAAGTCAAGTATCCGGTTCTTTATCTGCTCCATGGCGGCGGCGGAGACGAGGAAGCCTGGACTTCTATGGGCAGGGCTGCCCAGATTATGGACAACTTGATTGCGAAAGGACTGGCGAAGCCCATGATCGTGGTCATGCCGAACGGGAATCCCGGACAACAGGCCGCAAGTCCGCTGGCTCTCCCCGTTTCCACGGTAGATTTCCGCGATCCCCAATATGCGAATGCCTACGTTAGGAGTCTCGTGAATGAAATCGTTCCCTTCATTGAGAAGAATTTCCGGGCGATCCCCAAGAAGGATTCCCGCGCCATCGCCGGGCTTTCCATGGGTGGCGGCCACACCACGAGCGCTACCTTGCTTTTCCCGGGCGTGTTCGACTACATCTGCCCGCTCAGCTGCGGAATCCGCGAGAGCGACCAGCTTGACGCGCAACTTCAGGGCATCAAGAAGGCAGGATACAAACTCTACTGGATCGGCTGCGGCGACCGGGATACGATGGCCTACGAGGGCTCGAAAGTCCTCTCCGCTGCCCTCGATCGCAACGGAATGGAGCACACCATGTTCATCTCCGGCGGCGGCCACACCTGGGCCAACTGGAGACTTTATCTGAACACCTTCGGCCAGCTGCTGTTCAAGTAACGGCGAAGCGCCTGATACTACAAAAGAGGGGGGCTGGTCACAGGGTATTGGCCGGCCCCTTTTTGTGTATGATGTTCACGGGTTATCAGAAAAGAGTTTCTACGCTCTTCTTCATTCTCCCGGTCTGCTTGACGGCGATTGTGGCCTGTGAGCGGGTGGTGGATCTGCGGCCGGAGGGGAGAGGAAATATCGTGGTGGAGTGCGTCCTGTCGGAAGAGGAAACGCAGACACTTCGCTTGTCATTGACGGATATCGCTTCGGCATCCTTGAAAGATGCGGTCGTTTCGCTGACGGATGAGAAAGAGGGTGTCCTTGTTGGAAACTTCGCCCACCAGGAAGGGGATATCTGGAAACTGGATTATGCTGCGATACCCGGGCATCGGTATCTGTTGACAGTCGAGGTCGAGGGGTATGACCCGGTTACGGCCCATACGAAAATGCCGGAGAGGCCTTCGGTCAAGTATACGATCATGGAGCACGGTAATCCGGTTTTCATGGAATTTGAAGGCTTTCCGGATTTCGAACTGGGTATCCGGTTTGAGATAACGTCCTTGCCGAAGGGTGCCGTGTGGATTTGCGGGATGAATTACGACGCGGTTTCCGGCGGACATGCATTCGCGCGAACGATCGCGACCAGCTTGGAGAGTTCCGACCTGTTCAACCTGACGGGGGACACTTACGACAATGCGTACAACCCGCAGTCGGATTCACTTTATGATGCTTTGTATGAGGTGAAACCGGAGGAAGGTTATATAACGGGCGCTCCTTCGTACTATCATTACCCCAAGCAGTATCGTCCCAAAATGTATCAATACGTGGTCGGATGCCCGTTGCATGATACGTTCCTCCGGATTCCTCCCGTGACGGAGAACGACGGAAGAACCGCTGCGGATCCGAAAGGGTATTTCTCCGTTGCCGGATCCTTTCAAGCGTATTCTTTTCGCGGCGCTCCGTCTGCGACGGACGGTTATCTTTTCTTCGTCTCGGTCTCCGATGAATACGACCGTTATCTGAAAGAATTGCTGATGGAGGAGTCCCGCCTGGCGTCCATGAAAGATTTCGCCGATTTATTTTCCCGGAATAACATTTTCGGCAACATCGAGAACGGGATCGGGATATTCGGGGCGAAAGCGGGACAAAAGTTGCCCTGGAACAAAAGAAGCCATTCCGGATGGGGGAACAATTTCAAATGGTAAGGCAAGTTTTCATAATCGGCTTGGTATGGATTCTGTCGGCATGTCCGGCTCTGTACGCGCAGATGGAACGGCGGGATACCTTGCCGGCTTCTGTAGTTACGGGGGTAAGGCGCCTGCAATTCGATGCCGGGGAAATCTTGTCGACGCCGGAATCCGTCCGGGCCGCCGCATCGCCCTTGGGCGAGGGCGACCCGATCCGATGGATCCAGTACCTGCCCGGTGTATCCACCGGTGCAGACGGGACGTCCGCCTCTTTTGTCCGGGGCGGTAATATGGGCGGGAACCTGATCTCCCTGGACGGAGTCCCTGTTTACGGTTATTCCCACGTGTTGGGTCTGACCACGGTCGTCCCGAACGATGCGCTCGAGTCCGTATCCTTTGCGAAGGGTGGATTCGGCGGGAACCAAGGAAACTTTTCCGCTTCGCATATCGCCATTTCGACGAAGCAGCCCGCGGAAGACCGGCATCATACGACGTTGTTCCTCAATAATTTTCTGACCGGCGGCCATGTGTCCGGCCCCATATCCGACAAAATGTCCTATGCCTTGTCCGGACGGATTTCCCCGCTGGGGTTGGAATATTCCGCCCTCAAAGGTTTGATGGATGGGCATCTGGGCAGTCTGGACCATTTCAAGGCAGGTGTCGGCGACCTTTATGGGAAATTCCATTGGAAGGCGGGCGACGGGAAGCGGCTGACGGCCTTCGTCCTCGCTTCCCTGGACCGCTATGGTTTCAACATGCCGGACGGCTCTGATGAGAAGATGGGCTGGAGCAACCTGGTCGCTTCCGTGCGATACCACAAAACGGGGAAGAAGGGCACGTCCGACCTTTCCGCTTCCTACAATTCGTATGGCAGCTCCCAGGAGTTGTCGAATATGTTCCATGGCACGGAAAACCATTTTTCCCTCCGCTCCAGGTTGGATGAAATCACGCTTTCCGAGGATTTCGCGAAGGATTCCGACGGTGCCGCAAGATGGAAGATGGGCGGTCGCCTGCGTTATGCGGCCTTCCGTCCGGGAGAGGTGGCCGGGGCCGTCAACCGGAAACGGCTCCTGATGGCTTCCGGTTACCTGCAGGCTCTGCACAGCTCGAAGAAACTCAATTGGGAAGGCACATTGCGTCCGACCGCTTACCGGAGCGATACAACGATGTTCTCGCTGGACATCAACCTGAAAGGGAAATGGCAGCTCCTGCCTTTCCTGGCCCTGGTGGCCACGGCAGATGCCATGTCGCAGTATTACCATACCCTGGAAGGGCTCCCGGTAGGCTGGTCGATGGACCTGCTTGTCCCCTCGGTGTCGAAGATCCCTGCCGAACAGATGGCGCAGGGCTATGCCGGTCTGGAGGCGACCTTTGGAGACCACCTGTTTTCAGCCGGTGCATACATCAAAGAACTGAACAACGTCGTCTATTACAAGGAGGCGCGGAATCTGTTCAATTCCGGCATTTCGGCCTGGCAAAGCGATGTGGATCTGGGCAAGGGCGACTCAAAGGGAATGGAGCTGATGTATCTGTACCAAGGGAAGGACCTGCAGGTTCAGGCCGCTGCGACCCTCTCGAAATCAACCCGGAAGGGTTTCTCCGAAGTCAATGACGGGAAACCGTTCCATGCTCCTTTCGACAGGCGGCTGGTCGGTAACTTGTCGGCCCAGTGGAAAGGAATCAGCCTCAATTTCACTTGGCAGGACGGCAACTGGGTCAATGGAAGGGGTGAACGGTATACGGTCTTGGATCCCGAGGGGAACGAGGTGCCGTTGGAATATTACGCATCGATCAACAATTACCGGATGCCCGCTCTGGTCCGTCTGGACATCGGATACCAACTCCGGTGGCGGCGTGGCCGGACGGCGCAGGAATTAAACCTCGGCGTGTTCAATGTCCTGAACCATTACAATCCGTTCACGATCTACTACGACACGAAGGAAGAGGTCTGGAAACAACTGGCCCTGATCCCGATCCTCCCCAATCTCAGCTACCGGATCAGTTTCTGACGGCGCGCACGGCTTCAGTTTTTTCGCTTTTTTGCCAAACACTCGCGGAAGAGAGGTGGCTGCTACTGAAACAACAGCGGCAGGAATTCGGTGAGATAGATCCGCCAGTTGCGCCAGATGTGTCCTCCGTCGGTCTCCATGTACGTGTACGGATAGCCGGCCTTGTCCAGTTTCGCGCGGAATTCGTTGTTCGCGTTGATCAGGAAGTCCGTCTTGCCGATTCCGATCCAGAGCAGCGCGGGCTTTTTGCTGAAATAGGTCGCGAGTTTCCCGTCCAGGTTGTCGTAGATTTCCGGATGAGCGGCTTGCCGCTCGCTCCCCGTTCCGATGGCGGCGGAGAACATGCCGGAGTAGTTGAACATGTCGGGATTGTTCATTGTGGTGTACAGGGTGTGGAAACCGCCCATGGAAAGCCCGCAGATCGCGCGGCTCTGCTTTTTGGCGATCGTCCTGTAATGGGCGTCGATGAAGTCGACGATTTCGGGAAAGGCATGCTCGAAGGTCCCTTCCATAGTCTGGGGAAGGCTCATCGTGGGATTTACGTAGCCCATGGAATTCTCAAGCGGAGCGGCCTCCTGGGAGATGTTCCCGTTCGTGAATACGGCGATCATCGGCTTGGCCTTGCCTTGGGCGATGAGGTTGTCCAGAATCTGGGTCGCGCGGCCCTGGGTTACCCAGGCATCTTCGTCTCCGCCGATGCCGTGGAGAATGTACACGACCGGATACCGGGTCTTGCTCTTTTCGTACCCTGCAGGGGTGTAGACGGTCAGCCGGCGGTCGAATCCTGCCGTCTTGCTGGGATACCAAACCTTGGAAACGGTTCCGTGCGGAACCCGGTGGATGGCATACAGGTCAGCCCGGTCGCCCGGAACAAGGAGTACGCTGTACAGGGTGGAAACGTCCCGGTACACGAACACGTTGCTCTGGTCGAGAACCCGTTTCCCGTCGACGAGGAAGCTGTAATAGTAGAGTTCAGGCTTCACGGGAGCCTCGGTCGTATATTCCCACACACCGTTTTCCCCCTCCTTGAGGTTTACGACACCCTGCGTTTCGTAGGTGCCGCGCGGGGTTTCTATTTTTTGGGTCGGAAGGAATTCTCCGGTCAGCTGGACGCTGATCGCCTTCCGGTCTTGCAGGCGGAACGTGACGGTGCCGTCTTCGTTTATGACGGGAGATGCGGTTGATGCCGCGCCGAAGAGGGCCTGCTGGGCGAAAGCGGCGGCACACAAGAGCAGGGTGGCGGCAAGGGAAAGAAGGATCTTTTTCATAAAATTTATGGAGTTATTAATTGTCTTTTACGAATATACACATTTTCCCCTCCTTCTTCAACACAGATTTTTATCAAAATGTTCAAACTCTTGCCGGAATGTTCAAATCCGGGGGGAAATGTAAGGAATCGTTGCTAACTTTGAATAAGAAGAAGCAATGAATATGAATATTAAGAATTTAAAAATGAAAAACATCTTGAATACATCAATGCGGGTGATGCTGGCGGTCGCCCTGTTTTTGCTTGCAGCCTGCGGCCCGAAGTGGACGGAAACCCCCACCGAGAACGGGTACAACCTCATTTCCCAATCGGGCGGCCCGACGCTGGGCTATGCGCCCGAATCCGGGGTCAAGATTTTGACCGACAAAGGGTTCGCCTTCAAGGATCTCAATCGGAACGGAGTCTTGGATGTTTACGAAGACTGGCGGAAGACAGCCGAGGAACGGGCTCAGGATCTCGCGGAACAGCTTTCTATCGAAGAAATCGCCGGTCTGATGCTCTACAGCGCCCATCAGTCCATCCCCGCCGGCGGGGGTTACGGACGGGGCGGCACCTATGACGGGAAGCCGTTCGCCGAAAGCGGGGCGCAGGCCTACGACTTGTCCGACAATCAGAAGAAGTTTCTGAAAGACGACAATCTTCGCGCCGTGCTGGTCACTTCGGTGGAAAGTCCCGAAGTGGCCGCTAAATGGAACAACAAGGTCCAGGCCTTTGTGGAAGGACTGAATCACGGGATCCCGGCGAACAACAGTTCGGATCCGCGCAACGCGACCCGGGCCGATGCGGAATTCAACGCGGGTTCCGGCGGGAAGATCTCCCTGTGGCCTTCTTCTCTCGGGCTTGCCGCGACCTTCGATCCCGATTTGGTGAAGCGGTTCGGTCTGATCGCTGCGAGGGAATACCGCGCCCTCGGCATTGCGACGGCCCTTTCTCCGCAGATCGACCTGGCCACCGAGCCGCGATGGAGCCGTTTCAACGGCACCTTCGGAGAGGATCCTGATCTGGCCACCGACCTGGCCCGCGCCTATGTGGACGGATTCCAGACTTCTACGGGAGCCGATGAGATCGCGGACGGCTGGGGTTATGCCAGCGTCAATGCGATGATCAAGCATTGGCCAAGCGGCGGACCCGAAGAAGGGGGACGCGACGGCCATTTCAACTACGGCAAATACGCCGTGTATCCCGGCGACAACCTCCAGACCCAGATGCAGACTTTCGTGGACGGGGCCTTCAAACTGGACGGGCCGACGGGCATGGCTTCCGCGGTGATGCCCTATTACACGATTTCCTACGGGCAGGATCCGAGCGGGAAGAACGTGGGCAACAGTTACAGCCGCTACATCATCACCGATTTGCTGCGTGACAAATACGGCTTTGACGGAGTGGTCTGCACGGACTGGAACATCACCAAGGACAACGCGGCGATTGAAGCTTTTGACGGAAAATGCTGGGGAGTCGAGACCCTTACGGAGGCGGAGCGCCATTACGAGGTGATCAAGGCGGGCGTAGACCAGTTCGGGGGCAACAACGACAAGGGACCCGTTTTGGAAGCCTACCGGATGTACGTCCGTGACTTCGGGGAAGAAGCGGCGAAGGAGCGTTTCGCGAAATCCGCCGAACGCCTGCTGCTGCAGAGTTTCCGTACGGGACTGTTTGAGAATGCCTATCTCGATCCCGCCAAATCCGCTGAGATCGTAGGCAACTCCGCGTATATGCAGAGCGGATTCGAAGCCCAGCTGAAATCCGTCGTCCTGCTGAAGAATCATCAGGCCGCTTTGCCGAAGTCGGGAAAACTCAAGGTGTATGTGCCCAAGCGCCACTACCCTTCATCCGCCGGCATGTTCGGAATGGGTGCTCTCAGTGCTGAAAGATGGAACTATCCCGTGTCGAAGGAACTGGTGGAAAAATATTACGAATGGGTCGAAACCCCTGCCGAGGCCGATTTCGCTCTGGTCTTGATTCAAAGCCCGTCCGCCGGCTCCGGCTACGATGTGGCGGATCGCCGGAAAGGCGGCAACGGCTATGTCCCGATCAGCCTTCAGTACAACGACTACTCGGCCACGTACGCGCGCGAGACCTCTCTGGCCGGAGGGGATCCCAAAGAGAACTTCACGAATCGGAGTTACAAGGACAAGACCGTAAAGACCGGCAATATCAATGACATGCGTCTGGTGGTCTCCACCCGGAAGGAGATGGGCGCAAAGCCTGTGATCGTGGTCGTGGCCACCTCCAACCCCTTTGTCCCTGCGGAGATCGAACCGTATGCGGATGCGATTCTGCTTGCCATGGGCGTCCAGAACCAGGCTGTCCTTGATCTGGTCAGCGGCAAGGCGGAGCCGAGCGGCCTTCTTCCGATGCAGATGCCGGCCGACATGCGGACGGTCGAGGAACAGTTTGAAGACGTCCCTCGCGACATGAAATGCTACCGGGATGCCGACGGCAACACCTACGACTTCGCCTTCGGTCTGAACTGGAAGGGAGTTATCCAAGATGAAAGAGTAACAAAGTATGGTGATCGCGGGGAGACGGAATAATTTGAAATGATTTTCATATCTTGCTTGCATGAATAAAACGATAACTCTTTTTTGCACATTGCTGTTCACGTTGGTGGGCAGCAATGTTGCGTTGGCGGGCCAAGCGACCTCCATCCGGGACGTGCGCGTTCAGAACAGTGATTCTCCCATCTCTGTCGAGGACAGGCACCCTTTGATCAGTTGGAAGATGGTTTCTCCCGTCCGTGGCCAGAAGCAGACGGCCTATCGGATTTCGGTCATCCGCGACAGCGACGGAAGCGAACTCTGGAACACCGGTAAAATCGAAAGCGACCGATCGGTGGGCATCCCGTACCAGGGGGTAGGGCTGCAACCCGAGAAATCCTACACCGTGAATGTGTCCGTCTGGGACAAGGACGGAGACCGCTACGATGAAACCACCCGCTTTGAAACGGGCATCATGAATCCCCGCATTTCCGCTTGGAACGGTGCGGACTGGATCGGTTCGCGGCAGCTGAAGCTCGACGCTGCCTCCCAGTGCCTCTTCGAGATCAATACGAATTTCCGGATCCGGAAGGGAAACGTCGCCTCACTGATTCTGGGGGCAGACGATTTCCGTCTGAAGAACGCGTTCCTGAACGACTATGCGATGGCCGCCGGAGAAAACTACATCAAGGTCGAGATCGATTTTTCCGCCAAGGAGTTTCGTATTTACCGGGTCGGCTATTTTCCGGAGGACAAGGCGGGAACTCCGTTCATTACGGTGAACAAGGCGGCTTACCCCGAGTCCAATCTGGACGAGGTTTTCTCCGCGAAAGCGAAGGACGAGGTGCATTCCCTGAACATCCAGGTTGAAGCCAGCAACATCAGCTTCATCTTGGACGGAAAGGATGTCATCAGCGTGCCTGCTCGGATGCGTTTCCCCGTCGGCTTCTCGGTCGGTATGACGGGCGGCGGCAGACGCCTGGCCTCCAACTTTACACTCAGCAAATTCGGAAGCGGAGGTGATTTTCCGTCCTTCCCGAACCTCAATTCAGTCGGATTCGCCGCTGTCCCGGGCTCGGAAGTGGTGTTCACTGAATATGAAATCCGCAATGCGGGACAAAGTGTCGACAAGGTGGTCTTCTCTTCTAAACGAGGACCCGGTTACGCGATATTCTCCGGTCTTCCCGGAGTGTCCGTCAGCGGAGAGAGCATTCTTGTCTCCAATACCGGTTCCAAAGAAATCTATGGCTATGCCGATCCCAGTTACGGGGCGGAGACTCTGCTGCGGACGGAATTCTCGACCGCCGACGGAAAGACCGTCAAGTCCGCCAAGCTCTATGCTTCCGCCATGGGCGTGTACAACCTGTTTCTGAACGGAAAAAAGGTAGGGGACTTCTGGTTCGCGCCCGGTGACAGCCAGTACCGCGAGACCATGTCCTACCAGGCCTACGACGTGACCGGCCTTTTGAAGGCGGGACCGAATGCCTTGGGAGCCTCGTTGGCTTCCGGCTGGTACACCGGCTACCAGACCTACACCGTCAGCAACTACAACTTTTTCGGAGACTACGAGGCCCTTCTCGCCAGACTCGTCGTTACCTACGAAGACGGCAGCAAGGAGATATTCATCTCCGATCCCGCGACGTGGAAAGCGTTCAAGGACGGCCCGATTCGCAACGGCAGTTTCTTCCAGGGAGAACGGTATGACGCGTCCAAGGAAGCGGCGATCGCGGGTTGGACGGAAGCCGGCTACGATGATTCCGCTTGGGCGGAAGCCGAACGGATCGAGCGGCGCGACTGGATCGATTTCGACCTCGTGGCTCGCTATGATGAGGTTGTTCGCCACCGCGAGACGCTCACAGCGAAGAATCTGATGCCCGTGCACAGCGCCGACGGTCACACCTACATCTACAACATGGGCGTGAACATGGTCGGCGTCCCTTCCGTGACCATTCCCGCCGGATGGCTCAAGAAGGGAGATGAAGTGGTGATGGTCTATGCCGAACAGGTCTATCCCGGTCTCAAGGGAGACAAGAAGGAACACATCGACCGCTTCGGCAGGAAGGGCCGCAACGTGGCCGGCCACCTGCTGCAGGAAACCAATCGCGCCGCTATGAACGCGGACATATTCATTGCGGACGGCTCCGATGAAGTCACGATCCAGCCTTCCACGACCTATCGCGGCTACCAGTATATCCAGATCACCCTTCCGTCACACGTCGGCGCCCTGCCGCTCGAGAACGTGAAAGGACTGGTGCTGTCCTCGTCCGAGATTCCGACCGGCCGATACGTAGCGACCACGTCCGACGGAAAAACGGGTACGCTGGTGAACCAGCTCTTCAAGAATATCCAGCGGAGCCAGTTGGGCAACTTTTTCACCATCCCGACCGACTGTCCGCAGCGCAACGAGCGCATGGGTTGGACGGGTGACGCGCAGGCCTATACCCGTACCGGCATCTACAACGCCAACACGCAGAACTTCTACCGCCAGTGGATGGTGGCCCTGCGTGCCGACCAGGGCATCGGAAGCGATACGGAAGTGCCCGGCGGCATCGGCAGCACCGTTCCGACCTACAACCGGACGGACGACCCGACCTTCGCCACCGGCACCACCTGGGCGGCTGCTGTCTGCCAGGTTCCTTGGCAAATGTACATCCAGTACGGTGACACCCAGATCATCGAGGAGAACATGGAAACCATGATGGATTGGCTCAACGGAATGGCTTTCTACAAGGAAAGCGAGGAACATCCCTATCTTTCCTCGAAAGCGGCCGGACTGGCCGATTGGCTGGCGCTGGACAGCCGGACACCTTCCGACATCGTGAACAACGCCATCTACATCCATATGATGGAAGTGACGGCGATTATGGCCGAGGCCATCGGTCGGGACGACTATGCGGCGACGCTGCGCGAGCGCCATGCAAAAGCCAAAGCGGACTGGAACAGCGCCTATGTCAATCCGTCCAACGGAAAGACGCGCGACCTGTCCGGACGAACCGTTCACACCCAGGCTTCTTATGCCACACCGCTGAATTTCAACGTATTCAGTGATGAGAATAAGCCCAAGGCGGAAGCCTGGCTGGCTCAACTGGCCGCCAATCCCTCCCTCAGCGGTCCGACGGCGGAAGAGAAAGAGGCGGAAAAGGATCTCGCTCCCGCCCGACAGGGGTACGCCTTCTTCCTCGCGCCCGGTGGTTCCGATACGGACAATGTGTTCAAGCCCTACACCATCACGACCGGATTCTCGGGCACCCCGAACATCCTTCCGGCCCTGACCCGCGGCGGCTACACCGAAGAAGCGTTTAAGATGTTCACCTGCACGGATTTCGCCTCATGGCTTTATCCGGTGACGAAGGGAGCCACCTCGATTTGGGAGCGTTGGAATTCCTACGACAACGCTTTCTCCGACCCCTCTTCGAACAACATGAATTCCTTCAATCATTTCGCCTTGGGAGCGGTCGGGCAATGGATGTATGAATACCAACTCGGTATCACGACCGACCATCTGAACGGAGAGGCCGGTTACAAGCATTTCGTGTTGCAGCCTGCGGCCGGCGCGAACTACACCTCTCTCGACGGCAGTTATGAGTCCAACTACGGCACCATCCGGAGCGCCTGGAAGGCCGACGGAAAGGGAACGATGACTTCCTACGAGGCAACGGTTCCGGCCAACACCTCCGCCACGCTGTACCTGCCCGTCGGGGACGGTGTCCTCCGGGGCGAAAGCCGCGACGGAGCCGCGTTCAAGGAAATCACGATACGAAACAATCGGCGCGTCGCCGCGTATGAACTTTCCTCCGGAACGCACGCGTTTTCGATTTCTGCCGGTGGCGTGAGCGTCCTCTCATATACTAATTGATGATGATTTCGTCCGTAAACATATAGGCGGACAAACCTCCGCTTTTCTTCCTAGCCAAGACCCGGACATATCTCGCTTCCTCATTCACGTTGACTCTGATCGGAAAATAGACCATGGACGCCTCTTGCTCGTAGACCTCGCTCATGGATTTTCCCGCGGCGCGGAAATTCATACCATCGTCGGAAACGAACACTTCGATTGATTCCGGGACGGCGATCCACACGGACCGGTTGCCCATGAAGGTGGCTTCAACAGAATGAATGGGCTTGGATGAACCGAGGTCAAGGGTTACATCCATGTCAGCGTCGAAACCATTCCAGCGGGAAGTCTCGAAACTCCAGCCGCCCAAAAGGCCGTCCGCAAGGACGCTGTTCCCGCTTCCGGGGAACCTTGAGCAGAAGGCCTTGTTGTATTTCACTTGGGCGCCTACTGCGAGGTGCTGAACAGGCGTGAAGAATTTCGGACGCTCTCCGATTTCTTCCGAAAGGTCGAAGTATGTATATTCCTTGAGCTTGTTGCTGCAGAAAAGTTGCGCGCGACGTCGGAAGTCGCTCAGATTCCTGTCCGCGCTGCTCCATCCGACCTCTGCCACGGCAAGGGCGCGCGGATAGAGCAGATACTCTGCCCTTGATGGTGAATCCACGTGTTCCGTCCACAGATTGCCTTGCACTCCGAGCACGTGACAGGTGTCCTGATCCGCCACGCCTTCCAGCGGCTCGTAGGTATAAACCGAATCAATGGGAAGATAGGACCCCATCGGACTTTGCTCCTTCATGGGGGCATCCTGGACATAGTCCAGATAGTATTTCGTGTTCGGACTCATGACCACGTCACGGCCGCTTGCAGCGATTTTCGGGCCTATCGCCGTACCGTTCCAGGCCGTCATGGTAAGATCTTTCGGAGCATCCTCTTCCACAGACTCATTCCAGCCTATGGCCTTTCTGCCTTTGGACTTCACATAGTCAACCACGATGTGCTCGAAATAGTTTTGAAGTTCTTTTCCATTCTTCAGCCCTTCCCGTTGCATGACTGCCTGGCATCGCGGGCAGGCCTCCCAAGGCGCGGTATTGGCCTCATCCCCGCCGATATGGATGTATTGTGACGGGAATATGTCAACGAGCGCGTCGATCAACTTCTTTACAAACGCATAGGTCTCGGGATTGCCGAGGCATAGTTCATGGGTTTCCATCCGCGGTGTCCCGTCCGGGTTCAGACAGCGGAGGTTGGGATAGGTGATGAGAACAGGGTCGGAATGGCCGGGGAAGTCAACCTCCGGAACCAGGGTGATGTGACGCTCCGCGGCATAGGCCACCAGATCGCGCATATCCTTCTCGGAAAGGTATCCCCCGGTAGCAATCGGATTGCCCTCTGTGGCATACTTGTAGCCCTGATTGCCCCATTCTTTCCACGAGTTTCCCAATCTCCATGCCGAGGTTGAGATCAGGTCCGACATGGATTCAGCGCCGAATCTCCAGCCGCCGTCATCAGTCAGATGAATGTGCATGACATTCATCTTGAGACTTGCCATGACATCCATCTGACGCTTCAGGAATTCCGGGGAGAGGAAGAAGCGCGAGATATCGACCAAGATTCCGCGCCAACGGAATCTGGGATAATCAAGGATCGTGCAGCAAACGACGTTTCCGGTACTGTCCGTCATCTGGGAAAAGGTCTGTTTCGCATAGAAGATCCCTTCCTCGGTGGCGGAACGGATGAGCACTTTGTCGCGTCTGACTTCAAGCCGGTATGCTCCTTTTCTGCTGAAATCGGGCAATCCGTCCGGAAGTTCCTGTACGTTCTTCTTTGAAATGACGAATCGCGGACCATCCGCGGGGATTGTATAGACTCCTTCCGAAACGCTGTATTCTTGTGGAGCCGGCACCAGATCGGCGGGATTGCCTTGGGAATACAGATGGATGGAGGCCGTAAGCAATGAAATTACGCCCGCAATGGTTTTATGAAGATGGCTCATGAGTCGTTGATGATAACCTACTTTGTTCTTCCGGCAAGACAGTCCAGTATCGCTTTGCGCTGAGCCCTGAAGACTTCAACGTCTGTTGAATAGTTCCAGGTGTCCTGAACGATTTCGTTGCAGAGCTGATCGGCCTTGGCCAGTCCTTCCTTTTCAGATACCATCTTGAGCAGTTCGTAGTCCCGGATTCCGTCCCGCATGGCGGCAAGCCTTATAGATGGATAAACGGTTTCGTCTCCCGGCCAGATGATCCACATGTCGCCGCCGGGAAACTGTCCGTTTGCGTCTGTCCAAGGATCATTCTCCACGCGCGCGCCTTGCCAGTAGTTCGGACCCCAATGCAGATAGCCTACCGTGTGGTAGCGCCAGTTGAGCCAGTGCATCAGACGGGTCTTGATAAGCGGAATGCGGATGAACCTGTTGAGGCCTTCTCCTTGCGGACCGACCGCCGAATAAATCCAAGGAATCTGATTCTCCGTGTACTCGTATCCTCTGGGACCGGTCAGGACATCGATGCAGGGGCAAGGTATATCAAGCACTTTGTCGGAAATGTTGTGCGTGCCGATAGGCTCCATGGTAATCAGGTCCGGCGCCCCTTTCTTGACGTAAGACCCCAACCATTCGTATGCCCTAGCCGCCTTGTCGCCCGGCTCGTCGCACATGGTCTGAAGATAGATGTCGAGCCATGTGCGGCCATCTGCCAATTCGTGGCTGCGGAGATATTCCTGAAGCGCGTGGAAGTAGAGCGAGAAATAGGCCTCTGCTTCTTTGCTGTATTCCGCACCCTGGTCCACGTAGGTCCAAACCGGCTCATAAACGCCTCCGCCGAGGTGCGCTCCAAGCTTCGGGGTTCCGTCTTCGTTGAGTTCCAGACCCAGCAGGACAAGGATGCCCTCTCCTTTCTTGGCCGCGCTTGAGATGATGTTTCCGCCCTGGACATAGTGGAGGTCGGGACAGGCGCGGAGATACATTTCGATCTCTCTTCCCAGTTGGCTGAAATTCGCGGTCATCTCCCATTCGCCGTCCGCATTCTGTACAAGCTTGCGATTCGTGAGGTAGGGCCAGTAGTACTGAGAGTTGAAGCAGTTCTGCCCGTATTCCCTGACGAGCGGAATGATTTTGTGCTCGAACCAGTTATACACTTGGTACATTTCGGTCGGCTCCCCGCCATTCATGGCCGTGAGGTTCTGATGAAGCCATTGCATAATGCTCAAAGTCTGTTTTTCCGGCAATGTGACATCGTACACCTCTACTACGTATGGCAGTTCGGCAGTTTGTGCCCCCTGAATGGCGGCGACACATTCGTATAGGCCGGGCTGCGCGTCCCGAGGGATGGTGACTTCAATCCAGAACGAACCGGATTGGCCTGCGGACAGGTTCACTTGCCAGTCGCTCAGGGGCATCAGCGCATCGGGTATGTCATACTGCTCATGCGGATATCTGTCTGAAGGCGGACCGCCAAACCAACTCATCCATTGTTCCGTGCAGCGTACATCCCTTACCCAGAAGAGCTTTGAATCAAAGGCGACCCCATCGCTGCCCTTGACGGCAAATTTCTGAAGGGAAGGAGTAACCGTTCCCTGGTTCGAATCCGCGTAAACGATCATCTGGGCGGTCGCGGTTTCCCCGCGCGCCACACGGATCGTATCTCTTTTGAAAGGATGGTATTCCCAATTTGTGGGTTTGATGAGCGGATCGACCTGCTCCATCCAAAGGTCACCGTGTACCAGCACTTCCATGGTCGCGCTTCGCTCACCGGCAGAGGCGGTTATCGTCACGTAGCCTTCCTTTTTGCCGGCTATGGTACCGGTTGCATCTACGGTGGCGATGGATTCGTCTGACGACTGATAGGCAATGATGTCTGTCGAAGTCGCAGGCTCCACGGTGGCAATCCGCTGCAATTTGCTTCCGATCTTGACTCTGCCGGAAGATTGGAGGAAAGAGATCGTTTCTGCGGGAATCCTTGAACTGACGACCGTTACACGACAGATGCCTTGTACTTCTTCTGCTTGTGCGATGATGTCGGTCTCGCCAACCTTAAGGGCGAAAACCTGACCCTGTTGGTTGACATCCGCGATTTCCGGGTTTGCGGAGGACCAAACAATGGTTTGACCGGCAGTCGCGCTCCAGGGAGAAACCTTCGCGCCGATAAACGTGTTTGTGCCGTCCTTGAGTGTGATCGCGGCGGGAGTCATGGAGACTTTCTCAACCTTTGACTGCGGCACATTCAAATCTTTCAGCTCCATGCTGTTGGAACAGGCTAACAGGCTCAGTCCCAACGAGAGAGCCGAAATTATCAATCTTACGAATCTATTAAACATATTATTATTGATTATTCTATTGTATAACTCACGCGCTCAGGTTTATCAATCCCGAATTGGGTGCCGGTTGATGTGACCGCATTCCCGTTATAAGTAAGGTTCATGATCTGAAGACCTTCGATGGAAGCGCCTCTCGTCCAAATGTACATCGCCGGATAGCGGTTTCCGTTCCGGTCAAGCACTTTGAAGTTCTTGAATGTCACGTTGCTGAGTTTAACGTTGCTGTCGGCGTACTGGCGGATCGCGATCGCCCGGCCATTCTTGTTGATATGGTCGAAAGTAAGATTGGCGGCCGTGATGTTCCGGATCGGCATCGGCGGATCCGTTCCCTGCCAAAGCGGCGATCGTCCGTTGCTTCCCTGGCCGATGCAGAATGCCGCCCGCAAATCGTCCGGAGCACCGTTGCCATGCTCAAGGAAAATGCAGTCATAGATCTCTACATCGTGGATATAACCCGGGTCGGATATTTTCCCGGCTTCCGGTCCGACAACAATTCCTCTGGCAAAGTCGTTCCAGATCAGGTTGTCGTGAATCCTGACATTGCATACCTCTGAAATCGGTTCAACAATGAATCTGCACTTCAGTGTGATGCAGTCATCGTAATTACGAAGGAAGCAGTCCGCGATTTCGACGTCCTTGCAGCTCACGATGTCCACCCCGTCTCCGTTGAGTTCCCAGCTGATCATATTGACACCGCTTATGGAGACGCCTTCCGTTGTCCTGACGCACATGTTCCATCCCGGGCTGTCAATCATCGTGATGTCCTTGATGGTCAGGTTCTTGACAAAGGAATTGTTGTTTTTGTTGCAGCAGATCAGAAAATCTCCCCAGCTGTACTGGTTGTCTCCGAAGTGTTTCATATTTTCTCCGGACAGAATCCCATGTCCGGCGATGGTGACGTTGTCTCCGTAGGTCACGACATTCGCATACACCTTGGCGCCGTAATCCAGATACAGCGTCTGGCCGGCGTTCAAAGTGATGGTGCCGGCATGATGGACTCCGGGACCGTAGTATTTGACGGTTGCGGAACTCTCCGTAGGTTTTCCTTGATCGGGTTTGTATCCGTAGAGGAACAGGTTGTGGAAACGGTCACCGTCGAATTCGACACTCAATTTCCGCATGTCGTAGGATGGGATCGTGAATTCAATTTCGCTGTTGGAAATGACCGTTGCCTGGATTCCATAAGGGCTTGGCCGGACTTCGCAGGTATTGAATGTTCCGTCAAGTTTGCTCACCCTGACTTTGACGGGACCCTCGAAGTCGTTTTCGAAAATGCAGTAGGACATCGTGTCCCGCAGCGCTTTCTCATTTGCCCAGTCATTCCAGATCGCAGTGTGCTTTGCCGCGTTTGAGCAAAGCGCGTCGTAGACCTCCATCTTTTCCCAAGAGCCGTTGCTGAAGATCGAAACAGCGTAGTGTGTGTTGTCGCCTCTCTCCAAAGCGGTGAAACGTTTGCTCTGGGAATATACCTCTTTGCCTTCGACAGCGTCCGTTGCCTTGCAAGTGACGGAATAGATGGCGCTTGAGGCGAAATCCTTCAAATCTATGCTTACTTCCACATGCTGGCCTCTGTCTATTCTTGGAAGAGCCGGGAACAGGGGATGGAATACTTTTCCCCCGACGGCAAGGTCGATTTCAAGCCCCCATGTTTCCTGATCTTCCTGCATGGGAAGGACGGTGACGGTTCCTTCTTTCAGCGACATGGAAACAATCCGGGAATGGTCGGCGCAGAGGCTGTCTTTGTAAATGTCCCAGCGATTGCCGAACCCTGAGATGATTATTCCGGCGCTTTCATAATTCTCGGGTTTATCGTTTACGGAGAATGTAATTGTGGACGTCAGGGGCTGTAGAACTTGCGTGATGGTCTCGTCGTTCTCGCTGACGGTGCTGGAAGCATACCAGATTTCACCGGTTTCAGCCTTGGAATCCAGCGTGACCAGACTGTATGCTTCGGCATCATCTCCTTTCCGAAGGGCGGTAAAGCCGAGATTGGAATCAGAGGAATAGGCGACAAGCGTCACGACATCTCCTGATTTTGCCCGGATGGTCTTCAAGTCTGAAAGAGACTCTTCTCTGTAGATGGCAGAACACATTCCTTCACTGAACACGAATGCGTTGGCTTTCCAGGAAGAGAAGGATTCGGGAGTCTTGCCGGTAATACCCACGAAGTCATAATTCAATTTGAGCGCGTTTTCTTCTTTTGAGCATGCGCATGCGGAAACCGATAGCGCCAAAACGAGCAGGCTGTATGCTGGGAATCTTGCCATTGAGATAGTGTCGTCTGGTGTGTAGCGCAAAAATAATAAATATTATCTTTGCAGCGTATCGCGGGTTCGAAAAGGGAATTATTCCGTTATTTTTTCCACCTTGTATGCCTGTTGATTCAGTACCTTTGTAAATGACCGTTATTTGTAATATATTTCAGTTTGCCTGATTAAACAAGCTTGAAAAAACAATGAGATAAATTTTAATTTCTAACACTAATGAAAAAATTCAGTTATTTGCTGGCTCTTATCGCCACAGGTGCAACGGTTCTTGCATCATGCAACAAGGAAAAAACTCCTGTTTACGCAGAAGTTCCGATCAACAAGGTTTCCGTAACGAGCGGTGATGAAACGATTGTCGGCGCGGTCGACGATGTCAATCGCACCGTTACTTTCACCTTCAACAATGCCGAGAACTTCACAAACTGCAACATTACCATTGATGTAAACGATGGCTGGGCGCTTACCTATCCCAAGTCACTCACCGGGGTAGATCTTCAGAGCACGCCGACCTTTAACTTCACGGACCCGAACAACGCGATCGTAAAGTATTCCGTCAAATTCTCTTCCAACGCTTTCCCGATCGTCAATCCTCAAAAGATTCAGATCAAGGGGTTGAATGAAGGCGAAGATCTTACGGTTGACAATACGACCAAGACGATCAAAATCGCCTTCGACGAGGAGAAGATGGATTTCAACAACATCGAGCTGGTGTTCAACGACGGGGCTCTTCAGACAGGCGCGACACTTCCTGCCAACCTTGTTTTCGATTTCGCCCAGGGCAACTCCCAGCCGCTCGTGATCAATCTCGGGGGCGAGAGAACCTATTTTGTCATTCTCGATGCGAGCAAGTACATGAAGGCCACTCCCGAGCAACTCGGTTTCCTGGATGTTTCCGTAAACTTCGCGACCGCGGATCAGCCTTGGCTCAAGGTTTACGCCGCCGAGGCTGTACAGGCGCTCCCGATCCCTTGTGTGTCTACATCGATTGACACCAACTGGGACTGGGCTCCGGACTGGGGCATGAATCTTTACGGCAGCGCCAATCCCCGCGCTTGGGAAATCGCTACCGCTGACGGAAATCACTACGATGTCGGCCACCTGGATGACATCTTCTCCTTCCCCGGCGATTGGACGGGTGACCGCGGAACCATGAATTGCTTCGGCAAGATCGTCATCGTTACAGTTGACGCTTCCAAGGTCAAGGCCGATCTTGTCGCTTCTGCGGACCCGGTAGATCCTGTAGCCCAGCAAGCCGTTGTGGCAACTTCCGGTTGGACACGTACCGACGCGCTCGACTATCTCATCAAGGATGCCGGCAACGTGATTTTCCCCGGCAAGGATTGGTTATACCGCGCGGCCATCACCGTTGATGACGGCACCCTCGGTTTCGCCACTCCCGCGCTCAAGGGCGACAAGTATTATGACCTTCCTTTCCAAACGGAGGCACCTTATGCTCCCGATGATGATGAGGCGGTAAAGGCGGCGGCTCACGAAAGCCTGATGAATTCCGCGACTACAGAGATCACGGCATCGGATATGGCGTGGGTTTGCGGATGGCTCGTCCGCAACGGCAAGTCCATGGGTGTCCATGATCTCATTAACAACGATCACTCCGGCTACGTTTCCGATAATGGAGTGCTTGGAATGGGCTGGAGCACCAATTTCTATAACGTGCACAACCTTGTCGGCATCACGTATGACGGTAAAATCGCCTTCATGATCAATGAAGCCGGATTCAGCAACTGGGATGGTCAGCCCGGTTACGTTGATGTTGACAATGGATGGGAAGAAGCGACCAATGCCGGCTTCAACTATCGTGGCTACAGTCTCAAGCAGATGGCTTGGATGGCTCAGAGGCTCGGTTGGAGAAACGCGGCGGCCCTTGGCAACTCCTTCGGTGAGGCTCCGGACTTCCTTCCTTCGCTTGTCGTCAACGGCAAGTCCGTTATCGAAGGCGTTACTCCGACCAGTACTTCTTACGTAGTAACAGTAAAGACAAAGTAATCTGATTTTCCGACCGATCCGGCATGGAAAATTGCCGGATCGGTTTTTAAAGAATATGCGATTCTTTTAACCGTTATTTCGGCGCCTATGGAACAATCAGACTGTGTCCATAAGCGCTGAAATGCTTTTTTTAGGCGCTCCGCACAACGCCTGCCCCATTCAACTTACCCAAGATATCATGAATAGCAAATCGTGGACTATCGCGCTGTCCGTATTATGCATCGGTGCCGTCGCGGCCTTCGCGTCTCCGGCTGCCAGCGCTGAATCATCGACGGTGCCGACGCTTGAGGCATCGGAACAGACTCCTGCGAAGGAGTATTCAGGACTGGTTGTGGATGCGACGACAGGGGAGCCGCTCATCGGTGCTTTTGTTTACATAAAAGGTACGACGATCGGCACGACCACCGATGAAAACGGCGCGTTCAGGATCTCGGTTCCCGATGGTACCGAACCCATACTCGTGTTCTCTTTCATCAGCTATCAAGACGTGGAACTGCGGCCGACCACGACCAGCGGCATCCTCGTCAAACTGTCCGACGATCAGAATTTCCTTGATGAGGTTCAGATTGTTGCCTATGGCTCCCAGCGCAAGACTTCCATCACCGGTGCCATCACGTCCATCAGTTCCGACGATATTCTCAAATCTCCTGCCGGAAGCGCCGCGGCATCTCTTGCGGGTGCACTCACCGGCGTTTCTTCCATCCAAGTGTCAGGTCAGCCTGGAGCGGAAGACCCTACACTGTACGTACGCGGTTCAGGCTCCCTGACCAATCAATCTTCCATGCCTTTGATTCTTGTCGATGGCGTTGAACGTTCGTTTTTCCAAATGGATCCGAACGAGATTGACAACATTACCGTTCTGAAGGATGCGGCATCCACGGCAGTGTTCGGCGTGCGCGGCGCGAACGGCGTGATACTCGTTACAACCAAACGAGGTCAGGAGGGTAAGGCGAAAATTAATTGGAGTTCTTCTTTCGGACTCACACAGCCCTTGCGGCACCTTTCGGCGGTGAGCAGTTACGAGCACGCAAGGATATTCACCGAGGCGCAGCTTTCCGACAACTGGAATGATCCGAGTACGCCTCTGACCTTCTCGGAAACGGTCATGGACATGTTCAAGTATAATTCCGATCCGATTATGTTCGCGAACACCGATTGGGACGACTATCTGTTCCGGAAACTTTCCTGGCAGACACAGCACAACATTACCGTTTCCGGAGGCGCGGACAAGGTGAAATATTTTGTTTCCGTCGGTTATCTCTATCAAGACGGGATGCTCAGGAGTTTTGAAAACTATAACGCAAACTATACATACGACAGATACAACTACCGCGCGAACGTGGACGTTGATGTGACTCCTACAACGCTATTGGGTCTGAATATAGGCGGGCGCGTCGCCAAGAAACATCAGCCGAACGGCTACGGCAGCAATATCTGGCAGTACATTACCTGGTGTACGCCGTTCTCCGGTCCCGGTATCGTGGACGGCCATCTCACCATCCCCGAACTCGGCGACTTCATCCCCATCAGTTCCGGACTGAGCGGAATCAGCCTCTACTATGGTTACGGCTACAACGAAGACATTTCAAACACCTTGAATCTCGATATTCAGCTCAACCAAAATCTCGATGCGATTACGAAAGGTTTGAGCGCCAACATCAAAGGAGCCTACAACACCGGATACAATCTTTACATCTACCGCGGGCCGACCGCTTCCGCGCGCAGAACACAGGGTGTCAACTACCTGGGACATTATACACAGCCGGGCATGTCTTTCGACAATCCGTTGTATGACAACACCCACGTGTACATCACTTCAGGCGAAGACTATCTGGATGAACCGCTTTGGTACGGCACGGGAACCAGCCGGGGCAGGGACTGGTACCTGGAAGGCAGTCTCAATTATAACAGGCAGTTCGGCAATCATGAGGTTTCGGCGCTCCTGCTTTACAACCAGTCAAAGAGTTATTATCCTTGGAATTTCCCCGAAATACCGACTGCGTACGTGGGGTATGTAGGCCGAATAACCTACAACTACAAGCGCAAATATCTCCTTGACCTTAATATGGGCTACAATGGCTCTGAAAACTTTGCGCCGGGACACAGATACGGACTCTTCCCTGCCGGTTCAGCCGGCTGGGTCATTTCCGAGGAACCGTGGATGAGCGGGGCCAGGAAATGGGTGGACTTCCTCAAAGTTCGCGCATCCTACGGCATTGTCGGCAACGACAAGTATTCGGGCGCGCGATTCCTGTATCTCAACGGATCGTGGAACCCGTCTCACAGCAATGCCCGTTTCGGCAACTGGGGCTCATGGCAGTTCGGCTCCATCTACAGCGGAACCATGCTGTATGATGCGGTTGAAAATGCAGTCGGAAACCCGGTGGTATCGTGGGAAAAGTGCCGGAAGCAGAATTACGGTATTGACGTCGTGTTGTTCCGTCAGAAACTCAACATCACGGCTGATCTATTCTATGAGCATCGTTACGACATCCTTTCTACTCGGAATACGCTTCCTGCCATCACCAATATTTCTCTTCCGATGCTCAACCTCGGAGAAGTCGATAACCATGGATTTGAACTTACCGTAGGGTGGAACCAGAAATTGACACAAGATTTCAGTTACAATCTCACCGGCAACCTCTCTTTCGCCCGCAATAAGATCATCTACATGGACGAAGTCAGTCCCAATGAGCCGTATATGGCGCAGACAGGGCGCAGTACCGGATTGTCTTACGGATACCTCTTCGACAGATACCTTACCGAAGATGATTTCGACCCTGTGACGCGTGAGCTTCTGACGGTCAAGAACGGTGGCGTCGTTCCTGAAATCACACTGGGCAATCCACGCCCGGGCGACCCGATTTTCCAAGACTTGAACGGGGACGGGAAGATAGACGGTGACGACAATACTTGGTTCGGCTACGGCCATAGACCGGAATATGTCGCCGGCTTCATCACCGGATTCAATTGGAAGAACCTGGGACTTTCGATGCAATGGACGGCCGGTTGGAACGCATCCCGCGTGCTGGGCATCGAATATATGGAGCCTTACGGAATGACCAATGATCGTGCTTTGCTGAAGTATCTTGCGGACGGTCGCTGGACACCGGACAACCCGAATTCCAGATTTCCGAGAATTACGTTCAAGAACAAGAGTTGGTTTACCCAAGGCTCCTCGATTTGGCTGATGGACGCTTCTTACCTCAGGTTGAAGAACGTTGAACTATCTTACCAATTCGGAGACCTCAAGTTCCTCAAGAAGATGGGGGTCAGTTCCATGAGAGCGTTCGTGAGCGGATACAATCTGTTGACGCTCTTTTCAGATCTTGCCAAAATCGACATCGACCCTGAAGAGATGACGGGTACTGCCGATCCGAGCGGAGATTATGTTTACAAATACCCGAACGTGCGTATTTTCAACGCAGGTTTCAATATTTCATTTTAGGAGGGCAGAATCATGAGAAACTTATTGAAATTATTGATCCCGGTATCGATGGCTATCTCAGCCATCGCATGCAGCGATCTTAAGTTTGGAGACGCCTTCCTTGAGAAAGCACCGGGTGTGGACGTCACGATCGATACCATATTCTCTTCCAGACTCTATGCGGAGAGGGTGCTTGTTTCCGCCTATAGCACATTGAGAGTGGGTTATCCTATTCACAACAGCGCATGGCCCCCCGGAACCGCCGGATTGTTCAATATCGGCGGAGCCTATGATCGCGCCACCGGGCAGTTGGATAACGACAACCTGGATGCGATCACCGATTTGATGAACTCTCATAATGACTGGGCCAGCGGAGGGCAGGAATATGCGGCCGGAAATTACAGCGCGGATGTTGAAAACGGAGTATCCTGGACCAAACTTGGATTCGCCCCCGACAAGGAAACCCATTGGATAGGTATCCGCCGGTCCTTCCTCTTCATTGAAAATGTCGATCGTGTTCCGGACATGACCGAGCAGGAGAAGACCGTCGGCAAGGGCGAGGCCTATTGCATCATCGCGACGCATTATCTTGACCTTCTTCGCCACTTTGGAGGTGTTCCCCTGCTGAAGGGGTCTGTCGGCGCGGATAATGTGATGGATGTTGATTTCCACCGCTGCACGGTCGAGGAAACACTGGACTATGTTGTCGAATTATGTGACAAGGCTGCATCCATGCTTCCTTGGACCGTGCCCGCGGAAAGGGACGGACACCTCACGAAAGCTTCTGCAATGGGTTTGAAGTGCCGCGCTCTCCTGTTCGCGGCCAGCCCTCTGTTCAATGCGAACGTGGCGTATAGCGCAAATACTCCTGTCGCCAAGAACATGAATGCCGAACATGTGAATCCTTCGGACATCGAGAAAATGTATTGGTATGGCGATTACAAGGCGGAACGCTGGCAGAAAGTTGTCGATGCCTGCAAGGCTTTCATGGATGAGAATGCCGCCAACGGCAATCCGTATAAATTGGTTCAGGCTTCAGGAACAACTTCCGACGATTATCGAAACGCTTGGAACACCTGCTATGCGGATCGTTATAACGGCGAGATTCTGATTCAGACAGGGCGTCATTATCCGACGCTCGCGGAGACCTACCTTCGTTGTTATTTCGGTGTTTCCGACGATCACGGAAACACGGGTCGCGGATATGGCGGAGGATGCGTGACGCTTAATTTCGTTGATATGTTCACCAAGTCGGACGGAACAGTGGTCAAGTATGAGGACTGGTCGGGCGCTTCCGGCAGAACTTCGAAGATTGAAAATGATCCGTTCCGGGATCGTGATCCCCGGCTCTACGAGTCCGTCATGATCATCGGCGACCACTTCCGCGGCCGCCCCGCGGAAATGTGGGTGGGCGGCTTGGAAAGAGGAGCCGAACTGGCAAACAGGGCCATCACCGGTTTCTGTTCCCGCAAGTACATCTGGGACTACAATGACGAGACATTCATGAATCGTCCGTCCAACTATTCGTACTTGCGTCTGGCCGAGATTTATCTCACCTATGCCGAAGCATTGAACGAAACAGGCAATAAAGCCGAGGCCTACAAGTGGCTCAACAAAGTTCGCCAAAGAGTCGGCCTTCCTGAAATGAACGATGCGCTTCTTGCCCAGGTTCAGGCAGGGAAACATATTCCGACATACGCCGAACCTCTCCAAGGTGATCCAAAACTCCGCGAGGAAATACTTGACGAGCGTGCCCGCGAACTGTATTTCGAAGAGAACAGATGGTATGATATCGTGCGTTGGAAGCGCGACGACATATTCAAGAAGACGCTTTACGGCATCAAGATCACGATCGCGGAAGGCGGGGGAGTCCGTACGGCCGATACCAACAACGACGGAGTTATTGATGATCGGGACGACATTGACGCGTTTGCATCGACATTCGTATATTCGGCGCCCAAGGCTGAGGCCACGAGGTATTGGGCGAAGCATTGGGACACAAAATGGTATTTGAGCGCTTTCCCGACCAATGAGGTCAACAAAGGTTACGGGCTGGTGCAGAATCCGGGATGGTAGTAGATAAAGGAGATTGATTATGAAAAAAGTCTTCATAGTACTTGTATTCGTGCTTGTCTCAGCCGGGCTTAACGCCCAGGATACGACGCGCCTGGACCTCGGTTACGACCGGTTCGTTACCAAAGATGTGCTTTCGTCCGCGGTTGCCGGCGTGACCTATCAGGATTTCAAGAATTCTTCACAGAAGCAGATTCTCAATTCTTTGTATGGTATGATTCCCGGCCTGGAACTTTTCCAGTCGGGCAGCGGCGCCCGTCCCGATGACACGTATCCGGGAATAGTCGTGCGCGGACGCGGCTCTTACAGCGGAAACCATGTTCTCGTGCTGGTTGACGGGGTGCCGCGCGATGCTTCATACATAGATGTCCATGAAGTTGAAAGCGTTACGGTTCTCAAGGACGCGGCCTCTCTGGCAATTTACGGCGTAAGAGGCGCGGACGGTGCCGTCCTTGTCACGACCAAACGCGGGGGTGACCATACCTTCAACATCAGCGCCGGATATTCCTTCGGCCTTCAGCAACTGACGCGGTTGCCTGAAATGGCTTCTCCCGTGCAGTACGCGAACGCGCTGAACGAAGCCCGGGCGAACGACGGCCTGCCCCCTTATTTCTCCGCTTCGAATGTGGCGTCCATCGCCGACGGCACGAACAAGGTCATTCCTATCGTTGACTGGCGTGACCAGATACTCAGAAACTACGGTTTCGACAACGATGTCCATCTGATGTTGGACGGCTCTGCCAAGCTCGCGAAGTTCTTTGTTTATGCGGATTATAGAGGCAACAGGGGCTTTTTCAACAACACCCGGCTGCTGGAAGGTCTGGACTGTCAGAACAATTACGATGGATTGAAGGTGAGATCCAACCTGGACATCGTCATTACTCCGACTACGAATGTCCTCGTGAATCTTGCGGCGCGCATTCAGCAGAATTCGGGACCATACAATGGGACAAGCCTTTATGCAATGTATACCGCTCCTACGGTCGGTTTTCCGATTATGTACGATGATATCTGGGCTCGCTCGATCAGAATCGAGAATCCCGTTCGATCCATTCTCGGCTCCGGCACCAATACCACTTTCTCCAGAATGCTTTCCGCGGATTTCACCATCCGTCAGGATCTTGTTTCCCTGCTGAAAGGACTTTCCGCGGAAGCGAGGCTGGCGTATGACAATTCCGCCGACATTCTTGACAGAAAGACTTTCGGCAGTGAGTATTACATTTTCTCCCCGCTTTACGACGAGGCAGGCAACCTGACCGATTACGCATTGAACAAATACGGAAACGCGACGGAGATGTCTTTCTCCAGCTATCTTTCCCATCAGTTCATGCAGATGTCGGTATGGGGGAAACTAGGATGGAACGGCACGATCGGCAATTATCATCATTTGAACGCAGCCTTCATATTCAACCGTGACAAGCGCACGAACACAGGAGCCAATACTTCCTTCATTCATCACGATTACGTCTTGACATGCAATTATGATTATGACAAGCGCTATCTTGCCAGCGTGACCTTGGATTATTCCGGAAGCAGTTACATGCCGAGGGGAGACAAGTTCCGCCCGTATTTTGCCGCATCTTTGGGATGGGTCGTTTCCAATGAAGATTTCCTCAAGAACGCGCGAGCCTTGGATCTGCTCAAAATTCGTGGATCCTACGGAAGGGTCGGAATGGACAGAAATCTAAGTTACGACATGGACATCCAATTCAACGGCGGCGGCAGATCCTTCATGTTCGTTACCCCGAATTATGCAGGCGGCGCGGCGGAAGGCGCTTTGCCTTCCACCGGAATCGAGCCTGAATTGGACACGAAAACCGATATAGGGCTTGAATTCCAACTGTTCAAAGGATTGACGGGGGAGATCGATCTTTTCCGGAATACGCGCAAGAATCTTCGCACGAGCGCAGGCAGCACAATCTCCAGCGTTATCGGAATAGGACTGGGAGATGCTTTCAACGGCAAAACCGAAAACCAGGGAATTGACGTTGCCCTTGGTTGGAGGCAAAAAGCCGGGGAGTTCAGTTACTATATCAGGGGAACGGCGACCTATGCGAAGAACCGGATTCTTGCATATGACCAGGCGTATCAGCCGGAGCCCTATCTCTATCTTCAGGGCAATTCGATCGGACGTTTCTACGGCCTCGTCTCCGACGGTTTTTATCAGGAGTCTGACTTTGACGCGTCCGGCAATCTGCTTCCCGACGCGACATTCAGCACGTTCGCGGCCGTACAGCCTGGCGATGTAAAATATAAGGATCTCAACGCTGACGGCATCATCGACAATTACGACTACACCTATCAGCTCAAGTCCCCGATTCCCGAACTCTATTACGGACTTCAACTTGGGCTTGGCTGGAAAGGAATAGGCTTTAACCTGAAGTTCCAGGGAGTGTCCGGACGCACGATGCGTACCGCTCTCGGCAGCATCTACCAGCCTCTGTTCGGAGGAGACAAGAACATTTCCTGTCATTATCTCGAGAACTATTGGACAAAAGGCAATACGGATGCCCGTTATCCCCGCCTGACCACGCTTGACAACAAGAATAACTATCTTTCGAGTGATCTTTGGACGGAAGATGGCTCCTTCTTCAAACTCAGAGAGGCCGAGGTGTACTACAATTTACCGGAGAAGCTTGCCAATTCTCTGACATTTAAAGAGGTGCGAATATTCGCGCGCGGCGATAACGTGTTCAGCGTTGACAGCATCGGAATCCTGGATCCGGAAGCGATAAACTACACCTATCCTCTAGCCCGTACATGGACGCTTGGCCTGAATGTTACCTTCTAACGAATACCTGATATGAAAACATATAAAGTCATTCTGTCGATTTCCATTGCCGCCCTTTCGTTTATTTCTTGCAACGACCTTGATCTGAACGAATCACAGTATCATTCCAAGAAGTATCAGTTCAGTGATTTCCCCCAGGTGAAGGAGGTCATGACAAACGTTTACGGATACCTTCAGTCCGGTTTCTATAATTTCCAGGACTGTGCGTCGGACGATGCCGTATATGCGAATTATCCTGACGTCTGCCATACCTATTATGACGGAAGCTGGTCAAAGAACAGACTGGTTGACGACCAATGGGCCCACTACTATCAAGGCATCCGGGCCGCCAACTACCTTTTGGAAAACTGTCCGGAAGACTATGAAATAGCGAAGTGGAACGAATACTACAAATACGCGCTCGCGCAGCTCCAGAATTACCCGTGGGAAGCCCGCGCTTTGCGCGCGTTCTTCCATATGGAACTTCTCAAGCGTTATCGTTCCATTGTTGTCGCGGATCAGACTTACACCGTTGATCAGGTAAACGACCTTGTTCCGGCCACCTATGAGGAAGCGGTGTCTTGGATTGAGAAAGAACTGAAGGAATGCGCGGGAAAGCTCCCTGCGACCTATTCGGATTCTTACTATTCCGAACTGGGCCGCGTTACCCAAGGATTCGCCTTTGCGGCGCGCGCGCGCCTGCTGCTTTATGCCGCAAGTCCGCTGAACAATCCCTCAAACGACAAGGCGAAATACGGCAAGGCAGCGGCCGCTGCCCTGGAATTCATTACAGCGAACAATACTTCCAAAAGATTCGCCCTTGTGAGGCAGGGCTTCAACAACGAGAATAAGGACCTTGTCTTCGGAATTCGCGAAGGATCTTCAAACTCATATGAAGCGAACAACTTCCCTGTAGGGTACGAAAAGGGATCTTCCGGAACCTGCCCTTCGCTCAATCTTGTCGAAGCCTTCGACATGCTGGACGGAACGCCCTTCGATTTCGAATCACACAAGGACGCGCTTCTCAATTCCGCGTCGAGAGATCCGCGAATGGCGAGAGCGATCCTGTCCAACGGAGACCTGTTCAAGGGAGAAACCATAGAATCCTTCTTCGGCGGCCGCAACGGAGCTCCGCAGGACAACGCTTCCCCGACATCTTTTTATCTCAGGAAGTTTATTCAGGAAACGACCAGTTTCACTGCCGGCAGGGTCACGAGCTTTCCGCATATTTATCCGCTCTTCCGTTTCTCCGAGGTTTACCTCAATTACGCCGAGGCGTTGTTCGAAGGAACAGGTAACCCTGAATTCACCGGAACGTTCGAGAACATCGTTTTTACGATCTCGCCGCGGGCTGCCCTGAATGAAATCAGGAAACTGTACAACATGCCGGCAATACCTGCCGGACTGAGCGCCGACGCTTTCAGGACAAGGCTTCGCAATGAGCGCAGAGTTGAACTGTGCTTCGAAGGTCACAGATTCTGGGACATCCGCAGGTGGAAGATCGGTGACAAGACGAAAGATATTTATGGCCTCACGATTACCAAGGATGCCGATGACCGTCTTTCCGTTGAAAAGAAACTCGTGCAGTCCAGATACTGGGACGACAAGATGTATTTTTACCCGATTTCAGAGGTGGAGTGTTATAAGAATTTGAATCTTAACCAGAATACAGGCTGGTAACCTCCGCTCATGTCGCTGCTGTCGTCCATACTTGCATTTGCCCTTTTTGCTTTGACACCGGCAACGGGACAAATGCTTCCTTGGTCGTTTTCAGCACTCCCTTCCGACTCTCTTCCGGCCGACGAAGTCTCCTCTCTCTATCAAGATTCTGACGGCTTTATCTGGATTATTACCTACAACAGCCTGGTCCGGTTTGACGGCTATGAGACCAAATCCTATTCTATTTCCGGCGCGGGCGACAACCATGTTGACAGATACCTGCACACAGCGATCGAAGATGATGAAGGACATATTCTGATCGGAACGGAAAGGGGGCTGTTGTCCTTGGACAAACGTTCGGAAGTGCTGACCGGCATCACCGATGCTTCCGTTGACAACATGAATGTCAATAAATTCGTCAAAGATTCATCCGGGAGAATTTGGGTTTGCGGCAACAAAGGACTTTTTTTCAGAGACAAGGGAAAGAGTTCCTTCTCCCGCCTTGACCTGCGGACGGATTTTCAATCCAGCGGACTCACCGATCTTATTGACATCTGCATGGACGACAATCGGAATCTCTGGATTACCACTTGGCAGAATGGCCTCTACAGGTATAATCTTGAAACAGGAAGCCTGTTTCCCTATCTCTCCGGTGCCTTGAAACTGTCTTATGTGCTGCGGTTCGATGTTTCAGGAAACCTTTGGATCGGTACATGGGGAGCCGGTCTGCTTCGAATAGATGCCGCCAACCTCGGCGATGAAAATCCGGCTTTCGAGCAATTTTTGCACGATAAATCCTCGTCGTCGATTCTTGACGACATCATCTACGCTATCAATCAGGACGCCGAAGGCAATATCCTTGTCGGCAGCAGAAGCGGCCTGAGTGTGCTGCGCGATGGTATGTTTTACAATTATTTCCCTGACGATACGCCGGGGAGCCTTCCCTACAATGAGGTTAACTCGATCTTGTGTACCCGTGACAATTCTCTCTGGCTCGGCATGTTCGGCGGCGGTGTGTGCAAGGTCAATTCCCGCTCATCGGCCATCGAACGGATGGAACTACCTTCCGTGCGCGGCAAATACAAGACCAATTCAGTCAAGAGCATTTACCGCATTGATTCCACGGAATATCTTTTTGGTATTGCGGGTCACGGATTCATCAAATACAACCGCGCTCAGGATAGTTTTGTGAATTATCAAGAAATCCCCTCTTTCAAAGGTCTGTTGTACACCAGCGTCGTGGAAGATATTATGCGAAGAGAGGACTCCGGGGAGATTTGCTTTGCAAGTTACGATCGCGGATTATGGCTCTACGATCCGGCCGGGAACACGACAAAGGTTTTCAACTCGGCTAATTCTTCTCTGTCCACGGATTGCATCAGGGCGCTGGAGCAGGACAAGGAAGGAAATGTGTTCCTCGGTACGAGGTACGGAGCCTTTGTCCTGGACAAAGAGGATTCGATTCAGCGCATCTGTTCGTGGTTCGACATCAAGGGAGTTCCAGTTGAGAATATGGTAGTCGACCTTGGCGTTGACAAGGATGGAAGTGTCTGGATGGCTACAGACTACGGCGGCATCATCAAGATGGATGCTGCAAGGCACAGGGCAATATCCTACGAAATCAATGATGGGGACGCTTTAAAGAGTTTCTCGTCCATCCTGATAGATTCCTCCGACAATGTCTGGGCCGGATCAACCTGGGACGGACTTTACACCTATGATGCGGAATCGGATTCTTTCCGAAAGCTGGACGAACTCGTATTCATCAAAAACAAGGGCATCCGGAACCTCGAAGAGAGCGAGGATGGAAGAATATGGGTGACAACCTCCACCCAGGTGGTCTCCTTTTCCTATATCGACGGGGAAATCGACGGAATATGGTATCAGAACATCTCTGAAGGAGGCACCTCCGTTTTCTTCAACCAAAATGTCTCGTCGTACATGCCGGAAGATTCTGTGATGGCGTTCGGCAGTTCGCATGGCGTCCTTCTCTTTCCCTGTACCTTCGATCAGACGGAAAATGATGTTTCAAATCTTTCGTTGACCGGATTCTCTGCCGGCGGAAAATCTATCGAGGGCATCAACGCGCTCTCTCAGATCACGCTCAAACACAATCAAAACGATATTCTCATCAGGTTCTCCCTTATGGATTACAACAATCCGCAGGGTAATGTGTACAGATACCGGCTGATAAGAGCCGGCGATGAAGCCGGACCATGGATGATTGCCAACGGTGACAACAATTCGGCCTTGTTCACCCATCTCGCTCCTGGTCGATATACTTTCGAGGCGTGCGGAGCGCGTTCGGGAGGATTTATAACGAGCAGGTACAGGACGCTGAGTATTCACATCAAGCATAATCCTTGGACATCGTGGTGGGCGATTCTTGTATACTTGACCTTGGCTCTTGCGGCCATCAGCTTTGCGGTTCAGAGCGTGAAGTCCAAAGTCAGAATCAAGCGTCAGATGGAACTTGACCAGCTTCATGCCCAGAAGGCTGAAGAAGTGAACCAGGCGAAACTCCGATTCTTTACCAATGTTTCCCATGAGTTTCTCACCCCTTTGAGCATCATCATGGCCTCGATAGAAAGCCTTCAGCCCAAGAGCGAATCGAACAAGCGAATCGCCAACATCATGTCCGTGAATTCCGTCAGACTGATGCGTCTGGTTCAGCAGGTTCTGGAATTCCGTAAGGTTGAAAGCGACAATCTGAAGCTTAAAGTCTCATACAATGACGTCGCGAACTTTATCGGCCACTGTGTCGAGGCCTTCCAGCCGCTGGTCCGCAAGCGCAGCCTGATTTTGACCTACGATGCCGATCCGCAGAAAATAGAAGGTTGGTACGATCCCGACAAGTTGGACAAGATCATGTACAACCTCATCTCCAATGCGGTTAAATACACGCCGGAAGGTGGCTCCATCAAGGTCTCCGCTGAGATGCCGGCGAGCGGAACACTGGTAATAAAGTGTATCAATTCCGGTGAGGTGATGGACAGCAAGACACGCTCCGGTCTGTTCAAACGTTTCTATGAGGGAGACTATCGGAAATTCAATACCATCGGACACGGATTGGGGCTTTCTCTGGTCAAGTCCTTGGTTGACAAACACAAGGGCAAGATCGAGGTGGAGGGAAGCGAGGAAATGGGCAACTGCTTCAAGGTCACGCTGCCTATTGCCAAAGAGAATTATTCCGCTGCCGAGATTGACACGGACACAATCCCGATTTTTCCGCTTGCGTTCTCCATGGGGGAGCATATCGTCAAGGATGACCACACCGTGCTTTTGGTTGACGACAACGAGGACCTTCTTTCGACTTTTGCAGCGATCATGTCGAAGAGATTCAATGTGCTTACCTGCAACAGCGCCGTCAAAGCGCTGAAAATATTGGATTCGGAAGCCGTGGATGTCGTCGTCGCCGATGTCATGATGCCGGACATGGACGGATTCGAGCTTTGCTCGAAGATCAAGGGACAAGTGCAGACCAGTCATATTCCTGTCATATTGCTGACTGCCCTGAAAGACGACAAATCCAGCATTGAGGGATATTCCCATGGGGCGGACGGATATCTGACGAAACCATGCAATTTCTCCGTTCTTTCCGCGATGATCGCCAATCTGCTTAAGAAGCAGGCCAGGAAAAGCGAAGATTTCCGCAAGCAGCTGGTTTTCGAAATCAAGGACATAGACTATACCTCGATGGATAAAAAGTTCCTGCAAAAGGCGATAGACATTGTAAACAATCACATCGCGGATGCCGATTTCAGCCAGACGGACTTTGTCAATGCGATGAATGTCTCCAGAACGGTGCTGACGGAAAAACTCAAGAGCCTGACGGGATTTACCCCGAGCGCATTCATTTTGAACGCCCGCCTTACGCTTGCCTATAAACTGGTCATGGAGCAAAGAGACAAAATGAGAGTGTCCGACCTTGCCTATTCAGTCGGGTTCAGCGATCCCAAGTACTTCAGCAAGAAGTTCAAAGAAAGATACGGAAAGTCCCCGAAACAGATGATGGATGAGAAAATCGCGCCATAAAAAATGAAAGCATCGATTCATATACTGTCCATCGTTCTTTTCTCTGCCTTGGCGGTTTCTTACGGCGGTCGGAAATGGAAGGGCGTCATAGACGATGCGCGCGTCCGAAAATACAGTCCGAGGTTTTCAGAAAATTCCGAGAAATGAGAAGAATCCTACTCGCATTTGCCGCTGCCGGTGCCTTGCTCTGCGCCTGTGTCAAAGAAAAGCCATCCGGCGGAGACACAGATACGCCGAAAGAGGAGGATTACATCAGACTCGACCGTCATGAGCTTTCGATCGTTGAAGGTGAAACTGAGACGCTTAGGGTGGAAAACCACGTCAAGGGAGGGGAAAGCCTCATCTTTAACTGGAAGTCCAGTGACACAAAGGTGGCCGGTGTCTCCGGCAATGGGGTAGTGGATGCCAGAACAGTCGGCGTCGCGGAAATCTATGTTTCCGCCAGGAACGGTGATTTCGCCGACACGTGCAAGGTTACCGTTACGCCGAAACCTGTTCCGGCGACATCGTTGAGCCTTTCTTCCAGCGGATTCGCGCTGAAGGTCGGCAAGGAGTCAAACCTGACCTTCAAGGTTGAGCCTGCGAACACAACGGACCTCGTTTCCTGGACCTCTTCCGACGAGTCGGTCGCCACGGTGGATTCCAAAGGACTGATCAAGGCGGTTTCTCCGGGAGAGGCAGTCATCGATGTTGTTGTCGGCGATCTGAAAGAAAGCTGTACCGTTACCGTCCTGGAGCCGGGTATCAAGATTCTTATTGTGGACCCCTTGGTCAAGGTCTATTCAGGTTCACGGCTCCAACTTGGAGAAGAGACGATCCGGGTCGCCGGAGGAGAAGCGGCAACCGCCCAGCTCTTGATCGATGCCGACGGCAGCGCGCTTACGAACATCGACATTGCCGTCAGCAGTTCTATCGGAATCACTCCGAAAGTATATTGGGAAAAAGAGATCCTCTGCACGGAGCATTGGTATTCGTTTGCATACGGAAAACCATCCGACGAACTGGTTGCGGACGATAACCTGTATCCCGATCCGTTGATTCCGGTTTCCGAAGGTACTTGGAATGTTGACGCAGGTCGGAATCCGATCGCATGGATCGAGTACACGATTCCTCGCGGTTTCCGGCCCGGGGAATATACGGTCTCCGCTACGGTCACCGCAAGCAAGAATGGAGAAAACGTTTCTCTTTCAAAGGATTTCACGATAAAAGTGTACAACGTCACCCTTCCGGAAGAGCAGTCCCTGATGATCTGCAACTGGGATCTCGGCACATACAACGCGATGAACGGCGGCAATCCTTGTGACAGAGCCAGGGAATACGAATTGCGGAAGATACTCGTGGAGTTCATGAATGATTACGGCCAGAACGTTTGGCATTTGAGTTACATGATTCCTTTGAATATGTCCTGGCCGTATCTGAAGATGAACCCCGACGGGACAAAGGATTACGTATTCAACTATTCCGTCCTTGACGAGGAAATCCAATTCTTTCTGGACAACTGCCCGGATTTCCGGGCGTTCCATGCCCCCGACTTCATGGCCGCGAATCCGGCCGACGGCGGAAACCTCAAGTGCGCCGTGTATTCCTTCGACGAAGAGAACTTCGGCGATTGGATACAGCACCCCGACGGAAGCTGGGAATACAAGCCCAACGGCCAGGGCTGGCCTACCGGCGGCGGAAGGTATCTTTCCGATCCTGCTACGGTCAAATACCTGCAATCCTATTTCAAGGGCCTTGTGGCTTATTTCAAGACGAAAAAACTCCCTGACGGACGCACTTGGTTCGACCTTTACCGTCAGCAGTTGGCGGAAGAATTGAACGACGGCTGGGTGGAAAGCTGGAATCAGTATGCAAGGACCATCAAGCAGGCCGCTCCCGACATCAAACTCCTGGATCCTGTCAGTTCCAACAAGTACGACCGGGATATGCTTGACGAGCCCGTCACATGCCTTGGAATGTTCGAACGCATCCAGCCGAAAGAAACCGGTCAGTGGATGTACACAGGCGTAATCCCGGAAGGTGAATATGCGAACAGGATGATCCGGATGCCGCTTATCAAGACGCGCATCCTCCATTGGATCAATTATAAATACGGTCACATCGGTTATCTGCATTGGGGCCTGAAATACTGGCAGGATGGGCAAACCGGAGAAAGCATCGATCCTTTCACCCAGGATGCCATTCAGGGCGATGCATGGATCGTGTATGCCGGATATGAAAAGGTCTACCCGTCTGTCCGTCTTTGTGCGATGCGCGACGGAATCAAAGACTTTGACTTGCTGAAACTCGTCGAAGAAAAATCGGCGTCAAAAGCCGAAGCCTTCGTTCAGGAAGTGGTTCAGGACTACGCCAAATACAATACGGATGTAGAGCACTTCCGCAATCTTCGCCGCCGCATGCTTGAATATTTAGAAAAATAGTCGGTTATGTATCCATTGCTTGTCGTACTTTTGTCCATCGTTCAGTCAGCGGTAACCATCCAGAAAGTGGATCCGCTCGTGAAGGTGTTTCCTGAAAGCACAGCCTTCCGGAAGGCCCCTGACTTTGAGGATGCCGCGCGCGGCTCGCATGTAGAGTTTCAGTTGGCCCTCCGTTCCTGTTTCCCGGTCGAAGAACTGCAGATCTCTTGTTCGGGACTCAAAGATGCGTCAGGACATGAAATCGGTACGGTTCGCAACGGACTCGTCGGCCTGGTGACCGTAGGCGATTATTCGGAAAACCCGGCGCATGACGCGCTCCGTTCCACTTCAGGTCTCTTCCCCGATCCTATTCTGGAGTCCGAGACCTATTCTGTTCCGGCAAATCAGACGACCTGTATCTGGACGACCGTGAGTGTCGGCCAGGATGTTCCTGCCGGTAAATATTATGGCAAAATATGCCTGAAAGGCAAGATCGCCGGCAAGAAAAAATTCTACCATGAGGAAGAAATCTGTGTCAACGTACGACCGGTGACGCTACGTAAGCCCCGTTTTCAAAACATCAACTGGTGCTTCGATTTTGACGATTGCCTCAAGCTATACAACGGGGGAGAGCCTGTCGAACGCTATTCCGAGCTTTACTGGCAATACATGAAGGACATGGCCGCCCTGCTGCGCGAGGCGTATCAAAGCATGACCCGTGTCGACATTTTCGGTCTTGTCGACATGAGGCAGGACGCTTCCGGAAAGTGGCGGTTCGACTTTACCCGCTTCGATGAACTGGTGCGCTTCTACGAGTCCGAAGGCATCCTCGAACGCCTGCAGGGAGACGGACTCGGCGGTCGCAAGAAGCCGGTCTGGACTTCTCCCCAAGCGCTTGCCGTTCCTGTATTCAAGGACGGAAAACTGTCAAAGGAGATGCGCGCGCTGGATGAGCCTGGCGTGAAGGAGTTCTATACGGAGTTTATTCCGGTCTTGGTGAGTCATCTCAAAGAGATTGGGATGTATGACCGTTATGTCCAGCAGGTTTGCGACGAGCCGATCGATGAAAACGCGGAGAGTTACTCGGAAATAGTCCGGTTCCTAAAGTCCCTGGCCCCTGATCTCAAGGTGATGGAAGCGTGCCAGACGACCAAAACCATTGGCGCGATTGACGTTTGGGTGCCCCAGCTCGATTTTTGGCACGAGAACCATTCGTTTTTTGAGGAAAGGAAGAAGGCGGGAGAAGAATTATGGTTCTACACATGCTGCAATCCCCGCGGCGAGTACCCGAACCGATTCATCGAGTTGCCCCTCATCAAGGGGAGGATCCTCTATTGGATGGGCTTTAAATACGGGGCCGCCGGACATCTTCATTGGGGATTCAACTACTGGAGCGACGATCCTTTCGGACAGACGTCCTTTCCGGGTGCCGGCACCTTTTTGCCCGGAGGGGACAGTTGGATTGTTTACCCGGGATATCGCAAGTTCCTGCGTTCGATCCGGTATGAGCAGATGCGGGACGGAATCGAAGACGTGGCTCTTCTGGAAATGCTTTCGGACAAGAATCCCGCGCTGGCCATGGAACTCTGCAACACGCTTATCATCAACTGGTTTTCCTACAGCTCCAATCCTGCCTTGTATCGCGACGTCAAGCGCTGGCTTCTGGATGCCCTGGAATGATGCGGCCAGGCGAACTCGACCTTGACTTTCTCCACAGTCTTGCGCAGTTTCTTGTCGCTGATGCCGTCCTTGTCCATCTTCTCAAGGATTCTGTCGTCGCGGCTGCTCGCCTCCCCCTGCTCGCAGGTGTGTTCCTACAAACCACGGCCGCACCGATCCTGCACACAGACGGCTGTAGGGTATATTCATGCGGCAAGACCCCCTTTTAAATGGCCATATTGCCGCCTTGATCATGCTTGTAGCCATGTCCAGGGCATATTCCTGCGGCCGTGGTTTGCAAAAGATTTTCGCCGCCAACGCTGTTTCGCATGTACTTGGCAACCGTTCAGACGAAAATCGGCTCCGCGAGGGAGTAGAGTTGAACCGGGCAACCGCCGCGGGCGTGAGGGACTGCTACGGAATTCACGTGAGGGAAGGAAAGAGTTGAACCGGGCAACCGCCGCGGGCGGGGATAAAGAAAGCCGGCTAAAAAGAGATTTTTAGCCGGCCTCTTCGCAACATCATTGCCTTTCAGCAATTTACAGTTCGCTCATCTCCTGCTCGTACTCGTCTTTGCGTCCGACGATGATGTCGTTGTATTCCTTCAGACCCGTACCGGCCGGGATCAGGTGACCGCAGATCACGTTTTCCTTCAGACCTTCGAGGTAGTCGACACGGCCGCGGATCGCAGCCTCGCTGAGCACCTTGGTGGTTTCCTGGAAGGAAGCGGCGGAAATGAAGCTGTTGGTCCGTAGAGCGGCCCGGGTGATGCCTTGCAGCACCAGCCGGGCAGTCGCGGGCCTTGCATCGCGCACCACCATCATCTTGAGACCCTGCCGTTCGAGCGAAGAATTTTCGTTGCGCAAGTCGCGGGCATTCACGATCTCGCCGAATCCGAATTTTTTGGAGTCGCCCGGTTCGAGCACGAAGTGCTTTCCGAAGATGTTGTCGTTCACGTCCATGAATTCCCACTTGTCGACGAGTTCCTCGTTCAGGAATTCCGTATCGCCCGGATCGGTGATCTCCAACTTCCGCATCATCTGGCGTACAATGATCTCGAAATGCTTGTCGTTGATCTTCACGCCCTGAAGCCGGTAGACCGCTTGGATCTCGTTCACGATGTAGTCCTGGGCTTTGACGGGGCCGAGAATATTCAGGATGTCCGTCGGAGCGATGCCGCCGTCTGAAAGCCGGGTGCCGGCCTTCACATAGTCGTTCTCTTGCACGAGAATCTGCTTGGTCAGCGGCACTAGATAGGTCTTTTCAATTCCGGACTTGCTCTTCACGATGATCTCTCGGTTGCCCCGCTTGATCTTGCCCATGATCACCTCTCCGTTGATCTCGGAAAGGATGGCAGGGGAAGAAGGGGTTCTTGCCTCGAAGAGTTCCGTGACGCGCGGCAAACCGCCGGTGATGTCGCTGGTTTTGCCGATGGCGCGCGGAATCTTGATGATCACGTCTCCAACCTTGACCGGATCGCCGTCGTTGGCAATGACGTGGGCACCCACCGGCAGGTTGTACTGGCGGATTGTTCTTCCTTCTTCGTCAACGACGAGGATGGACGGGTTCTTGGTTCTGTCTCGGGCATCGATGATGACTTTATCCTTGTTCACGGCAAATTCATCGGTTATTTCTTCCCGGAAGGTTACGCCTTCGATCAGGTTTTCGAAGTGGACTCTGCCCGCCGTTTCTACGATGGTGATCGCGTTGTAAGGATCCCATTCGCAGATGAGGTCGCCTTTCTTGACCCTGTCGCCATCCTTGAAGTACAGCGTGGCTCCGTAGGGGACA
>LSQX01164197.1_pt1 | contig 152934 bp, 148 predicted proteins | sample 654561 | NCBI WGS metagenome assembly LSQX01 (sample SAMN04489861, study PRJNA283612) | anaerobic digester metagenome | isolation source: 4 biogas reactors fed with cattle manure at either 37C or 55C with and... | place: Denmark: Kongens Lyngby | collected 2014 | reverse complement strand
GACCCGAGAGATGTGGTAAAGATGATTGACTTCGGAAAACGGACATATAAAAAGATGGTTCAAAACCTGCTTTGGGCAGTTGGTTACAATGTGATAGCCATACCACTTGCAGCAGGCGTGCTTTATCCGAGTTTCGTTTTAAGCCCTGCAATGGGTGCGGTTTTGATGAGCATAAGTACTATTGTGGTTGCCATAAATGCAAGCCTTTTAAAAATTAATAAATAAAAATTCTGAAATGGATATACAAAATATTTTCTCAAAAAAACTGTTGCCGATAACATTGATGCTCTTGGCAACAACTTCTCTTTTCGCACAAAAAGTAGTGCGATACGATTTATATGTAAAAGACACATTGGTAAACTATGCCGGAAAAGAAAAAAGAGCCATTGCAGTAAACGGTCAAATTCCGATGCCAACGCTCACTTTTACAGAGGGCGATACTGCTGAAATTGTGGTGCACAATCAGCTAAAAGAAAGTACATCACTACATTGGCATGGGGTATATTTGCCCAACCAGGAAGATGGCGTTCCGCTTCTAACACAAATGCCGATAGAACCAAACACCACACACGTGTACCGATTCCCGGTGATACAAAACGGAACCCACTGGTACCACAGCCACAGCGGATACCAAGAACAAATTGGAATGTATGGATCACTCATTTTCAATAAAAAAGAAAATGATGTCTCTTTCAGAAAAGGCATAGATGATCTGCCTACTATTCCAGTAATTATCAGCGAATGGACGGATTATAAACCTGAAAACATCCAAAGAATGTTAAGCAATGCCAGCGATTGGTTTGCTATAAAAAAGGATGCTACACAAAGTTATGCCGAAGCCATTCGTGAAGGACATTTCAAGACCAAACTCACCAATGAGTGGAAACGGATGCTGGCAATGGATGTGAGCGATGTTTATTATGATAAATTCCTCATAAACGGAGTGCCCGAAAGCCAACTATCACAGTTCAAAGCAGGAGACAAAGTGAGGTTAAAAATATCTAATGCAGGTGCCTCTACTTACTTTTGGCTCACCTACGCAGGTGGTAAAATTACAGTTGTAGCAAATGACGGAAACGATGTAGAACCTGTAGAAGTAGATCGGCTCATTGTAGCTGTCTCAGAAACCTACGACATTGTCGTCACCATTCCTGAAGAAGGTGTTTCTTATGAACTCTTGGCAACTGCCGAAGACCGTTCGGGTTCTGCTTCGCTGTATGTGGGTTCAGGAGTAAAACAACTCACTACCCCGTTGCCAAAGCTCAAGTACTTTGAAGGAATGAAAATGATGAATGATATGATGAAGATGAACGGTGATATGCACGATATGGGAATGGAAATGAGCCTGCAACAAATGGATATGAATACCGTGATGTACCCTGAAGTTTCTGGGCAAAACGATCATCATCACGGACACTCAAACGCGGAAAATCATCAGCAACACGAAAACCATACGGCCAACACTACTGAACTGGTAACACTCAATTATGGTATGCTGAAAGCGACAGAAAAGACTACACTTCCAAAAGATTTACCAGTTCGTGAAATGCGCTTCGAACTCACTGGAAATATGAACAGATATGTGTGGAGTATGGACAATAAAGTGTTTTCTGAAACAGATAAGATATTGGTAAAAAAGGGTGAAATCCTCCGTATCATCTTATACAACAACTCGATGATGCGACATCCGATGCACTTACACGGATTTGATTTCCGCGTGTTGAATGAACACGGCGACTATTCCCCTCTGAAAAATGTCTTAGACATAATGCCGATGGAAACCAACGTGATAGAGTTTGCAGCCAATACCGAAGGTGATTGGTTTTTTCATTGTCACATTCTTTATCATATGATGGCAGGTATGAATCGGGTTTTTAGTGTAGGAGAATTACACAACCCATTACTTCCTAACAAAGAAAAAGCATACAGAATGCTTAAAAGAGAAAGTAATATGCCGTATGTATTTTTAGAAAATGACTTCGCCACCAATGGAAACGACGGTATGTTCAGAGTGCAAAATGCACGTTGGAATCTTACCTCGGAGTGGCGTTTGGGATATTCTGCACAAAAAGGTTATGAAGTAGAAACGCATTTAGGCAGATACGTAGATAAAATGCAGTGGTTTATGCCTTTTGTAGGTTTCGATTGGCGTTACCGTAAAATGGGAATGGACGAACACGAAACTAATCTTTTCGGACAAAAGAATGACAAAGACCAACGTGCCGCTATCAGTTTGGGTTTTGTATATACATTGCCAATGCTCGTTAACTTTCAGGCAGAGATCTATCACGATGGAATTGTCAGATTGTCTTTGATGCGTGAAGACATTCCGATTTCTAAAAGGGTTCGAGCAGGCTTTATGGTCAATACCGACAAGGAATATATGGGAGAACTAAAATACATCATCAACAAAAATATGGGTATTCGTACTCATTACGATAGCGATATGGGATTTGGAGTTGGACTATCATTGAATTATTAAACAACACTTAAATAGTGGGCGGACAAGAACGCCAGCAGGTAACATCGGTAACCGTTGCACAACTCCCCGTTTTAAAGCAAAAACGTAAATTATTATAAAAAACAACCTCGTTTAAGCCTTTTTAAGCGAGGTTTATTTTTCAGCTCCAGCACAAATTCCTGAAATTTAGGTGGCTTAAAATTGAGGTTTCAAGATCGTTAAAAAGCATTTTTATAAAAGAGCAGTCCTTCCCTTGTTTTAAAGATAGAACTTGTGCTAAAACACTCGGTTTTTTCACGACAAAACGCAGGTATTTCTTCAGATTATAAGTGAGTGCTGCCATCAGAACCTGTTTGTTCGCCTGTGCCATCCCTCTGCTATTGATTCGTCTCATATTGTGGTGGTTGATCAGTGTACCTACAACGGGTTCGACTGTACTACTCCGCCGCCTTACCAACATCAGGCACCAAAAACATTGTCGCTTAGCATGCCCAAAACCAAATTTTTTTATTTATTTTTTAGTTGTGCAACAAGCACAGCGGTTTTGCGAAATGGCGGTTAAGTGCAAAATTGAAATTTCCGTCTTTCTAATCCGCCACTTCGCCAAGCCTCGAAAAGTTATCAGCAATCCTACTGAAACCCGTCTCTAAAAGAAAAAACCGAAAAGGTCACCATAGATAAATGGGGAATAATGTGCAACTTTACAGTATTTTTGAATGATAAGGATATGACAAATAAAGAACAAGATAAAGTAACCCGCAGTAAAGAAATTACCGAAAACTATTTTCAGTTTTTAGACAACCATATTGAAGATGTTGTTTTGGGAAAAACTGATGAATTCATGGAAATCAATCAAATTGCCAGCGCATTATTTATTTCTCATAAACATTTAACAGATACCGTTCAAAAAGAAACTGGAAGTCATCCTTGTTATTTTTATGACCTTAAAATTATTGATGAGGCAAAAAAAATGCTTTCAGAAACGGATAAATCCGTTTCTGAAATTGCAAAAATATTGACATACGATCCATCCAATTTTTCAAAATTCTTCAAAAAATTTATTGGACAAACTCCTGGACAATTCCGAAAAGAAAACAAAAAATAAAAACTTCCGAAAAGTTCACCACGATTTATATTTTTTGCTTAGCCATCTTTGCTAAATCAATTGTATAACTTTTAAAATCAGACAAAATGGCAAGAAACGATGTAAATGGAAAAGTAGTTTTAATTGCAGGTGGTGCAAAAAATTTAGGTGGCTTACTAAGCCGTAATTTTGCGGCTAAAGGAGCAAAAGTGGCTATCCACTACAATAGCGACAACACAAAGGCGGAAGCCGAAAAAACATTGGCAGATATCATAAACGCAGGTGGAGAAGCATTTTTATTCCAAGCTGATTTGACAGATGTAAAAAACATTACAAAGTTTTTTGATGCAACTATCGAAAAATTCGGAGGAATTGACATTGCTATTAATACGGTTGGAAAAGTATTGAAAAAACCTTTCGTAGATACCACCGAAGAGGAATATGACAGCATGAACGACATCAATGCGAAAGTTGCTTATTTTTTCATTCAGGAAGCAGGCAAAAAACTAAACGATAATGGAAAGATCAACACAATTGTAACTTCGCTATTGGCTGCATTTACAGGATATTATTCTACTTATGCAGGTGCAAAAGCTCCAGTAGAGCATTTTACAAGGGCTGCTTCCAAAGAGTTTGGTTCAAGAGGAATTTCTGTAACTGCCGTTGCTCCAGGACCAATGGACACGCCGTTTTTCTATGGACAAGAAAGCGATGATGCCGTAGCCTATCACAAACAAGCCTCTGACTTAGGTGGACTTACAGACATTAAAGACATCGCACCTTTGGTTGAGTTTTTAGTAACCGATGGTTGGTGGGTTACTGGACAAACTATTTTTGCAAACGGAGGCTACACAACAAGATAAAATAAAATTTAATATTTTGAAAAGGCAAATGACTTAGTTTTTTGCTTTTTTTAAATTTAAAGATTATGATTTTAAAAATTCTCAATTCAGCATTGATTTTATTTGCGGTGTTTATGGGTGCCAAGCACGGATGGAATATGCTCGTTGCAAAACCAGAAATGCTCGAAATGTTTGGTAAATGGAATTTTAGCAAAAATGCTGTAATGATTAATGGTGCAGTTACCTTATTGGCATCTATATTAATCCTTTTTCCGAAAACATTCGTGTGGGGAAACTTTCTAATGGCAGCGGGAATACTGATGATTATCTGTTTGCAGTTGCTCAACAAAGACTTGAAAGGCGTGGCGATAGAAATCCCATTTCTGTTACTCAATTTAATCATCATTTATTTACAACACCCATTAAAATCGAATGTGTTATGAGAAAATTTCTAATCATTGTGTTTTCCTCTTTTTCACTTACGGCTTGTGGACAAACACAAAACACCAATCAAACAACAAATAAAAAATCAGAAAAAATGCAAGACGAAACCCTATTAAAACCAGTAAAAACTTTGATGGAAGCGATGCAAACAGAAAATGCCGAACTGATCAGAGCTCAATTTTCGGAAACAGCCACTCAAGCCTATGGTGCGGATGGAGTGATGAAAACAGCCGAAGAAACCAAAAAATGGATTGAAAGTGATATCGTGGATCGCCAGGGCAAGGTCGCCAACCCTGAATATTCTGTGATAAGTGAAAATGAGGTTGTTGTCAAAGGGCAGTATTCGAGTGTAGGTTATACAAATAAAGCTAACTTTTTATTTACCGTTGAGAACGGATTGATAACAAGTTGGAGAATGAGATATTAAGTACGATAGTTTATTACCTATAAAAGGACTGCTGATAACATCGCATTGGCGAAATGGCGGGATTAAGTGCAAAGTTGAAAGTTCCGTCTTTCTAATCCGCTCCTTCGCAAAGCCTCGAAAAGTTGTGTGCAAGTATAAAACAACGTCAGCAAGAAAAGACGATTTAACTAAAATAATTCTTTAAAAAAAGGTAATTTTGAGAACTCAAAACAAGAAAAGAAAATGTAATGATTGAACAAAAAAATTATCCTTTTGACAAACTAAACAAACCATTTCAAAAATTTATACAAAACGAAAAAGCTGGAGGAATTGTACTCGGAATAAGTGTAATAATTGCCTTGATTTTCGCAAATTCACCCTTATCCCACGCATATCATCAATTCTTTGAACACAAAATTGGTTTTCAATTTGATGGTAAAAGCTATTTAGAATATAGCATACACCATTGGATAAACGATGGTTTAATGGCTATCTTCTTTTTCGTTGTTGGACTTGAATTAAAAAGAGAAATTGTTGGAGGAGAACTGTCAAATCCAAGAAAAGCATTATTACCAATTGGAGCCGCAATAGGAGGAATGCTTGTTCCTGCAATTATATATTTTGTTTTAAATCCAATTGGAGAAGCTCAAAACGGTTGGGGAATTCCAATGGCAACTGACATCGCTTTTGCTTTGGGAGTTTTATATCTGTTAGGAAATAAAATACCACTTTCATTAAAAGTATTTTTGACAGCATTAGCCATTGTTGATGATTTAGGAGCAGTTTTAGTAATTGCATTTTTCTACACTTCCGACATTTCAACTTTAAGTCTTTTAATCGGTTTAGGATTTGTATTAATAATGTACATCGGGAATAAAATGGGTGTGCGAAATGTTTTGTTTTACGCAATTATAGGTATTGTAGGTGTTTGGACTGCATTTTTATTATCAGGAGTTCACGCAACTATCGCTTCTGTTTTAGCAGCATTTACAATTCCTGCTGATATGAAGATAAAAGAAAATCTTTACATAACGAAAATCCAAAACTATCTCACAAAGTTTAAATCCATTGACCCGAATGACAAAATTCCGACTTTGACAAACGAACAATTACATATTTTAGATGAAGTTAAAAAAGGCACTAACGATATAATTCCACCATTGCAACGATTAGAACACGCAATGCATCCATTCGTTACGTTTCTTATTATTCCTATTTTTGCTTTAGCCAATGCAGGAGTCTCTGTTGCTATTGATTTTGAACAACTTTTTAGTACAAATGTTGCTTTAGGTGTCTCACTTGGTTTGTTAGTCGGAAAAGTTGTTGGAGTAGTTGGCTTCACTTTGTTGTTTGTAAAACTAAAAATTGCACCATTTCCAGACGGAATGAATATCAGAAATCTTTTGGGACTAGCATTATTAGCTGGTATAGGATTTACAATGTCTTTGTTTATTACTTCTTTAGCTTTTACAAATGAAGAGCATATTATTCAAGCAAAAATTGGAATTTTCTTTGCTTCTATAGTTGCAGGAATTTTGGGATATTTGATTTTAAACAAACAACCGAAAAAGTAATACCTGCACACAAACGAGGTTTGGCGAAACGAAATTCAGTGAAGTTAAATACGGGGTAAAGGGCAAAGTTGTTTTGTGCATATTAAGTATGAAACCTCTTTAATCATTTCATAAATATCAAATATGATATATTATCAATCGTCGTGAAAGGATTAGACAATCCAGGGCTGTCCCTCCACGAAATACCAAAGGTTCTTTAATAAATTCGCCACTGAATAAAGCAATCAAAGCTCGCTATATAATCAAATCCTGTTCTACCTGACAGTTTTCCGGCCAGGGAACCTTTTTTAGCCACTCTAAATGTACGAATGTGGTATCAGATATCTGCTTCTATTTCTACATTAGGCACAATTTTCCATTTACTACAAGTGTAAATCCCCAAAAACATCTCAATGGCAATGGGAATACAATCACCAAAGACCTCATAAATCACTTGGATATAAATCCCCTAAACAATTTGAATTAATGAATAACAATAATTAATTTTTACAATGGTAACAAAAAAGGGAGGCTTACAATTCACAATATATCAATAGATTTTTGAAAATTTCAGAACAAATAAAAAGCTGTCGTTAAATGCGACAGCTTTTTTATGCTCACAAATATGTTATTTTATTTCAGCAGTCCATTCTATTCCGCTAATGTCAATCAGTTTCAAAGTGTAATTTTCTTTGCGCGCAATACCACCTAAATCTATCGTCAAATCAGCTTTTGCACCCAGCGGTAAAATCAAACTGTGTTTTCCAGGTTTGATTTTTGCCACATAATGATTATTGATTTTTTCTCTTGGAAATTGAGCCAATTCCTCTTGACCATAGGGATGGAGTATTTATACCAAATCGGGCATTTTTCATTTTATCGCAAAAGGCTCGTCCTTTTTAGATAAATCGTTTTGAATAAATCTAAATACATCAGCGGCTTAAAGATTTAAGCAGAATAAAACCAATTGACAACAACCGGGAAATTTCACGTATAGACAGTGTACCCATAAAGCATAGATAAAGCATAGATAAAGTATGAATAGTGTATGAAAACTCCGACAAATTAAACTTTCTCAAAGCATACTATTATTGATTACAAGCCCCCAGCACTCAACACCCAACACTTCATCACTTCTCCGGATGAATCGGAATCAAACCTTCTTTTATGGCATATTTCATCAGCCCCACGATGGATTTTGTCTTGGTTTTGATAAAAATATTCCGGCGATGTGCTTCCACCGTTCTTTCGCTGATGAATAGTTTTTCCCCGATTTTTTCATTGCTGTATTCTTTTGCAATGAGTTTAAGCACTTCTAATTCTCGGGCCGATAAAACTGGTTTGTTTTCTTCTTTGCCATCCATCAGTTCATCGGGGCTCATGAGATTATCCATAATGATGTTCTGCGTGGTCATACTCAAATATTTTCCTCCGGCATGAACAATCTTCAACGCATCGATCACCTCATTCATATTGGTTTTCTTCAATACATAACCAGAGGCTCCGGCTTTGATCATTCGGGTGATGATGGAAATATCATCATGCATCGTCAACGCAATCACTTTGGTAGCCGGATAATTTTCCCCGATCTTTTGGGTGATTTCAATTCCCGAAACTTCCGGCATATTGATATCCATCAGGACTACATCCACCTGATTTTTTTCCAAAAACGTCAGGGTTTCTTCCATCGAATTGGCGCCTGCAACAGAACCAATACCTTCTTCATCTTCAAGCAAAGACCTCAGACCTTCAATCATAAGTTGGTGATCGTCAACAATTAAAACTTTTATCTGTTCTTTGGACATATTATGCTGTTTTCTCTTTTGGAATTAAAATACTGATGATGGTTCCTCTCCCCGTTTTGGAATCTATGTGAATGTTTCCATTCAGGTTTTCAACCCAGGACTTTATATGGGACAAACCAAAGCTGGAACCCGTTTTCAATTGGTTGACATCAAATCCTTTTCCATTATCTTCTGCCAAAAGGGTAATCTGGTTGGTATCTTGAGCAATCTGAATAAACAATTCGCCGGCTTCGGCGTGTTTGATGGTATTATTTACAATTTCCTGAATGGTTCTGTACAGCACATTTTCGGTCAATCCATCCGGTTTTTGATTCAATCCGAATGTTTCAAAACTCATCTTGAGCTTATTGCTTTGGTTGACCCGATCCGCGATACTTTTTAGCGCACCTTTCAGACCTTGTTCAGAAAGCAAGGACGGAGCGAGATTATGAGATATATTCCGAACCTCTTCAAAAGCATCGTCAATGCTTTCCATCAGCGAATTCAGCAATTCGGCTTTCTTTTCTTCCGAAATATCCTTTCGCTTTTGCAAAACACTGGCATTGAGTCCGGCAAGTGAAAGAAGATACCCCAAACTATCGTGAAGCTCGCGACCGATTCGTTTTCTTTCCACAATTTCGGCTTCCATCGCTGCATTTGATTTCTTTTTGGTTAATTCCAGAATCGTGGATTGTAGTTTGACTTTTTGTTTGTTGCGATGATTTCGATACGCAAGATAAAGTCCGGCCAAACCAAGCAGAAATAACGACGAAACAAAAAACAACAGATTATTTTTATTACGAATGGCGAGCTCCTTTTTATCAAGCTCCAATTGCTGCATCTTATTAAGCTGATTCAGATGATTAAGCTCTACATCGTAAATCTGATTGACAACAGAATTATTGTTCAGTTCTTCTTTAACTTCTATATGTTTCTGAAAATGAAGAAGGCTTTTTTCAAACTTTCCTTTAGTCTGATAAATGCTGGCCAGCAACCGGTGCGCATCGGTTTGAAGTACCAGACTATTCTTTTCATCGGCCATTTTCATTACTTCTTCCGCTATTTTCAAAGCTTCGTCTGATTTATTCTGATTCAGCAAAACACGCGCAATGCCTGTTTTGGAAACGGCTGTCTGGTGAAACAAATCGGCGTTTTCTGCAATCTGCAAACTTTTCTGATAGGCAATAAATGCTTCTTCTTTTTTTTCTTCAGCCAGCAAAAAATTCCCTTTGATCTGATAAGAAATACAAAGCCCATACTGATTATTGGCTTGTTCTGAAAGCTCAATGGAACGATCCAAAATTTCCATTGCTTCCTTTATCTCTTTCAAATTGACCTTGCAGATGGCTATATTATTCAGAATAGTAGAACGCATAATCGGATCTCGGATTTCCATTGTTTCCAGCGCCTGCTCAAAATAACTAAGGGCTTTTTCGAAATTCCCCAAATTAAGATAAGTCAAACCTATATTATTCAAAGTTCCACTTCTTTTTTCTTTATTTCCCGCCAAATTATATTGATCCAATGCTGTGATAAAATAAATATAGGCCGAATTATAATTCCCGAATTCATTGTATATCGTCCCCAGATTATTGTTGAGATTACCCATTTCAAAATGATCCTCAATTTCCTCGGCGAGGCCCAGAGCTTCATTGTAATATTTTATCGCTTCCGGATATTTCGTTTCCAACGCATAGGACGAGCCGATGTATTTCAAGGATTTGATACGTGGCTTTTTATCTTCTGCTACAAGGCCGTCCAGAATTTCACGGGATTTTTCTCTGGCCAAAGCAGGATCTTCATAAATCAGTTTATAAATTTCTTCAAAATCTTGCTGGTACCTTTCATCCACTTCAGCATCTGCTTTTTGATTCCTTGAATCGCAGGAATTCAATAAAAAGACAAACCCAACGGAAAGGAAACTTAGAAATAAAAACTTCCGCACCGTATTCTTATTTTTATGTTGGGTCTCTTTCATTTAATAAAAAATCCTTACAAATATGAAACTTAATAATGAATTCCGCGCTCCATTCTAGGGCGCCAAATTAAAATTAAGTGGTAGCACTTAATGGATTAATTCAAAAATTAGCAGCAATCCCCAATTGCAAGGTTTCTTATTCTAAAGTTAATTTGTAATTAGAATATCTAAAAAAATTCACATGAAACGATTTATTACTTTTTTGAAAATTATTCCTGCTCTTTTCCTGTTCAATGGGATGGTGCAGGCACAACAAATTCTTTTCGCAGAGAATTTCGATTATACGCCAGGTCCACTGCCTACCAATTGGACAATCGACGCGGAACAACCACCTGAGTGGTCGATCAACAATTCCCAAATTTCCGGTGGAACCGCTCCTGAATTGTATATGGGATATGGAATGCAAGCTGGACTCAGCCGCCTGATTTCTCCGGCCATCGCCTTGGAAGGACATAGCCAATTATTGGTAAAATACAAACAATATTTGATCAATTACGCCGGCGATTGGGGCGAAACCATTGGGATGGACGTGACTTTTGACGGTGGAACCACCTGGCAACCACTATGGGAACAATTGTTGGGATTATTGAACATTCCACAAGACGAATTTGCCTATTACATCACAGCTCCAGACGGCGCTACCGAAATGCAAATTGCTTTCCGTTTCGAAGGCAATAATATGGGAATCAACGGTTGGGCAATTGATGATCTTATAGTGGAATCAGCGATGGACAATGATTTATTGATTTCCAATATCATGGGAAATACCACTCCAAATGCCGGAATTGAAACGACTTTCGTCGCCGAAGTTCAAAATGGCGGAAAACTTACTCAAACCAATTATACGGTGAAACTTAAAAACCAGGAAGGTGAGGAACTTGCTTCTTTACCCGGAGAGGAAATCAATTTTACTGAAAAGAAATTTTATATTTTTCCCTGGACACCAGATGCTTCCGATATGGGAGCTCACACCATCTATGCAACTGTTGAATTGGCACAAGACCAGGATTCGGAAAATAACGATTCCAACAACCTTTTGGTAAATGTTTTGGCGCAGGATACTGAGAACGTTCAGATCGGAAGTGGCTCTTATCCTTTACAACATGCCATTCCTTATAACTTTTTCAATTTGAATAGCTTATCCCAAACGCTTTATTTATCTCAGGACATCGGTCAGGTAGAAGAATCAGCAGCCCTAACGGGAATCCAATACAATAGCCAGTTCGATGAAGATATTCAGGATGTTCCAGTTCAGATTTATCTGGCCGAAACAGATCAGACAGACTTATCAAATGATTGGGTAAATCCTGCTTCTTTCACATTGGTATATGACGGACTGATGGATTTTAGAAAAGGTTTTAATTCACATTACATTCAGCTTGATACGCCTTACGAATATACCGGTGGAAATCTGGTTGTATATTCAAACAAGACTTATTCCGAACAGATTTTGTGGTCAACTTTCATCAGCACTTACCATGAAGAACCGATTTATTCGAGAATGATCGACGGAGCACAGGAACCCTACGATGCTATGAATCCGCCGTCAGGTTACAATGTTTGGTACACGCCCAACATAACGCTGTTCTTCTCTTCTGGTGAAATGTCGGTCATAGACTCACCTGCCAATGCCCTTTCGATGGATGTCTATCCCAATCCGGCCAAAGAGATTTTAAACATCAAAACCCATAATGGTGAGAACATTTTAGGAATTCAGTTGATCAGTTCAAATGGTCAGGTTGTTTCTTCACAAAAAGTCGCTAACACAAACACAACAATAAACGTTCGCGGACTTCAGCCAGGATTTTATCTCGTTCAGATTCAAACCGAATCAGGCTTTACAACCAAAAAAGTGATAATTAACTAATACAGAATTTATAATTCAATTACCTGTCAAAAATCAAAACTTGACAGGTTTTTTTATTTTCCATCTTATGGGTTCAATTAATAAGTTTTGGAAACTTCACCCGAATCAATTTCGGCAAATAAAGCCCCAGACTAATTCCTCTCACGATGACATAGATAATAAACGAGAGCCACAAACCGCGGTTCCCGAAATCGTCCGTCAGGATAAAACTTGCTCCTACAAAGAGAATTAGAGAAATAATCGAAGCATTCCGCATTTCACGGCTTTGGGTCGCCCCGATGAACACACCATCCAACTGAAAAGCCACAAAGGAAAACAGAATATAAATTCCCGCAAATAGCAAATGTCCCTTAGCGATGGCCTGAACCTCCCCGTCTTGACTTAAAAGCGGAATAAAATAAGGCCCGAGCGCATAAAAGAAAAATCCCAAAAGAAAAGCTGTCACTCCGGCAATAATGGTGGAATCTTTTAACTGAAATTTAAATTCCTTTAGATTTTTCTCACCAATGGTTTTTCCGCTCAGCATCTCCATCACATAGGCATATCCGTCCAGAAAGAAAGCCGATAGCGAAACGAACTGAAGCAATACATGATTGGCAGCCAAAATGCTGTCGCCAAACTGTGCACCCTGATCGGCAAACCAGGCAAATCCCGCCAAAAGGGCAAAAGTCCGAATCATAATATCACCGTTCACTTTGAACAAAGCCACAACTTTACTTCGTTCCAAAATGACATTCCATAATTGTTTAATTTCTTGAACAGGACGGCGAATTTCCAGACGATTGCTCAGCAAATACCAAGCAAAAAACAAAGCGATGTATTCCGCAATCACCGTTCCTGCCGCAATTCCCTTAATCCCCATTTGAAAACCCACCACAAAAAGGACATTCAGACCGATGTTCACGCCGTTGAGCAATAATTGCACCCAAAGCAATTCTTTGGTTTTTCCCAATCCGATGAATCCACCCAACAATGCATAGGTAATCAAAGTCGCAGGCGCACCCCAAATTCGAATCCGAAAATATTCGCCTACCAACGCAATTACTTCTTCGCTTGCACTCATCCAAACCGTCGCCAATTTCAAAATAAAAGTCTGCAAAAGAATCAACAAAATCCCGATGCTCAATCCCAGAAGTACTGACCGATAAAGCACAGTGAGCACTTCCTGATGGTCTTTCGCTCCCCTTGCCTGTGCAATAAATCCCGTGGTTCCCATTCGCAAAAAACCAAAACCCCAATACACAAAACTGAATACCAAAGTCGCCAAAGCCATACCGCCTAAATCAATGGCATCGCCCGTTTGTCCGATTGCAGCCGTATCGGCAAGCCCCAACAAAGGCGCCGAAGCATTGGCCAGAATAATCGGAAAAGCCAGTCGGATGATAGTTTTATAATTCTTCGGAAGGAAATTCAACATAGCTAAATAAATCCCGAAATTAAGAATAATGTTTTTGGGAATTGTAAAATGTATATTGCAGAAATCTATAATGTATTTTTTTCGAACTTTCCCTCTTAACAACCTTAATTCCTTAATGGTAAAAATCCTTGTGCTTTCTCTGTGTTCCTTGTGCCTTCTTAGCGTCCCTTGTGGTTAGATAATTTTACCACAAAGCTCAAAGGAATTTTTGCTGTATATTGTATTTTTACGAGTTTCGAGCTTCGAGCTCCTTGTCATNNACGATAGGATGGATCTAAGGAGCGTATAGAGATTCCTCACCATCATTCTTCGAGGCTTCGGAATGACAACGAACCCCTTAAAAATCTTCCGAAGTAGATATTGCGCCCTGAGTGAAAAATCTTCCTGCTCTTTGTGGTTTAAAAATCAGTCAACACTAATTAAGCATAAACACCTTCTAACTTCTAAATTCCATCCTCCAAACTCATCAAAAAAACACCCATCCAAAAAATAAAAATACCCCTAAACGGCGAAAAATAACACCTTATTCCATAGATACTCCATAGATACTCCCAGTCTACTCCCAGTCAACCCCCAGTATACTCCCAGTCAGAAAACTCCAAAAAACCATGACATACGTGGATGAAAACGCCATAATAGGACAAAAACGCCATAAATCCCAAAAAGACGATACCCCAAAACGGCGAAATTTGGACTTCGATTTTTAATGCCAAAAATAGCCAAAATCCAGGCCTCATTTTAACTTAAAAATTCGGATTCTTCTCACTCATTCTTCGTGTTCTGAATGACAACTAACCCCTTAAAAATCTTCCGAAGTAGATATTGCGCCCTGAGTGAAAAATCTTCCTGCTCTTTGTGGTTTAAAAATCAGTCAACGTCAATTAGGCATAAACAATGCACACCTTCTAACTTCGAAGCTCTGACTTCGAATTACGAACCGAAGATTTCTTAATCTACATCAACACACACCTCACCCCTATCCCCTAACTTTGTAATAAAACATATCATCATGGAAAACAAAATATTAGGATTACACCATATCACCGCTATTGCGGGAAACGCAAAAAGAAACCTCGATTTTTATACCCGGATTCTAGGACAGCGACTCGTCAAAAAAACCGTGAATTTCGACGACCCCAAAACCTATCATTTCTATTTCGGGAATGAAGGCGGCGAACCGGGAACCCTTCTGACTTTCTTTCCCTGGGAAGGAATCAATCCCGGACGAAACGGCGCCGGAATGGCAACTCATATCGCTTATTCAGTCCCACAAGGAGCCCTTGAATTCTGGAAAAACCGATTGAAAGCTTTCAACATCGACTACAAAGAAGGAAACATACTGGGCGAAAAAATGATTTCCTTTCAAGATCCGGACGGACTGGAACTGGAATTCGTGGAACCAAAAAAACCTGACAACCGCAAAGTTTGGACGACCGAAGAAATCTCTTCCGACTTTGCCACCAAAGGTTTTTATACCACAACTCTTACGCTGAACAATGCCGATGCAACTTCCAAAGTCCTCACCGAATTGCTCGGCTATCAACTTCAACAAGAAGACGGAAACCGATATCGTTTCGCCACCGAAGCCATCGAAACTGCCAATCTGATCGACATTCTCGAAGATCCGACTGCCGAACGCGGTATCAATTCTGCCGGAACCAATCACCACATTGCTTTCAGGGTGAAGAATGACGATGTTCTGATGGAATTCCGTGAGAAAATCCTTTCGGCCGGATTGAATATTACACCCAAAATTGACCGCGATTATTTCTATTCGCTTTATTTCAGAGAACCGGGCGGAGTCCTTTTCGAAATCGCTACCGATAATCCCGGATTTACGATTGATGAACCTTTGGAAGAATTGGGGAATTCATTAAAACTCCCAAAACAATATGAACCCGCAAGAACGCAAATTGAAAGTTTATTACCCGATTTAAATTAAAAAAATGAAACATATTCTCAATATAAAAACCTCCGGAGCGGAACTTAATACCGCCGAAAAAGTCCTGATTATGATCCACGGGCGCGGCAGTAATTCCGAAGACATCATCGGCATTTCCCAATATCTGAATCTGGACGGATTTGCCATTTTGGCTCCCCAAGCCACCCAAAACACTTGGTATCCGCATTCTTTTATGGCGCCCGTCGATGCCAATGAACCCTGGCTGAGTTCGGCTTTGGAAAACATCGGAGAAACCGTTCTGGTCGCTATGGAAGCTGGAATCAAATCCGAAAACATTTATTTCTTTGGGTTTTCCCAAGGCGCTTGTTTGCTTTTGGAATACATCAGCCGGAATGCGCAGAAATACGGTGGTGCAGCAGCGATCATCGGTGGACTTATTGGCGAAGAGATAAATTCATCTAATTACAAAGGAGATTTCCAAGAAACTCCGGTTTTCATCGGAACAAGCGATCCCGATTTTCACGTTCCCATCGAAAGGGTTTATGCCACCGAAAAAATGCTCAAAGAAATGAATGCCGAAGTCACCCTGAAAGTCTATGAAAATTTTGGACATTCCATCAATCAAGATGAAATCGATTGGATCAACAAACTGATTTTCTAGAAGAATTAAATTTCTTTTTTTTACCGCGACATAGATTGACTTACCTAAGTTTTAATTTTGGAAAATTAATTCAGTTGCGATAAACCGTAATGAGCTTGAAGAAAATATTTATTAATTTAGGTTAAATTTAAAGGTTTAAATATCATGGGAAATTAGTCATGAAAAATTCACAAATGAAATCCTTTGTTGCCTTAGATTTCGAAACCGCCAACCAACACAGAAGCAGCGTTTGCAGTATCGGTTTGGTGTTCGTCGAGGAGGGTATAGTCGTTGATAAATATTATGAGTTGATAAAACCCGTTCCCAATTTTTACAGTTATTGGAATACGCAAGTACACGGATTGCTTGCAGAGGATACCCAATATGCAGCCGAATTCCCGGAACTCTGGCAGGATTTATCCAAAAGGCTTAAAAACATGCCTTTGGTCGCACACAATAGTGTATTTGATGAAGGTTGCTTAAAGGCGGTTTTAGAAACTTATCAGTTGCCCTTGCACCAAAATCCGTTTTTCTGCACTTATCGAAAGTCAAAAGCACTATTTCCTCATTTGCCGAATCATCGATTACCAACGGTTTCAAAGTATTTAGGCTTTGAGTTGGAAACTCACCACAACGCTTTGGCCGATGCCGAAGCCTGTGCGCATATTGCGATGAGGGTGTTTTGAGGTTGTTAAAAATTTTAAATTAAATAAAAAAAACAAATGCGCCTCCTCCACTTATCCGACACACATAATCAACACAAAGATTTAAAAGAATTACCGGAATCCGATGTCCTCATCCATTCCGGTGATTTTTCTTTTGCCGGGACAAAAGCAGAATTTCATGATTTTCTGAATTGGTTTTTCGGCCTGAATTACAAATACAAAATTTTCATCGGCGGGAATCACGATAATTTTCTGGAAGGAAAATCCCAAAATGAAATTCAGAAAATCTTACCCAAAAACTGTTATTATCTCTGCCATTCGGGCGTGACCATAGAAAACACAAAATTCTGGGGTCTTCCCAAATTTATCTCAGAAGACATTGATGGAACTTATTTTGAAAAAATCAAACATATTCCCAAAAACACAGAGGTTTTGATCTCACATCATCCGCCTTTGGGAATTTTGGATCGTGCCGGTAAAATCAATTTCGGATGTGCTGATTTATTGCAAAAAGTACTTGACATTCAACCCAAACTTCATCTTTTCGGACATATTCACGATGCGTACGGGATAGAAAAATCACTAAAGACGACTTTTTCAAATGCTTCCGTCCTCAACGAAAATTACGAACTTCGAAATATTCCGGTTGTTTTTGATATTTAATTCAAAGCGACGCTATATGGCGTTATGAGTCTTCATATTTGTAGAATAAACCCAATATCTTATGCAAATAGAAAAATTCATTCAGACCCATTCAGAGAAATTTAATCAAAATCGTTTTTCTGATCATACAAATCAATTTGACAAGAACTTTATTTTCGGTGAAAAACGCCGAAGTTATCTCAATGAACTTGGATTGTTTATGTCTTATTTTGGAGAAATCCCAAATTTTATTGAAGAAGAAAACATCAACTGTAAAAAAGCTTTGGAATGGTTTCTATCCCAATATCGAAATGAAATTAAAAATCTACATTACAGTAAAATTCAATTGTATTCACGCAAAAATTCATCGGCAGAATTTGATGATTTGCTTTTCATTCTCAATGAAGATTTATTGATTTACTTTGACACCAATAATTCTGATGTTCGGTTTTTATTCAGAAAAACCAAGATTGATTTTGTTGAAACTATCAGAAAGTCAATAATCAAATTCAGACATAGAAATAGAAGAAGCACCCCGGAAATTCATTTGATTGTCAATGAGCCTTATGGTTTGGATTTAGAAGAATTTCTCATCCAAAAACCAAAGTTAAAAATTGAAGATAATTACAACGATGATTTTCTGGCTGTTCACAAAACCATTTTGTCGCGGCTTCAAAAGAAAAAGGACAAAGGGTTAATCTTGCTTCACGGAAATCCCGGAACAGGAAAAACTTCGTATATCCGATACTTGATTACATCTCTCAAAAAGAAAGTTATTTTTCTTCCACCCAATATGGCAACCGAAATTACCAATCCCAATTTGATGAAATTACTCATCAATAATCCCAATTCGGTTTTTGTCATTGAAGATGCCGAAAACATCATTATGGATCGGGAAGAAAATGGCTATTCGCCCGTTTCAACCTTATTAAATTTATCGGACGGACTCTTGTCAGACTGTCTAAATATTCAGATTATTTGCTCTTTCAACACCGATTTATCCAAAGTCGATTCTGCACTGCTCAGAAAGGGAAGACTGATTGCCCAATACGAATTCAAAGAATTGGAAACTCAAAAAGCACAGCAACTTTCCGACAAATTAGGTTTTCAAACCCAGATTAGTAAACCTATGAATTTGACCGATATTTATAATCAAAAGGAAATGAATTTTGAAAACGGCAAAACCAGAATCCCGATAGGTTTCGGAAAGAATTAAAACGAAACTTATTTTTATCAAATTTTCTAAAATTAGCACAAAACGCCACAATTTGTCGCTCCAATTCCTTAGATTTGACAAGAACTCTAAACTTAAAAAAACAAAACCCTATGTCCAAACAAGAAACACTAGCCCGCCACCGCATCATCATCCAGAAACTGAGATCCAAACCTTCGTCTTTCGAAGAAATTCTAGAAAAACTCGAATCCGAATCCGAACTTCACGAAATGAATTTCCAAATCTCTAAACGTACTTTTCAGCGCGATCTCAAAGAAATTGATGCATTGTATGGAATTGCAATCGATTTTGATCGTTCCCGAAAAGTTTATAAAATCACCGAAGATCATCAGGATGAATACAGCGAAAGGATGTTTGAAGCACTCGATATTTTTCAGGTACTCAACCTCAATCAGTCCATTTCTGAATTCATTCAGTTCGAAACCCGAGAACCCGATGGAACTCAGCACCTCAGCGGAATTATTTATGCCATTCAAAACCGACTTCAAATTCAGTTCCGATACAAAAAGTTTTACGAAGAAGACGTCGAACTGCGTACGGTGGAACCTTATCTTCTGAAAGAATTCCGTAAAAGATGGTATGTTTTTGCTTATGACCTCCACCGAAAAGAATTTCGCACCTTTGGTCTCGATCGCCTTTACGCACTTGATATCACCCAAATTAAATTTCAATTCCCACAGGACATTCAGCCCAAGGAACATTTCAAAAATTGTTTTGGAATCATCGGTCCCAATGGACAAAAGCCTCAAGAAATCATCCTGAAATTCACCCATAACCAGGGAAATTACATCCGAACCATGCCCCTGCACCGCTCGCAGGAAATCCTAAAAGACGAAAATGAAAAACCCGGCGAAATGACCGTCAAACTCAAACTCGTTCCAACCTATGATTTCTTGACCGAAATCCTTTATCATAGCGAATTTGTTCAAGTCTTAGAACCAAAATCTCTGGCCGATGAAATAAAAAACAAACTCAAATCCGCTGTGAAATTGTACAAATAAACTCAAATTAAGAAGCCTTGAAATCAAAGCTTTTTTTAATCCCGATTTAAAAAAATCTGTGCCTGCTTGATTTCATCGAAACCTATTTTCAGATGACTAACCGAACTCATGGATTTCTTTAGATCTGAAAGAATTCGTGTCAATGAAGGTTTTTCTACTGAACCTTGTTTCGCAACAGCTTCCCTGACTTTATCGATGAGCTCCTGCGACGGACGAAATCTTTCCAAATCAATTTCTTTATCGGTTTCCGAAATTCGAATCAGATGACTCAAAACCGTTCCCTTTGTCAAGCCTCTTTTCTCGGCCATTTCCTCGATGCCCATGCCTTGAAGAACCAAATTTTTGGTGTGCTGATAGGTCGAAACTTTTTCAGCTTTTCCCTTCATTGCAATTTTTTCTTTTTGCTTCGCTAATTCTCTCTTGTCCACGATTCCACCACTATACAAAATAAAACTTCGGAATTCTCCTTCCAGACTTTTTTCTTCCAATGAATCGTCCCATTCCTGCGAAAGTTCCCGAAATCTTTTATCGGCACGCATCGCTAATTCATCCACCTCCAAAGCCGTTTGATTGAGACCTCGCAACTTCAAACCTTGCAAATCACGCAAACGCGAAAGCGCCACATAGCCCTGCCCCTTTTCAAATGCCCGACTCAAATCAATCATCGCTTTGTCCAGCGTCATTCCCTGACTTTTATGCACTGTAATCGCCCAAGCCAAGCGCAAAGGAACTTGCACAAAAGAAGCCAAAGGTTTACCGCTCTCGTCCTCAATTGCCCAGGTTTCGGGTTTGGCTTCAATCAAATCATTGTCAAAAGTTTTCACCAGCGGATGACCTTTATCGGTAAATCCCGAAATCCGCCCCAGCGTACCGTTTACATATCCGACTTCATAATTATTTTTGACAAACATAACTTGCGCACCGGTTTTCAGTTCCAAATTATCCAACGCCAGCACCGACTTTTTCAGCATTTCAATCAAAGCTTCATTTCCTTTTACTTTGGCTGGGAAAAACCGCGAAGCACTTCCGATTTGCTCCAAAAACATATGATTGATCCGATCTACATCGGCATTATGTGTAAATAATTTGGTTTCCTGTTCGCCTTCATCCGGATGAAATTCTACCCGTGACTCCAACAAATCAATGGATTTTTGGGTTACTTCACCGTTTCGAATTTCATTTAAAATCAAATTCAAATCATTTTCAGATTGTCGGTGCTGTTCGGTCAGATAACAAATCACCGGTTCGGCTTCCAACCATGCATCCGACATAAAAGCAAACTTCTGTCGTGAAGTTTCTTCCTCATTCCCTATGGGCGGCAACTGAAAAAAATCACCCGAAAAAACAACCTGAATTCCACCAAAAGCCATTTCATTTTCTTTGAAAAATTTCAAAACCCGATTGACCAGATCCAATTGATTTCGGTGCAACATGGAAATCTCGTCAATTACCAGAACTTTCACCTGTTCCATCTTTTCGCGGAAATATTTTTTCTCTTTCAAATTGGACAAATGCCGAACCGAAACTTCATCCCGAATGCCAATTCCTGACCAGGAATGAATGGTCTGACCGTTCATATGCGTGGCTGCAATTCCGGTCGAGGCCGTGACTGCAACGCCGACTTTATGTTCTTTCAGGTATTTGATGTATTGATTTAAAACATAAGTTTTTCCTGCGCCCGCCGAGCCCGTGAGAAATACGTTTCGCCCGGATTTCAAAATGGCCAAAGCTTTGGATTGCGTCATTTTATTTTAGTTTCAGGTTGTACAAACTATTTATTACAAAGATATCTTATTTGGAGAATATAGTTAAATGAGAAACCAAAACCAAGGCAAACAAGAAACCAATGTAAGTCTGAGAAAATTAATTTCGTATAAGAGCCTGTTTAAATTTATATTGTGAAAATGTTTATGAATTATTTTTGAGTTAGAACAAGGCAAATTTTCAAGGATAGCAGAGACTATCGTTTAATAATTTAACACAGTTATAGCCAAAAAGAAGCATAAACAAATTATTAGATAAATTTAAAAAGGCTCTAAGCTTTAGTTTACGTATTTTTAGCCCAATTAGATCAAAAAATAAATATGAATACATACAAAATTACCGTTGACGGAGATAAAAGTTTTGATTTCAGTTCAAAGGATGCGGGCTCCCTCGACAGTATCTCATTACAAGAGAATAAATTTCAGGTTTTAAAAGACGATGTTTCTTATCAGACCGAAATCCTTTCTGCCGATTTCCTCAATCGAAATTATACTGTGCTTGTGAACGGAAACGAATACGAAGTCAACATCGCACGACCATTGGATCAACTCATCAAAGAAATGGGATTTGAAGTCGGAGCCGGAAAACAAGTCAATGCCATCAAAGCTCCTATGCCGGGACTCATCCTGAGCATCAACGTTTCAGTCGGACAGGAAGTTCAAGAAAACGATAGTTTATTGATTTTGGAAGCAATGAAAATGGAAAATAATTTTGCTTCGCCAAGAGCCGGAATTATCAAATCCATAATGGTCGAAAAAGGTCAGGCCGTGGACAAAGGTCAATTATTAATCGAATTTGAATAGCCTAAGTAAGGTTTCAAACCACTTTAAACATTGAACCTTAAACTTTAAACAAAATAGAATGAAAAAAATATTAGTTGCTAACCGCGGAGAAATTGCTTTAAGGGTAATGAAAACCGCCAAAAAAATGGGCATCAAAACCGTTGCGGTTTATTCGATAGCCGACCGCGAAGCTCCTCACGTAAAATTTGCCGATGAAGCGGTTTTAATCGGGGAAGCACCTTCCAACCAATCTTATTTGTTGGGCGATAAAATCATCGAAGTCTGCAAAAAATTAAATGTAGATGCCGTCCATCCCGGCTATGGATTTCTTTCTGAAAATGCGGAATTCGCCGAAAAAGCAGAGAAAAACGGCATCATTTTCATCGGGCCTAAATCCGAAGCCATTCGCGTGATGGGAAGCAAACTCGCAGCCAAAGAGGCGGTTAAAAAATACGATATTCCGATGGTTCCCGGATTGGATGAAGCCATTACAGATGTGGAAAAAGCAAAACAGGTGGCCAAAGAAATTGGTTTTCCGATTTTGATCAAAGCTTCGGCCGGAGGTGGCGGAAAAGGAATGCGAATTGTAGAAAACGAAGGCGAATTTGAGTCGCAGATGCAGCGTGCCATTTCGGAAGCTCAATCGGCTTTTGGAGACGGTTCGGTTTTCATTGAAAAATTCGTGGGTTCTCCACGCCATATAGAAATCCAAGTGATGGCCGACACGCACGGAAATATCATTCATTTGTTTGAAAGAGAATGCTCCATTCAGCGTCGTCACCAAAAAGTTATCGAAGAGGCTCCTTCTTCTGTTTTGACTCCAGAAATTCTTCAAGCCATGGGCGAAGCCGCTGTAAAAGTGGCAAAATCCTGTGATTATGTAGGGGCGGGAACAGTCGAATTCTTATTGGACGAAAACAAAAATTTCTACTTTCTGGAAATGAACACACGCCTTCAAGTGGAACACCCTGTTACGGAAATGATTACCGGAATTGATTTGGTAGAAATGCAAATTCGGGTGGCACGTGGCGAAGTTCTTCCCATCCAACAAGAAGATTTGAAAATTTCAGGTCATGCAATGGAACTCAGAGTCTATGCCGAAGATCCTATGGACAACTTCCTTCCAAGCGTCGGAAACCTGGAAGTTTATCAGCTGCCCGAAGGCGAAGGAATTCGTGTCGATAATGGTATTGACGAAGGAATGGATGTACCGATTTATTATGATCCGATGCTGGCTAAATTGATTACTTACGGAAAATCTCGTGAAGAAGCGATTTACATTATGCGCAAAGCCATTGACAATTATAAAGTCAAAGGAATTCAGACTACTTTACCGTTTGGGAAATTTGTATTCAACCACGAAGCTTTCCTTTCGGGGGATTTCGATACGAATTTTGTGAAGAAATATTACAATCCGGAAATCATCAAAGAACAATCCGTCAAAGAAGCCGAAATCGCTGCTTTGGTAGCTTTAAAAGATTATCTGGAAGAGATGAAACAAATAAAACTTCCGAATTCTTAAATCATTAATCAGACAAAAAATGAACGACAATATTCAAAAATTAAAAGATAAAAAAGCGCAAGCACTTTTAGGTGGTGGCGAAAAAAGAATTGCCGCCCAACATGCCAAAAAGAAACTAACCGCCAGAGAGCGTGTCGAATACCTTTTGGACGAAGGTTCTTTCGAAGAAATCGGGATGCTGGTCGAACATCGCACCACTGATTTCGGTATGGACAAAGAAAAATATCCGGGCGACGGAGTGGTAACTGGTTATGGCACTATCAACGGACGATTGGTTTATATTTTCGCTCAGGATTTTACGGTTTTTGGTGGTTCGCTGTCCGAAACTCACGCTGAAAAAATCTGCAAAGTGATGGATATGGCCTTGAAAGTGGGTGCTCCTATGGTCGGGCTGAATGACTCCGGTGGAGCGAGAATTCAGGAAGGAGTTCGTTCTTTGGGCGGATATGCCGATATTTTTTATCGAAACGTTCAGTCCTCGGGTGTAATTCCACAGATTTCCGCCATTATGGGGCCTTGCGCCGGCGGCGCGGTTTATTCGCCTGCCATGACCGATTTTACCATGATGGTGGAAAATACTTCGTATATGTTCGTCACCGGACCCAACGTCGTTAAAACCGTTACGAACGAAACCGTTACAGCAGAAGAATTGGGAGGAGCTTCCACGCATTCAACCAAATCGGGTGTGGCGCATACCACTTCTGCAAACGATGTGGAATGCTTGGAAGATCTCAAGCGATTGCTGAGCTATATGCCACAAAACAATGCGGAACTTCCTCCGCACTTACCCTATGAATTAGGCGAAGAATTACGTCCAAATCTGGATGATATCATACCGGAATCATCATCCAAACCTTACGATATGAAAGACGTCATCAAGGAAATAATCGACGAAGACTCTTTCTTTGAAATTCACAAAGATTTCGCAGAAAATATCGTAGTCGGATTTGCAAGATTGGGCGGAAGAAGCATCGGAATTGTAGCGAATAATCCCATGTTCCTAGCCGGAGTTTTGGATGTGAATAGTTCCGTGAAAGCAGCTCGTTTCACCCGTTTTTGTGATGCGTTCAACATTCCTTTATTGGTATTGGAAGACGTTCCAGGATTCTTACCAGGAACCGATCAGGAATGGAATGGAATCATCGTTCATGGAGCGAAATTATTGTATGCGTTGAGTGAAGCAACTGTTCCAAAAGTGACGGTCATTACGCGTAAAGCCTACGGTGGAGCGTATGATGTAATGAATTCCAAACACATTGGTGCCGATATGAATTTTGCATGGCCTACGGCCGAAATTGCCGTAATGGGTGCAAAAGGAGCGTCGGAAATTATCTTCAAAAAAGAAATTGCGGAAGCCGAAGACCACGAAGCTAAACTTTTGGAAAAAGAAAAAGAATACGCGGAATTGTTTGCTACGCCTTATGAAGCAGCTAAACGCGGATTCATTGACGAAGTAATTTTACCACACAATACCCGTAGGAAATTGATCAAAGCCTTTGCCATGCTCGAAGGAAAAGTCGTGGACGGCCCGAAACGGAAGCACGGAAATATTCCTTTGTAAACGCATTAAAATTCAGACAAATAATATAAATCCGTATTGAGAAATTCATGCGGATTTTTTGTTTTGCAGTTAGATCCGTATGTTTCGGGATGAGACTCAAAATTAGCAAAAAATTACAGCTTAAAAAAATCTAGATAACACCAAACGTCCCTACGGGACGAGCTTCTATCACATCTAATTATTTCTACCAACCAGATGTTCCTACGGGACATTACCTTTTAAATTATAAAATTTATTTCACTTAATTCAATCAATCGTTCCGTAGGAACGTTTCGTTGGTAGAGTCAATAATTTAGCTAACATTCACGTTCCGTAGGAACGTTTCGTGAAAAGGTAAATTCACGGAAAAATTGATCTGTTTTTTTTATATTTATATTTAAACTCAAAATCATTACAAATGAAAATATATGCCAAAATTTTATTGATTTTCCTTCCAATCATGGGCTTCGCTCAAGAAATTATTTCTCAAGACTTGTACAAAGGAACAATTGGAAATGATTTAAAAATTCAATTCTATCTTAAAATAGAGGAAGACGGATGTCCGAATATTCATGCTTCCGCTATTTACAAATACGAAAACAATAAAAATGATAATTGGATATTACTTAATTCGACAATGAATTATGAAAAAGGTAGATATACGTTTGTTGAAATTTGAAATACAGGAATTTTATTGTTGGAGAAAAAAGGAAATTCCTTTAATGGTTTATGGATTTCAAGTGATGGAGCCAAACAATTATCCGTTAAACTGGAAAAACAAAATATTTCAGGTCAAGAACTTGAATACCTTGAAGACAAATTAGAAAAAGAATACTACAACGAAAATGATTGTTGATTTTATTCTAAATTAACTTCTGATTTTCTTCACCATCGGCATAATCCACAAAAAGCTTGCAGCCAAAATGGAAAGCACAAAAATCATAATGAACATCGTAAGCGAAGACTCGCCCTGAAAAAGTCCGACGGCTGTGGCCACCAAAGCCCCGGTTCCCATTCGTATAGCGCCGCCAAGTGCAGAAGCCGTACCGGAGTTTTTGGTAAAAGGCGCCAGAGATGCCGCGGTTGCATTTGGATTGATAAATCCAATCGTGAATAAAATTAAAAACAAAGTAACCACCAGCCACTGATAAGGCAAATGGGGGTTTATAAGTACAAAAATCAAAATACAAAGCGAAATCAGACTCAAAATCAGAGCGGCATAATTGGATATTTTAATGTAATTTACCTTTCGCGTCAGCAGTCCGTTCAGGTAACTTCCCGAAATAATTCCCGATGCATTGACCGCAAAAAGAAGGGAAAAAGTCGCTTTGTCCAAACCATAAAAACTTATGAAAATAAAGGAAGCCGAGGAGATATAAGCAAACATGACCGACATCGCAATGCTTCCGGCCAATGTGTAAAACAAAAAGGTTTTATTTTTCAAAACTTCGAGATACCCAGCAACTATTTCCCTGATTTTTAATTTATTGGAATGCATATAACGACTGGTTTCGGGAAGGAGGAATTGAATCAAAAGAAAAACAATTCCGGCAAAAACCGCCAGAAAATAAAAGATGAATTCCCAATCCCATTTTTCGACAAAAAAACTTCCCACGCTTGGCGCAATCAAAGGTGCAACGCCCATCACCAGCATAATCGAAGAAAAAGCCCGTGCACGGTACTGAACTTCGTAAACGTCACTGATAATAGCTGTGGAAGCCACCATTCCCACACATCCGCCCAAAGCCTGCAAAAATCGCATTCCGATCATCACTTCGATCATTGGCGAAAGCGCACAACCAATGGCTGCCAAAATGTAAATTCCCAGTCCAAAAAGCAAAGGCTTTTTACGTCCGTATTTATCGACAATCGGACCGTAGAATAGTTGTCCCAAAGCAATTCCCACGAAATAGGAAGTCAGCGTAAAAGCCACGTGTTGCTCATCGGTATATAAATCCTGGGCAATTCTCTGAAATCCCGGCAGATACATATCGATGGTAAACGGGCCAATCGCGGCCAGAATTCCCAAAAGAATAATCAGGTAATTCTTATTGATTTTTGCGTGTGTCATAAAGACTGCAAATGTACTTCAATTCGCTTCTGGAAAAATGGTTTTAACAGAATTTTGAAATCAAAATCAATCTTTCAATCGAGTTGTCAAATGGAAAATAGCATCGCCCTGAAAGACAATTGCACCTTGATTTTCATTGATGATATAACCTGAATTCGGAGCCTGAACCGGCGTTTCCAAAAAACCATAAGGATCCGTAATCCAAGCAATCACCTGACCTTCTTCCACATAGGTTCCCACCGGCGTTATACTTCGAAATAAACCCGACAAATCTGCGCGTAACCAAGTAGAACTCTCAATTAAAATCATCGGCTTCTCTGCCAAAGGAGCCGTGAAGCTTTCTGAAAGCATTCCTAGATTATCCAAAAATCTTTTGGTTCCTGCCAGGGCTTCCTCCACAACCATCGAATTGATTTCAAGGGATTTACCTCCTTCAAAAAGCAAGTATTTCACTCCCAGTTTGTCACAAGCCTGACGAAAGGATCCCGAAATATTGTCGGAATACATCAAAAAAGGAGCATGAAAAGCTTGAGCCATTTCCTCTAATTCAGTATTTCCTGGTTCCACCCTAAGATGAGGAACGTTGAACCTGGCTCTTCCACCCGCATGAAAATCGATGACATAATCAATCAAAGGAATGATGTGCGTCATCAGATTATAAGCAAACTGACTGGCCAAAGACCCACCGGAAGTTCCGGGGAAAACACGGTTCAGGTCACGACCGTCGGGGAATTCACGCGATTGCCCCACAAAACCAAATACATTAATAAGCGGAAGGCAGATAATCGTACCCACTTTGGGTGAGTTCAGTTGCTCACGGATTAAACGACGAACGATTTCAATTCCATTTAATTCATCACCATGCAATCCTGCAGTAAATAAAACAACCGGCCCTTTTTTCTGAGAATGTGAAACGATAATCGGTATTTTCAACTCCGTCATCGTGTGTAATTGTGCAATATCCAAATGAATCGTCTGAGTTTCGCCTGGACGAATTTCATTATCTAAAATGAAAAAGCTTTCGGTTTGAACCATCGAAGTTTGAATTAATTTGCTAATTTAAACAAATCAATTCAACTCATTCAGAGGTAATAAAACAGCTTAAAAAAATTAATTCGAGGCAACTTCGAAATAATTAGCCTCAGAAAAGTTAAATAATTTATTTTAAAATAATTTCTTCTTCTCCCTTTTGGATTTCTCCAATCGCCATCGAACCTTCAATCAAATTGAGAATCGTATCGGCATCTTTTGCATCGCAAACACCAACCATACCCACGCCCATATTGAAAGTACCAAACATTTCATCTTCGGCAATTCCGCCACGTTTCATCAATTCCTGCATCACAGTCGGAACTTTGACTTTTGATTTTTTGATGACAGCTGTCAAACCTTTCGGTAAAATTCTTGGAACATTTTCAATCAATCCGCCACCTGTAATATGCGCAATTCCGGAAAGCTGAACTTTTTCCCTGATTTTAAAAATATCGTTCTGATATAATTTAGTCGGCACCAAAAGCGTTTCCCACAAAGGCTTTCCTTCGAATTCTTCATTGAAATCGGGAAATATTTTTCGAACCAATGAAAAACCATTGCTATGAAATCCGCTGGATGGGAGTCCAATAATCATTTGACCTTCTCGGATTTCTGAACCATCGATGATTTCATCTTTCTCCACTACACCTACACAAAATCCGGCTACATCATAATCTCCGACTTGATACATTCCTGGCATTTCGGCTGTCTCCCCACCGATTAAAGCCGTTCCCGTTTCTTTGCAAGCGGCAGCAATTCCACCTACGATTTCGGCTGCAATGTCTGAGTCTAATTTTCCACAAGCCAAATAATCCAGAAAGAACAAAGGTTGAGCACCGTGACAAAGTATATCGTTGGCACACATCGCAAAACAATCAATCCCTACGGTATCATATTTCTTCACATCCAAAGCAATTCTGAGCTTTGTTCCTACACCGTCCGTCCCGGAAACCAAAACTGGATTTTTATATCCTGAGAGTTGGTAAAAAGCACCAAAATTGCCAATTCCGTTCAAAACATTGGAATTATGAGTTTCTGATACTGCTTTTTTGATTTTGGAAACCGTTTGGTAGCCTTCTTCTTTGTCCACTCCGGCCGATTTGTAGGTATTGTCCATGATGAAATTTTAAGCTTACAAAAATAACCAATAATTCATCAGCTTCCCAAACGAATGAGAACGATTATGGTGAGAAAAATTTAAAATAAAAACCACTTTCTAAGTTTCAATGAATCTAAATTTCACGCACAAATTTATCAGAAAGCCTCCTCTCAAAATGGCTTTATTTTTTCTTTTGAAAATGCTGTGGCATTGTATTTGTAAAAATCTACACTGTATAAAAAACGAATAGTTATGAAAAAGATTATTTTCACAGCATTACTTTCTGTAATCGGTTTAGTCGGAGTAAATGCACAAAGCGGAAGCTTTGAAGTCGGGCCTTATTTGGGCGCACCCATTGGGGACTCAGATGGTCTCAGTTTTAATACTGGAGCTACTTTTGCTTATTATGTCAATGTTATACCAAGGCTAAAAGTGGGTGGTTTGATTGGAGTTGATCACTTTTTTGGTAAAGAATACGAAAGAGGAAATATCAGTTACCGAGCAGACGGAGCTACTTTCATTCCGATTGCTGCATCAGCCAAATTCAATATTACACCCCAGTTTTTTGCAGGACTTGATTTAGGATATGCCGTTGGGGTAAGTGATGAGGCCGGTGACGGTGGATTCCTTGCAAGACCGAGAGTCGGATTTAGCTTACCGGTGGTGGACATTTATGGTTATTATAAAGCTATCAATTATTCTTGGGATGGTCCCGCAGGGCCTGATAATTGGGAGGATGATTATAACTTAGGTTCCATTGGTGTAGGAGCCGCTTTCAAATTTTAATTAAATTTCATTCAATAAAAAAGTCCCGTCTCGGCTGAGCCAAGACGGGACTTTGCATTATGAATTATAATTATGATAAAATGGTATCGATGATTTCAACTGCTTTCTCTAAATCTTCACGTTGTACGTTCAGATGCGGACGAAAACGAACCGACTGATCACCGCAAGGCAATACAATCAATTTATTTTCAAAGGCTTTATTGATAAATGCATTTCGTTCTTCATCGGAAGGTAAATCAAATGCAATGAACAATCCCATACCGCGAACGTTGCTCACATTTGAATATTTATCTTGTAATTTCTCCAATTCTGATTTCAAAAATTCTCCCTGAACTCTTACGTTTTCCAAAAGATTTTCTTGTTCGATTACTTCCAAAATCAATTTGAAACGAATCATATCGATGTAGTTCCCTCCAAAGGTGGAATTAATTCGACTGGACTCTTGGAAGACATTATTATCAACCTGATCTAATTTTTCTTTATTAGCAAGAATTCCACAAACCTGCGTTTTCTTTCCGAAAGAAATAATGTCTGGAATGATGTCATAGTTTTGGAATCCCCACATTTTTCCGGTCAGTCCGATTCCTGTTTGAACTTCATCCAAAACCAAAAGAATTTCATTCTCATCACAAATTCTTCTCAGTTCTTTGAAGAATTCATTTCGGAAGAAATTATCACCTCCTTCGGCCTGAATGGTTTCAATTACCAAACAAGCAATTTCATTTGGATTTTCAGAAATAGCCGACATAATTTGTTCGATGGCCAGTTTTTCCTGAGAAATGGTTTTGGCTAGATTTTCTTCCGTAATCGGGAAATATAATTTTGGATTGACGATTCTTGGCCAATCAAATTTTGGGAAATACATAAATTTCCTCGGGTCTTTTGTATTGGTCAATGTCAAAGTATAACCGGAACGACCGTGAAAAGCTTGCTGAAAGTGGATGACTTTCCCGGCTTCTTTGTCAATTCCTTTGGATTTATTCAATCTTGTTTTCCAGTCAAAAGCTGCTTTCAAAGCATTTTCAACTGCCAAAGCACCTCCTTCCACAAAGAAAGCATATTGTAATTCCTTTGGAATCGCGACACGTTCAAAAGTATCGACGAAATCGGCGTATTCTTCTGTATAAACATCCGAAACCGTTGGTTTATTTACAGCCATTCGTCCCAAGAACTCAAGGTTTTTCACCAAATGCGGATGATTGTAACCAATGGAAGCCGAAGCAAACATACTGAACATATCCAAGTACTCTTCTCCATTTTCATCTACTATATAAGAACCGTGCGATTTCACGATATCCATCACAAGCGGATAACCATCGGCCAATATATGTTTTCCCAATCTTTCGTGTACGTTCATTGTTTGTGTTTCCATTTTATAAATATTTTGTTATGCGGATTGCAAACTTAAGAAATTAAAGACAAATAACTTAGAAATCAACCGCCGGATTTGCCCTCTTTTTTGCGTTTGAGATAATCCTGAACAAGAATCTGACTTGCCGCCATTTTCTTGTACATCGCACGTGCTTCTTCGGCCGGAGAACCGAAATAAGATTTGCCTTCCACTAAATTATGCCCTACTCCGGACTGCGCCATCACCACGACTTTGTCGGCAATCTTAATTCCGCTTTTGATACCAACTTGCCCCCAAAGCGTAACTTCGTCTCCGATGACCACACAGCCTGCAATACCGACTTGCGAAGCAATCAGACATTTTTTTCCGATGATGGTATCGTGTCCGATCTGAATTAAATTATCCATCTTGGTTCCGTCTCCAATCGTCGTGGAAGCGGTAACCCCACGATCAATAGTACAATTTGCGCCGATTTCCACATCGTTTCCGATGACGACATTTCCAACGGATTTCAATTTATCAAATCCTGTTTCGCGCTTTTTATAATAAAATCCATCACCACCCAAAACCGTTCCTGAATGAACAATCACATTGTCGCCGATGATTGAATCATTCCCAATCGAAACATTGGCGTGAATTAAACAATTATTCCCAATTTTTACATTTTGACCAATGAATGCACCCGGTTGAATATGAGTTCCTTCTCCAATCTCAGCAGTTTCAGAAATATTTTGATTGGAAATTCTGAATGAATTAAAATGCTGTCCGATTTTCACGAAATCACGAAAAGGATCGTCAGAAATTAACAATGCTTTCCCTTCTGGGCAATCCACTTCTTTGTTGATCAAAACCACGGTTGCTGCACTTTCGAGTGCTTTGTCATAATATTTCGGATGATCCACAAACACAATATCACCCGGCTCGACCACGTGAATTTCATTGAGTCCTTTCACCGGAAAATCTTTCTCTCCTATGTATTCACATCCAATTATTTCGGCTATTTCTTCTAATCTATATAATCGTGGAAATTTCATCTGACAAATTTTAAATTCACCACAAATATATTTTTTTCTTTTTGGAATCTTTCGTTTAACTTCGAATAATATTGAGAATTCAGAATTCGGATTAACCCAAACATAAATCAACTGAATTATGAAATTAAATAAAACTATTTTTCCGGTAATCATCGCTTCTTCTTTGCTCTTTACAGCTTGTAAATGTGATAAGGCGCAAGTAGTGGCTCCGATTGCTAATCAGGAATTGGAGGAAAATGAAATCCCGACTACCCCTGCCCGAATCGATGCCGACGGAAATTATATATATGATGTAGGAAACACTATGGAAATTGAATTGCCTGATGGTCGCAAAATCTCTGTGGGCGAAAATTCAACTGAAAATCGAGTATTTCTGATGCTAAACGATCCAAATTTCAATGTTCTCGAGGATCGAACCCAAGGATGGGTTACCCTCGACCGAGTATATTTCACTTCCGGAAGCGCAGAATTGACGAATAATTCAGAAAATCAAATCAATAATTTAATTCAAGTTTTAGAGGCTTTTCCATCTGCAATCATCAAACTGGGCGGATACACCGATAGCACAGGAGATGATGCCACTAATCTGAGAGTTTCAACTGAGAGAGCCAAGGTCGTAGCCAAGAAATTCTTGGATGCAGGAATCGACGCTTCGAGAATCGAACATGAAGGTTACGGTGCTCAACACTTTGTTTGCCAAGCTAATGACACGGACGAATGTAAGGCTCAAAACCGAAGAGTGGACTTACGAATCATGAAGAAATAATTTCAAACCCCGGTCAATGATTCGGGATTTTTTCGAATTTAATCTATCTGAATTTGCGAACGGAATTCATGAATTTTTTGATCAAATAAATTTCTTTGGGATTTTTGAATTCGTTTTTTATCGATTCGAATTTCCGTTTCTTTGGTTCGAAAAGTCCATTCCTGATCATAAGTAAAGACAAAAATTACTTCCGAAACATGAATCTTTTTTGGAAAAACTACATTTTGAGTTTGTACAAAATCCTTTTCAATCTTGGAATATCCGTTTTTATATCTCAAGAAAATTTCCACAATTGCTTCCAACCAAAAAATTGCGGTTACAACCCAAAAGATTCCACCCCAAAACAAAGCCGGAATTACAAAAAGCACAGTAGGCAGAATCCGGTTAAATAAAATAACAAGCAATCGGCTGGTGGAATAATTGAATTTCATATTTTGAAGTCCGACAAAGGCGGAATGAGTTTTTAAATTAATTTAGAAGTTTTTGATTAAAACAAAAAACCCTCAAGACCGTAAAGTAATGAGAGTTTAAGTGCCCCAGACGGGACTTGAACCCGTACGACCTAAATGGCCACAGGATTTTAAGTCCTGNNAGGTCGTGCTCTACCAGCTGAGCTATTCTCGCAATTGGGACGCAAATATAAACAATCCCACTTATTAATTACAAATATTTTTTACTTTTTTGACTTGGTTTTTTCTACTGGCAAGGGCATCAACATGTTAATCGATTCGCTAAGTTGAGTTTTCAACATTTTACGGTGAACAATCATGTCAATAAATCCCTTTTCCAATAAGAATTCTGAAGTTTGGAAGCCTTCTGGCAAGTCACGACCAATGGTTTCCTTGATAACTCGTGGCCCTGCAAAACCTATCAAAGCTCCAGGTTCTGCCAAAATCAAATCGCCAACCGAACCAAATGAAGCCGTAATCCCACCATAAGTAGGATTGGTTAAAACCGTAATATAAGGAAGTTTCGCATCCGATAATTGAGTCAGTTTGGCTTCTACTTTTGCAAGTTGCATAAGTGAAATCGCAGCTTCCATCATCCGTGCACCCCCCGATTGGGTAATCAAAATATAAGGAAGATTATGTTTGATGGCATAGTCAATCGCTCGAACGATTTTCTCCCCCATCGCAGAGCCCAATGATCCTCCGATGAATTTGAAATCCATTGCACTGATCACTACATCCCGACCATTCATCTTTCCGGTACCGCTGCGCAAAGCATCTGTCAATCCCGTTCGTTTCTTTACATCTTTCAAACGGTCTTTGTATTTCTGTGTATCCGACCAATTCAAAGGGTCTTTGCTCTCCACTTTCGCATCCAATTCTTTGAATTTGCCATCGTCAAACAAAATTTCAAAGTATTCCTTACTACCAATTTGAACATGAAAATCATCATCGGGACTCACATACATATTGGCTTTTAGTTCCTCAGTATCAATTATTTTCCCGCTTGGAGATTTGTACCATAAACCTTTTGGAAGGTCTTTCTTTTGCTCTGTCGTAATGTTTTTCTTTGTTCTTCTAAACCAAGCCATCTTCTTCTTCTCGTTTTGCTGATCGTATATGTTGTCTAAATTATCCAAGTCGTCCTATATTGTTTAGGTCTTTGAAGGATTCAATCAATCTTTCTTTGAATGAAACTTCTCCCTCTCTGATCCAAACGCGCGGATCGTAGTATTTTTTATTGGGTCTGTCATCTCCTTCCGGATTTCCGATTTGAGATTGCAGATAATCTTTTTTGGAGTCGAAATATTTACGAACACCTTCCATAAATGCAAATTGCAAGTCTGTATCGATGTTCATTTTAATCACTCCATAGCTAATCGCTTCGCGAATTTCTTCTAGTGAAGATCCTGAACCTCCATGGAAAACAAAATCCACTGGATTTTTATGGGTTCCAAATTTCTCTTCAATGTACTTTTGAGAATTGTCCAAAATCTTAGGTGTCAACACTACATTTCCGGGTTTATAAACACCGTGAACGTTTCCAAAGGCTGCCGCAATCCAGAAATTATCACTTACCGATTTCAATTGTTCGTAAACGTATCCTACCTCATCGGGTTGCGTATATAAAAGTGAGTTATCAACCCCTGTATTATCCACTCCGTCTTCTTCTCCTCCAGTAATTCCCAGCTCCACTTCAAGTGTCATCCCGACTTTGGTCATTCGCTCCAGATATCTTTTGGAAATTTCCATGTTTTCCTCCAAAGGCTCTTCCGATAAGTCAAGCATATGAGAGCTAAATAAAGTCTTACCCGTTTTATTGTAAAAATCCTCGTTAGCGTCCATCAAACCATCAATCCAAGGCAATAGCTTTTTGGCACAATGATCCGTATGAAGAATTACTGTCGCTCCATAGGCTTCGGCCAATGTGTGGATGTGCAAAGCACCTGCAATAGATCCTCTCACTGCAGAAAGTTGATTTTCACCTTTTAAACCCTTTCCCGCATTGAAAGCAGCTCCTCCGTTGGAAAACTGAATGATAATCGGAGAGTTAACTTCTACCGCTGCTTCCATAGCTGCGTTTACAGAACTCGAGCCAATCACATTACAAGCTGGAAGGGCGTATTGATTTTCTTTTGCGTCTTGAATGATTTCTTTTACTAACGAACCGGTGGCAACCCCGGCAGGGAATTTTCTACTCATAGTTAAAATTTTGGTAGTTTAAACTTCGTACAAATATAGAGAACTTCTCGTTAAAAAGGGTAATTTATTCCAAAAGCAAGGCGTGGTTTGAGAATATTAAAATTGTCAAACTGCCATCGATCCCCCAGGGGATAACTCGGATCATGAATTTTATACGCAAAATCCAATCGAAGAATCAGATACGTCAAATCAAACCGAAGACCGAATCCCGAACCAATTCCCAATTCCTTGTAAAAATCATCGAATCGGAACAGAGTAAGTTCATTTTTCTTATCGGTGCCCCAAATATTTCCGGCATCCACAAACAAGGCTCCATTCAGGATGCCAATCATCTTGAATCGGTATTCTAAATTAAACAATAATTTCATGCGTTCAATCGCAAATACCTCATCACCACCTGCATATCTCGGAAAATCGGCCGGTCCTAAAGTCGCCGCAGCCCAACCCCGAACATCATTGGCTCCTCCCGCTGTATAACTTCGTACAAAAGGAACAAAATCCGTGTTTCCATAAGGCTGAACAATACCAAAATAGGCACGTGCGGCCAAAGTGGATTCGGAACTTAACTGAAAGTATTTCCTTACATCAAAATCCAATTTGACAAATTGCGAATACGGAACATTGAAAACCATCCCCATTTCTTTTCCTTGGGAGGTTTCGGTTTTATAAAACCCAAACGCATTGTCGAGCAGGCCCAAAATATTTCCAGCCAATTCGACTCGTCCTCTAAAAAACCAAGGATTACGAGCGTTTCGACGTTCACTTTGGTTGAAATTGTATTGATAAATCAGAGAAGTAATCAAAACATCCTGAGAAATTGTCTGACGACGGAAATTCATATTTTCAAACAAAGCCAAATCTTCCAAAGAATCGGCGTCCAAAGAATTCAGAAAGTCCTCATCGTTGTAAATCATATTGATGACATCCACATCAGACAATTCACCGTGATAGTGTTGGATCGCTGCCCCGGGATTGTACATGAAATAATAATGATTGAAAAAATGGTTTTTTATATTGTAATCGCCTTCAAATACACTGAAATAGTTATCTTTTTGCTTATTGTTTACAAATTCCGTGTTTAGAATACTCAACATATGAGAATGCGTATCGCGGAAGGAAATATTGTAATCCAAACCGGTCGAATAAGTTACACGACCTAAGCCGATATTTCTTTGTACCGAGGCCCCCATCCTTAGATCCGTTTGTTTGTAAAATCGTTTAGGAAAAAGATTATCGGTATTGAGCGGAAACAATAAATAGGGAAAACCAAGTTTGGTTTGAAAAGCCATTTCAAAGGCATTGAAAAAGCTTCCATCGTCGGTAAACTTCCGGTTTACATTTCCCAAAGTTCCCCGCAATGTGGTTTCTAAATTCTCGCCTCCTTTGAACAAGTTCCTTGCAACAAAAGAAGCTCGTGGAGTAACTCCAAAATTCATGAATTCCGACCAAGAAAGTTCCACCCCATAGAAAATATCATATTTCTTTTTGGGTTGAAACCACATCCTGACATCCAAAACACTATCGTTCTGAATCAAGTTCTCATTGAAAGGATCCCAATTATGTTCAATCGCCGTCATACGAATTCCTTCTCTTTTGGAAATATTTCGCTTGGTTTGATTTTCCGATAAAACACGATACAAAGAAGAATCCCGCAAAACAATCGCATCGGTAAAAAATTTCGGACGAAATTTCATCTTTGGGTCTACATAATGCAGATGATACCCATCGTAAATTGTGTCATAATAAATCGGCTGAGGCTTATCGGGTGAAACCGGATTGGAGTCTGGATAAATATGAATTTTACCATAACGATAGCGAGCAAAATTTTCTTTCACTTTTAGTGAATCATTTTTTTCAGAAGGAATCAAAAGCGTCACATCCAATTGCTTGTCGCTATAAGTCGTATCGGCTGTAAACTCAATTGCCTGACCGTCCTGATTGAATTTCCAATACCCTCGATTTTGCAAAAATTCTACTATGCGATCCCGTTCGGCGAAAAAGTTATCCATGTCATAACGCTCTCCTACTTTTATTTCCGAGCCACGACCAAGCAAAGTCTCATAATGATTTCGAATCAAGGAATCTTTAATCACGTATTGATAAGATTGGATCAAGGATTCTTCTCCCGGATCAATTGTATAAATCACTTTTCCTTTCTTGGCTGTACTGTCTAAATCATGTGTGGAATTCACTTGCGCATCGAAATAACCTCGGTCAAAATAAAAAAACTCAAGGTTTTCTTCGGAAAAGGTTGACAGGGAAGAGTCGATTAAAACCGGCGGTTCGCCTTGATTATGAAGAAAACGTTTGAGCCAAAGACTTCTTCCTACATAGCGATCGAGCCCATTTTTTGCCAAAAGGCTATCAAGCGATTCTTGATTTCTTCGCTTTTTGGTCAAATCATAATATTCAGAAAAAGTCGTGTCAAATTTGGCTGGAACCGAATTATAAAGTGCTAGTTTCAAAGGGAGCAGACCAAACAAAGCGCCCCCATTGGGTCTTTGACGTACATAATCAGGAATGCTCGATTTGAAAGGTTGTTCTTGGGTTTCGAATTTGAATTCGTTTTTGGTAAGAAGATGCTCGCCTTGAGGTACTTTTTTTGTGACATTGCAACTATAGGCAAATGCGAGCAGAATTACGAATAATATTATCTTTGCATTTAGATATTTCATTTCAGATGCTTACCAATAATGAAACCAAGCTAATCAATTCCTTGGTCAAAAAAAAATTTAGGCAAAAATACAATAAGTTTATTGTTGAAGGTGTTAAAATCATCGAGGAAGCGGTTCAATCCGACCTCGAAATTCATAAAATCTTCACGACCGATGATATTTTCAGCTCTAAAAAGGAGAAAACATCTCTTGTTTCTGAACGGGATTTAAAAAAAATCAGTCAACTGGTACAGCCCAACAAATCCCTTGCGCTTTGTGAAATTCCCGAAGAAAAACCACCCAAAACCGAAGGTTTCATTTTGGTACTCGACGACTTACGCGACCCGGGAAATTTAGGAACCATCGTCCGACTGGCCGATTGGTTTGGAATTGAACAAATCATTTGCTCCACCGAAACCGTGGATCTTTACAATCCCAAAGTCATCCAATCCACCATGGGTTCTTTTTTGAGGGTTCAAGTCAATTATATGAATCTAAATTCCTTTTTTGAAAATTATCCTTATCCCATTTTGGGAACCTTTATGGAAGGTGAAAATATTTATCAATCCCAAATTCCTGATAAAGCAGCTTTGGTCATGGGAAATGAAGCCAATGGAATTTCTCCTGAAATCTCAACATTTATTTCAAGAAAAATTTCCATTCCACAAATGGGAAACACACAAAAAACTGAAAGCCTGAATGTTGCAATGGCAGCAGGAATCCTACTCGGAGAAAGAGCATCAAGAGAATTTCATTTCTAATTCTTAGAAAAAAGTTAAATTTTTCCCCTACATAGAGAATTGATGTAAATTGGCTCGCTGAGTTTAATTTAAATGATAAAATCTGCTATGAAAGGATGGTATTGGGGAGTTTGTATCCTGACAATTTTGAGTTTGAACAGCTGCAAAAACTCAAATCAGGAAAAACTCCACTTAACCCAAAATGAAAAGGATACGCTTCCAAAATTTGACTCACTCAATTGGGCCAATGAATATCAATTTGGGACCATTGACTTAATTGACAAAGCAAACAAATATCGGTTTATCGATCAATTCTACAATGATTTCTGGCTACACAATAATCTAAGTGGAGGATTTCTTGTGGCTCAACATGGTCAGATTCTCTACGAAGGTTATTCTGGATATTCCGATTTTGAAAATCAAATTCCAATGACAGCTGAAACTCCTCTACACATAGCATCCATCACAAAAGTGCTCACTGGACTAGCTATTTTGAAACTCGCAGAATACGATAAACTCGATTTGAATGACAATGTGGACGAATACCTAGATAATTTCCCCTACAAAGAGGTCAAAATCGAAGATTTACTCAACCACCGAAGTGGACTCCCCAATTACCTTCACCTCTCTGATGATAAAAATTACTGGGACAATTCAAAAAAAATAACTAATCAGGATGTGCTCGATATCCTGACTCATAAACAACCAGAAGCTTTGAGCAAACCTGGAAAAAGCTTTTCCTATAACAATACCAACTTCGTAATTCTTGCGCTCATCATCGAAAAGATAACTGGACTCAGCTACCCCAAAGCCATGAAAGAAATGGTGTTTGAACCACTTGGAATGAAAAATACTTTTGTGATGGAATTTGAAAAAGATTCCGCAAGGGTTTCGAAATCTTATTACAACAATGGTAGAGAATGGAAATACGATCACCTCGATGTTACCTATGGCGATAAAAATATTTATTCCACTCCACGTGATTTACTCAATATGGACATCGCAATGTATTCCGATAAATTTCTCCCGAAAAAATTTAAAGATAAAGCCTGGAAAGGATATAGTTACGAGCGAAGAGGAGTCAAAAACTATGGCCTTGGAATTCGACTGATGGAATGGGACGACGGAGGAAAAATCCTTTATCACAATGGTTGGTGGCACGGAAACAACACAGCTTACGTCAGAGATTTCGCCAACGAAACATCTATCATCGCTTTGGGAAATCGAAAAAACAGAACAATTTATTCGACCCTTCGACTCGTCAGTTTATTTGGGGATTATCCGTTTGAATTCCCTGAAAGTTCCGTCAAAGGGAGAAACAAAAGATCCATGCAAAATCTAGAGAACCAAATGGACAGCGTCAAACAAAAAACTTTAAAAGAACAGTCCGAAAGTAGTTCCGATGAGAAAGCAAAACTTAATAAGAAAAGAAATTAGTGAGTTTTCTTTCTAAAAACCTGCAAACAGAATAAATAATTTACAAAAAAAATTGACCGCATATAACCAACGAATTCTATCATTTAAATACTTATAAAATCTAACAAAGGTCAAACTGCCGTCATGAAAAACAAAAAGCTTGTAGAAAAGAAATTATCCGAAAGCTTTTAATCTTTTGAAACTTTTAATGAATCATCGGTGTCTTTCAGTTCCTTTCTTGATAAGGGCTTCACTGCAGGTGCCGTAAGTACATTTCCTTTCACGCCAAAACGAGATCCATGACAAGGACAATCCCAAGTCATCTCCGATTCATTCCACTCCACAGAACAACCAGCATGGGAGCAATTATTCTCCAAAATATAACATTCGCCGTTCAATTCTTTGAAAACCGCATAAGAACTCTTATCAATCTCCACGATTTCACCACAATTGACCGGAAGCTTTTCCAATTTTTCTGCATCCGAAAGCGATAGTTGATTTTTAAACCAATAACCCACCGCCGTTGTATTGTGTGAAATGAACTTTTTAAATCCCGCAATGGGCTTCACTCTTCTGGGATTAAATAAATTCTCATAAGAATTAGATTTTCCCAAAATCAAGTCAGGAATAACTATCCCGGCCATCGTACCGAAAATCATCCCATTGCCATTGTAACCTGTACACACAAAGACATTGTCAGGACCACCGGGAATTCGACCGATATAAGGAAGGCCGTCCACCGGCTCAAAATATTGACTGGACCATTTATAAACAACTTTCTTTACTTCGAAATACGTCCGAATATGCGTTTCTAATTGAGCAAAACAATCTTCCGTCCGAATTTTAATTCCAGTTTTATGATCCTTACCTCCTACAATAAGATATTTCTTGCCCTCTCTCTCATGCGTACGATAATAGTGATAAATCTCCTCTAAATCATAGCCAAGAGCTTGAGGATAATTCCCATCCTTCAATTCGACTGCCATCACATAGCTCCGCCATGGAATGTTACGAAAATGGAGGAGATTCACTCCCGGAGGTGTATGCGTGGCATAAATCAGATTCCTTGTCTTCACTTCGCCCAAACTTGTACTGATAATCAACTCATCAGCTTCCGATTTATAATCCATCACCCGGCATTTCCGTATGTATTCACCCCCTAATTGCTGAAAAGCTTTCCGAAGCCCTCTAAGATAGAGAAGCGGATGAAATTCTGCTTGCCCATTTACCCGAACCGCTTTTAAAAAAGGGATGGGAAAAGGAGTCATTTGCGTGTACTCAAACGGAATTCCAACTTCATTACCGGCTTCTTTTAATTTATTTAAAGCGCCCAATTGGTTCGGATCAGTCGCAAATAAATACGCCTCCTTGGTCTCAAAATCACAATCAATCCCAAATTCAGATATCATGGACTGAATGAATTCAATGGCAGCCGGGCCAGATCGAGAAAAAATTTTCGCATTTTCTAACCCGAAATCACGAATTACCTCATCATAACTTGCATCAAAAAAAGTATTCAAATGGGCTGTTGTACCTCCCGTTGTTCCAAACCCAATGTTCTCTGCCTCTAACAATAGACATTTCATACCTGATTTCTGCAAACGAATTGCACAACTCAAACCTGAGATTCCCGCTCCTGCTATCACAACATCATACAAACCTTCTTTTACACTAGCATTTCCTTCCCTCAGAATCTCATCCTGCCAAATGCTTTTCAATACTCCATCTCGAAACATAAAATCCACTTTTTATTTAAACCTATCGCTGTTGAAGATAATTTTTGATTTCCCTGGCTTCATCTAAATGTTCTTTCAGAGCCGGAAGCTTTTTTTCAACCCTTTTTTTTAAATCCAAATTTTCGCCGTTCTGAAGATGTGCTTCAAACAAACCAATTGCGTTTTCATGCTCTTCAATCATTAAATCAATAAAAGAATTATCAAAGTCCAATTCGGATTTCATGGAAAGTTCATTTAGTTTTCTTTGTTTGTCTTGAGCTAATTCAATAGGAAAAGTTAGATTTTTAAGCGCAGCCAAATCCTCTAATTCTCGATTGAGTTCAGCATGATGAATCTCCATTTTAAATCCATAAGTTTTTATAAACTGAAACTCTCCTTTCTCCTGAGCTAATTTTCCAAACTCAACTTCCGAAATTCCAGTTTGAGCCGCCCGATCCACAAAAGTTTTATCATGAACCGAAATAGTATTGCGAACTTGACCAAAAACAAAGGACATAGAAACCAATAATAAACTCATCATTAAACCCCTCATATTAAAGATTTTACCCAAATATACTTTGAGAAGCCAACCTTTACTTATGATTGAAATCATAGCGAAACTCAATTTATTAAAACTAAAAAGCTCGATAAACAATGTTTAAAACTCAAACGACAGATTAGTTATCTTGTCGCAGTCAAATCTTTGTAAAAAACCGAGCTTAAAGTCTTAAAAGAAATTTCTTTTCTTCATTTGAGCGATGAAAAAATCTTCCTCACGCCCTCGATTAATTTCCCATTCAGGATTACCTCCTCTTTTGTAAAGATTCAGAATCTGTTCTTCTTCTCTTTCATGAAGCCTTTGGAAAGGAACGCTTTCCACCCCAAATTCAGGATCAATTTTAGTTTTAACTCCGAGTGCCTTTTCATCCACTACAAAATAACAACCCGGATATTCCGTCTCTGAATTTAAAATAAACAATTCCATAATTTTTTGATTTAAATAATTCGAATCAAAAAATAAGCCCTCCCTTTCTGGGAAATTCTATTTAACAAAAGATTAATAAACCTAGTAAATAATTAATTCCGAATACATTAATCCTTTATGATCTCAATCATAATTTGAGAATCAAACTCACACTATCATTGTACAATAGATTAAATTAAATGACCTACAGAAACCAAAATTTCTAAAAAAAATACGTTTTCGTTTTTTTCGTTTTGTTTCCTTTTTAAAAAAACTGCATTGGTAACTCCATGCAGTTTTTTATTTACATTAACAGGAAATACAACCCATTATCTCTATTATACAAACAAAATTTATAAAACTCCGATAGATTTCAAACTCGAAAACACAAAATAAATGAACAAGCAAACGATTGATATATTTGCATGAAAATCGGCATTCAAGACTTTAATTATTTGAATATCAATAGAAATTTTAATTCGAATTCAATTCCTGAAAAACTTCACTTGTAATTTTGTAGGAATTTAATTTCGCTTCGAAATCAAAAATATTGGTGTAAACAATAATTTCATCCAAATTCAAATCTTTCACAATACGTCCGATTTTCTCCTTTAAAATTTCCTTGTCGCCAATCATCGTCAATGCGGTCATCCGATGAACACCGGCCTGTAACTGCGGACTCAAATTTTCCAAATCCGTATTTTCTGGCGAAACTAAAGGACCTCTTTGGTCGAGCAATAAATTGACAATCATCTGAAATTGCGAGAGCGAATGATAAACCGCTTCATCCTCGGTTGGCGCAGCAAAAGTACTCAAACAGAGCATCGAATAAGGCTTCTCTAAAAATTGACTCGGTGTAAAACGACTTTGATAAATTTCAAACGCCTGCTGAAATTGTCCCGGCGCAAAATGTCCGGCAAAGGCATAAGGCAATCCCAATTTAGCTGCCAAAAACGCACTATCGGTACTCGAACCCAAAATATAAACCGGCACATTGGCACCTTCGCCTGGAAAAGCACGCACTTTTGCATCCGCATTTTCCGAACTGAAATATTGAAATAATTCCTGAATGTGGTATTCGAAATTATAATTGAAATTTTGATCACCACGTCTTAAAGCAACGGCCGTCAAAGGATCCGTCCCCGGCGCTCGTCCCAGTCCCAAATCAATTCGATTCGGAAACAAAGCATCCAAAGTTCCGAATTGTTCCGCCACGGAAAGAGTCGAATGATTGGGCAGCATAATTCCGCCGGCACCTACACGAATGGATTTCGTTGCCTGAGCAATATGACTGATCAAAATAGAAGTGGCCGAACTGATGACACTCGGCATATTGTGATGTTCGGAAAACCAATATCGTTCGTATCCCAATTCTTCTGCAAATTGAGCTGATTTTACAGATTTTTCAAAGGTTTCTTTGTAAGAATCTCCTTCTACGACCGAAGCCAAGTCTAAAACCGAATATTTAACGGGCATAATTTTTTGAATTTCCCCAAATTTACAAACCTATTTTGACTTAAATCTAGCGCTTGGATTTTAAGTAATGATTTCGAAATAGGTTTTAGTTATTAGAATTAATTTTTGAGAAATTATTGGTAAGCTTCCTTATGCACATTAGCAACCGCCCGTCCCGAAGGGTCATTCAAATTCTGAAAAGAAGCGTCCCAAAGCAAAGCTTGTGGTGTACTGCAAGCTACCGATTTCGCATAAGGAACCGTTAATGCAGCGGTATTGGACGGGAAATGTTCCTCAAAAATAGACCGATAAAAATATTCTTCTTTGCTCATCGGCGGATTGACCGGAAAACGAGATTCCGCATTCATCAATTGAGTATCTGATATCTTTTCATTTACCATTTTTTTCAGCGTATCAATCCAGCTATAACCCACACCGTCCGAAAATTGTTCTTTTTGACGCCAAGCAATTTCCGGTGGTAAATAATCTTCAAAAGCCTTCCGTACGACCCATTTTTCGATTCTTCCGTCTTTGATCATTTTGTCTTCAGGATTGATTTGCATCGCTACATCCAGAAATTCTTTATCCAAAAAAGGAACACGGGCTTCAATTCCCCAGGCCGCCATGGATTTGTTCGCTCGCAGATTATCATACAAATAAAGTTTTCTGAGTTTTCGTACGTTTTCTTCGTGGAATTCTTGAGCGTTTGGTGCTTTGTGAATATACAAATAGCCACCGAAAATTTCATCGGAACCTTCTCCCGAAAGTACCATTTTGATGCCCATGGATTTAATAACACGTGCCATTAGGCACATCGGAGTCGAAGCACGAATCGTGGTGACATCGTAGGTTTCGAGGTAATAAACCACATCGCGAAGCGCATCGAGTCCTTCCTGAATGGTAAAATTAATTTCGTGATGAATCGTCCCAATGTGATTAGCTGCTTTTCTTGCGGCAATCAAGTCGGGCGAACCTTCCAAACCCACCGCAAAGGAATGCAATTGAGGATACCAGGCCTCTTCTTTGTCGCCACTTTCAATTCGTTTGGCTGCAAATTTTTTGGTAATCGCCGCCACAACCGAAGAGTCCAATCCACCGGAAAGCAAAACCCCATAAGGAACATCGGACATCAACTGCCGATGAACCGCTTTTTCCAGTGCATCACGCAAAACAGAAATATCCGTGGTTTTTTCGCGAACATTTTCAAAATTTTCCCAATTTCTTTTGTACCATTTTTTCGGTTCCAATCCTTCGGGACTGTAAATATAATGGCCGGGCGGAAAAGTTTTGATGGACGAACATACACCTTCCAAAGCTTTCAATTCAGAGGCAACATAAAATTGCCCGTAATTGTCGTGACCATAATACAAAGGAATAATTCCCATGTGATCGCGGGCAATGAGAAACGCATTTTTTTCTTCGTCATAAAGCGCAAAACCAAAAATACCGTTGAGGTCATCGAGAAAATTTGAGCCTTTTTCCTGATACAACGCCAGAATTACTTCACAGTCCGAATTGGTTTTGAAAGGATAATCTGAAATCGTTTTCGAAGTTCGTGATGATTGTAAATTTCGCCGTTTACGGCCAAAACCAATTGATTGTCTTTGGCAAAAAGAGGTTGTTTACCCGAACTCGGATCGACAATTGCTAATCGTTCGTGTGATAAAATTGCATGTTCACCGGTATAAATTCCCGACCAGTCAGGACCACGGTGCCTGATTTTTTTTGACATTTTCAGAATCTGGTAACGAAGCGTTTGAGGGTCTTCGTTTAGCAGAAATGCCCCAATTATTCCACACATAGTCGTTAAGTTTTAATTCTACTTAAGTTTGAGAGTAAAGTATATGCAATTTAAGAAAAAAGATCTGAGTTCTTTAATTTTATTTTCAGGATTTTTCCTTAATCTTCAGGGTTTTGGAAAAGATAGTTTTCATCGGGAATATTTCATCGCCTCAACAATGTGCCAGCGGTTCAAAAACTTTGTAGAAAAAAAACGATGGTTGATAAAAGGCGTGCCGTAGGTACGCCAACATTTATCCAATTTTCACAACATTTGATTAAGTTTGTAAGAATTAAAAAATCAAAATGTTTCGCAATCTTATTTTTTCTATTCTGGTTCTCGTCGGAAATCAGATTTTCTCTCAAATTCAATTTGAGACCGACAGACTAACCCGCATCAGTTACGAAGTGAGTTACCACGGTCAAAAGGATTCCAACCAAAACCAAATTTGGGTTTATGCAGATGAGAAAAATGTTTGGATGACCAATCGGGATCAACTATCGGGCGATGCGAAATTCCCTTTTGAAATGACATTTGTTCAGCCTGACGAAAAGAAATTTACCCAAATCGCATTTCTAAACAAATCGGAAGTCATTTCGATGGTGGACAATGAGTCGATTGAGAAGCAGGAATTTGAATTTTTAAATGAGACCGAAAAAATTCTGGGTTATAATTGCAAAAAAGCCAGAACCATAATCAATTCCAATACGATTGAAATCTGGTACACCAATGATTTGAAAATCAAAGGCGCCCCCACAACTCTCGGGCAGGAATTGGGTTTGGTGTTGAAATGGGTTCGAAACGGAAATTATGAAATATCGGCCACCGAAATCAAAAAAGAAAAACCAAACTGGCCGGATTTTATCAGAAACTCAAAACCAAAAACACTGGACAAATTGGATTATCAGGACAAAATCTGGAAAAGCCGATTTACCACTCTTCCAATTTTTGAAAATCAATTAATCCATTGGTCTGAAGAGTTTGAACCTCGGGAAGGCGTAATGCGATTTGCCAATGGAACCATCGTCGTGAAAAAAGTGAAATTCCCTGAAATCAAAGCTTCCCAACAGATTTTTCTGGATTTAATTGAACAATCCAATGGCGATGCTTATGACCGAACCGGAACGGTTTTTTTAATTCCCACCGATAAAAAACAATCCTTTCTCGATGGATTAAAAAAGGGTGCTAAAACCCTTCCGATTTATACAAATGGAAACGGAAAAGAATACCAAGGCGTCGTTGCAACCGAAACCTATTCGCCTTTGGTGGAACTGATGCGTTTCTTCACGCCGTTTGGAGTAAATCACTTCAATGATCGAGTTATGCTAAAAGGAAAAACCTGGCAGGACTCCGTAATTTATCGACAGGAAATTAGTCAATTTGCTTCTCTGATGACGGAAAAAGAAGCTTATATCGGAGTTTTCATTGGGAACTATGACAAAGGCGGACATAAAATTTCGATGAACATCACTATTCACAACGATAGAAATTCAGACGAGCCTTTAAAGAAAGTTATTCCGCTTTTTAACACTTTGAATGTAATGGAAATGGCAGGGCAAGATTACGCCACGATGTTCGATTCCGAAAAAGGTCTTGAGTTGGAATTCGAACTAAAAGAAACTCTGAAAAATGCCCAACTTCGCTACATTACGACTGGGCACGGCGGTTGGTCAAATGGTGATGAATTCCTCCCAAAGAAAAACACAATTTTCTTAGATGGTAAAATTGTTTTTGACTTAATTCCCTGGCGGGAAGATTGTGGTTCTTATCGACTTTACAATCCGGTTTCTGGGAATTTTCAGAATGGATTGTCTTCATCCGATTACAGCCGTTCGAATTGGTGTCCGGGCACGGTGACCAATCCTTACCTCATCGATTTAGGCGATTTGCCGGCCGGAAAACATAAACTTCAGGTGAAAATTCCACAAGGCGCACCCGAAGGAACGAGTTTCAGCGCTTGGAATATCAGCGGAGTTTTGGTGGGAGATTGATTATAAACTTTCCAAAAATGCTATAGAATTGAGGACAGGAATTTCAGCAAAATAAAAATCGGAAACATCTTCTGTAATGATTAGTTGGCATTTTGACTTTATGGCAGAATAATATTCCAAACCATCTTCGAAATCATTAATTTTATTATTCTGAACGGCTAAATTTACCGTTTCGGAATCGGTCGAACTGATATTAAGTTTCTCTGAAAGTATTCTGATTTTTTCTTTCGCTTTTTGAGTTCCGCTCTTTTTTTCGGCAAAATAAAAGGCAATCGCCAGACAAATCGGGGAAGTATAAAGTTCAAAGTTTTTGCGTTCCGACAAACTCAAAATCTTTGCAGCATAGGTAAACAAGGGATATTGCCGATTCAAAACCGCCACAAGAATATTGGCATCTAAAAATATTTTCATTTTTTAGAATCAAAAAATTCAGATTTCATCTTTTTCCGGGAAATAGGCTTTCCGTACTCGGGACGTTCTTCTGCAACCATATTGACCCAGTCCGCAATCGGTAAATCATCGAGCGTTTTATAGTTTTTGGAAGTCATTTGTCTGTAAATGAACTCCGTGAGTCGCGATAAACTGATTCCGTTTATTTCCGCGAATTCTTTGGCTTGGCTAATAACCTCTTTGTCAAATGATAATGTAATTTTTGCGTCCATAATTCAAACTATACGACAAAGATAATATTTTTTTACGTAAAAATTATTCTAATGCAATTTTCAAAAAATAAATCTCCTCTTGGAGGAATTAAATTTTATAAAAGAATAAAAATCTCTGAAATACTTTCTTTCACAATTTCTCATTACTTTTGCAAGCATAAAAATTAGCATAATGACAACCGATTATTTTAAAATAGAAGATTTACTAACCGAAGAAAATAAACTCGTTCAGCAAAGTGTACACGAATTCGTAAACCAGGAAATAAAACCTGTGATTGACGAAGCTGCCCACAACCATACCGATATCCCTGGTTTAATGCCCAAACTGGGTGCCATCGGTGCTTTGGGGCCTTATATTCCGGAAGAATACGGCGGTGCAGGATTAGACCAAATTTCTTATGGATTGATTATGCAAGAACTCGAAGCCGGTGACAGTGCCGTTCGTTCGGCCGCTTCTGTTCAATCTTCTTTGGTGATGTATCCTATTTTTACTTTTGGTTCGGAAGAACAAAAAAGAAAATATTTGCCTCAATTAGCCACAGGCGAAATGATTGGTTGTTTCGGACTTACGGAACCCAACCACGGTTCCAATCCGGCTGGAATGGAAACAAGAATTAGAGACAAAGGTTCTCATTATGTTTTAAATGGAGCCAAAATGTGGATTACCAATTCTCCAATCGCCGATATCGCAGTGGTATGGGCAAGAGATGAAGAAGGAAAAATCCGCGGAATGGTTGTCGAACGTGGAATGGAAGGTTTTTCAACGCCTGAAACCCACAACAAATGGTCGCTTCGCGCTTCCAAAACAGGAGAATTGGTTTTTGAAAATGTTGAAGTTCCAAAAGAAAATGTTTTCCCACTCGTAAACAGTTTGAGAGGCCCGCTTTCTTGTTTAAATTCGGCGCGATACGGAATCAGCTGGGGCGTCATTGGCGCTGCCATTGATTGTTATGAAGTCGCTTTGAAATATTCGCTGGAAAGATTTCAATTCGGAAAACCCATTGCTTCTTATCAATTGCAACAAAAGAAATTAGCCGAATTTATCACCGAAATTACCAAAGCTCAATTATTGGCTTGGCGTTTAGGAACTTTGAAAAACGAAGACAAAGCAACGCCGGCTCAGATTTCCATGGCAAAACGAAACAACGTGAGAATGGCATTGGATATCGCACGTGAATCGCGTCAGATTTTAGGAGGAATGGGAATCGTAGGGGATTATCCGATGATGCGCCACGCCGCTAATTTAGAGTCCGTTATCACTTACGAAGGAACCCATGATATCCATTTGCTAATTACCGGAAATGACATTACAGGAATCAATGCGTTTGAATAATTAGATTGAAGTATTAAGTAACAAGATATAGACATAAGAAAAGTCTTAATACTTGATACTTAATACTTAATACTTAATACTTCAAGAAATGAAAGAAATCCAAATTCTCCTTCCCAAAATGGGCGAAAGCGTAATGGAAGCGACCATTACAGACTGGTTGAAAAACCCCGGTGATAAAATCGCCAAAGATGAATTGTTCGTTACCATCGGTACGGACAAAGTGGACAGCGATTTGCCGTCCGAATACGAAGGAATTCTCAAAGAAATTCTGGTTCAGGAAGGAGAGGAAGTGAAAGTCGGTCATCCGATTGCGGTTATGGAAGTTTCGGCCGATACAATTGTACATACCGAAAAATTTGAAATCAAAGAAACCGAAACGACTTCAACCGAATCCCATATTGAATTATTGGAAACCAAATCATTGGACGGAAAATCTTTTCTATCGCCCGTAGTTCGGAGAATCGCCGCCGAAAACGGATTAGAAATCGAAGATTTAAAGCAAATCAAACCGACGGGAGAAAACGGGAGAATTCGCAAAGCCGATATTTTAAAATTCCTTAAAAAGGACGAAAAACCAATTCAACAAAAGCTTTCGACCAAATTAAATCTGAACATCCAACCCGAAGATAAAGTCGAGTCTTTGCCGAGAATCCGACAAATTGCTGCGGAACATTTGCAGACTTCCTACCAAATCATTCCACACGTGACGACTTTTTCGGAAGTCAATGTGTCGAATTTGGTCAATCACCGTGAAAAAATCAAAGAAGATTTCCAGAAAGAAAACGGTGTGAAAGTAACTTATACGCATTTCATCATGAAAGCGGTCATCGAAACTTTAGTTGAATTTCCGAAGTTCAATGCCTGGATGAATGAAGATGAATTAATCATCAAAAACGACATCAATCTGGGATTTGCCACGGCTTTGCACGACGGAAATCTGATTGTTCCAAACATAAAGAAAGTCAATGATTTAAGTCTGAAAGAAATCATTGAAAACGTGAATTTAATTGGGAACAATGCCAAATCCAACAAGCTGAAGTCGTCCGACATTCAGGATACGACTTTTACGGTAAGTAATACCGGTATTTTTGGAAGTTTGGCCGGAACGCCGATTATTTCCCGTCCGCAGGTTGCCGTTTTGGCTTTGGGCGAAATCCGATCCGGAGCAGGTATAATCTTCAAAGACGGAAAAGAAGAATTAGCCGTTTGTAAAATGATGATGCTTTCGCTTTCCTATGACCACAGAGTGATTGACGGCGCTCTGGCTTCGCAGTTTCTGACTTCTCTGAAGAAGAGATTGGAATCAGTTGCCTAATTTTATTGAAATTCATCCGTTTTTAAAATATTTTTTTCTGACGGGAAGATTATAAAACCTATAATTTTTTGTTAAACAAAGATATTTAATTTCAGATATCGTATTTTTGTGAACATTCAAAATTTAAAATGGAATACAATACCGCAAGAAAACCCTTAATTATTCCCGAATACGGCCGCCACATACAAGAAATGGTGGATCATTGCCTCACAATAGAAGATGATGAAGAAAGAAATGGGTTTGCAAAAATCATAATTGAAGTAATGGGAGAACTCAATCCGCATTTGCGTGATGTTCCCGATTTTCAGCATAAACTTTGGGATCAATTGTACATCATGTCCAAATTCCAACTGGATGTGAACTCACCCTACCCCAAACCCACAGCTGATCAGGTTTACAGTAAACCCAACAAAGTTCGTTACCCCAAAGACGAATACAAGTATAAATATTACGGGAAAAATATCAGAAGCATGATCAAAGTCGCCAAAGAATGGGAAGGCGACAAACAGGAAGGTTTGGTGATGGTCATCGCCAACCATATGAAAAAATGCTATCTGTTGTGGAACAAGGATACCGTGGAAGATCAAACGATTTTTAATCATTTATATGAACTTTCAGACGGAGTTTTTGATTTGCGGAATTCTGAGGAAGTTTTATTGCCGAGCGAAAGATTGATGGCGGGAAGCAGTAATCATGCTCACAAAAACCGTAAACATAAAAACACACAAAACAATAATCGTAATAAATCCAAACACAAATAATTCCGAATAATGTCCGTATTTGAAATCAGAGGAGGAAATCGTCTCAGTGGCGAAATCATTCCCCAAGGCGCAAAAAATGAAGTGCTTCAAATTTTGTGCGCTGTACTTTTAACAACCGAACCGGTTCGGATTAAAAATATTCCCGACATCCGCGATGTAAACCGATTGATTGAAATCCTGGAAGATTTGGGCGTGAAAGTACAGAAAAATGCCAAAGGAGATTATACCTTTCAAGCCGATAATATCCAAATGGATTATCTCCAAACCAAAGAATTCAAAAAAGACGGAGCTGCACTTCGTGGATCCATTATGCTGATGGGACCGCTTCTCGCCAAATATGGAAAGGCCTATATGCCCAAACCCGGTGGAGACAAAATAGGACGAAGACGTTTGGATACACATTTCCAAGGATTCATCAACTTAGGCGCAAAATACCGATTCGAAGAAGGAGAAGATTTCTACGGTGTAGAACTTGAAAACGGAAAACCACTTCAAGGTACTTATATGTTATTGGAAGAAGCTTCTGTAACCGGAACGGCCAACATCGTGATGGCGGCTGTTTTGGCCAAAGGAAAAACAACGATTTACAATGCCGCCTGTGAACCTTATCTTCAACAATTATGCAAAATGCTCGTCCGGATGGGCGCAAAAATAGAAGGAATTGGCTCCAATTTATTGACCATCGAAGGCGTAGAAGAACTCTCTGGAACGGAGCACACCGTTTTACCCGATATGATTGAAATTGGTTCTTGGATTGGATTGGCCGCCATGACCAAATCGGAACTGACCATAAAAGATGTGTCTTGGGACAATTTAGGCGTCATCCCCGATGTTTTCCGAAAACTCGGCATTCAATTGGAAAAACAAAACGACGATATATACATTCCCGCACAGGAACATTATAAAATCCAGAAATTTATGGACGGTTCCATTCTTACCGTTTCAGACGCGCCTTGGCCTGGTTTTACACCGGATTTGTTGAGTATCGTTTTGGTAATTGCCACACAAGCAAAAGGAAGCGTTTTGGTTCATCAAAAAATGTTTGAAAGCCGATTGTTTTTTGTGGACAAATTAATTGATATGGGCGCTCAAATCATCCTTTGCGATCCGCACCGAGCCACCGTAATCGGACTGAACCACGAAACGCCTTTGCGTGGGACCACAATGAGTTCGCCCGATATCCGAGCAGGAATTGCGCTTCTCATCGCTGCACTTTCAGCAAAAGGAAAAAGTATTATTCACAATATTGAACAAATTGACAGAGGTTACGAGCAAATTGACACCCGACTCCGCGCAATTGGCGCCGATATCGTTCGGGCTTGATTTTTGTAGATTCCTAGCCGAAACACCCTTAGATGCAAGAAATTTTTGATGCTATAACTGGTTTTGTCAGTCGACCTGATAAAGTAATAAAACATTTATTCGACGAATACGGAAATTGGATTTATCTCCTATTATTTCTACAGATATTTGCCGAAACAGGATTGATATTTCTGATATTTTTCACCGCCTTTCTTCCTGGCGATGCCTTACTTTTTGCATTGGGAATGATTGCAGCCAGCAAAGACAATAGTTTACAGATTGAAATTCTGATTCCACTTTTGATGCTTGGAGCGCTTTTAGGAGATAACCTGAATTACCTGGTAGGTAGAAGGTTTGGGAAATGGATTTTGCAAAAAGAAGATTCTCGTTTTTACAAAAAGAAATACCTGAAAAGAGCGATGAGGATTTTTAAAAAAAATGGAAGAAATGCCATTATTATTGCTCGTTTCACACCGGTGATTCGCACACTCATTCCTTTTGTTTGCGGAACTTTACATTTAAAATACAGGGTTTTTCTATTGTATAGTTTCATTGGCGCAACCGTGTGGGTGGGAGGAATTACATTAATCGGCTATTTTTTAGGTCAATTTAGTTTTGTCGAACAGAATTTAGGAAAATTCATTATTGCCATCATCGTATTAGCAAACTTGCCGACCATTACAAAAATCATCAAAACTCGAATCGAAAGAGTTAAGAAAATTAAGCGAATAAAAGAATTCAGAAACAGGTGAAAAACTTTGGACTCATAGGAAAAAACATCGCTTATTCCTTTTCCGAATCGCATTTCCACGATAAATTCCGAAAAGCAAACATCACCAATTCGACGTATCAATTATTTGATTTAAAGTCAATTTCAGAAGTTGAAGAATTATTTCAAACGAAAGAGTTGAAAGGCTTCAATGTGACGATTCCCTACAAAGAAGAAATAATTCCTTATTTGGACGAATTAAGTCCGGAAGCTCAAAAAATTGGCGCAGTGAATTGCGTGAAAATTCAAAACAATAAAAAAATCGGTTTCAATACGGACGCCTTTGGTTTTGAAAATTCACTCAAGCCCTTGCTCGAAAAACACCATCAGAAAGCATTGATTTTGGGTGATGGCGGTGCGGCCAAAGCGGTGAAATTTATTTTAACGAAACTCGAAATTGATTATCAATCAGTTACAAGAAAAGGCGAATTGAGATTTCCAGATTTAGACAAGGAAATTATTTCCGAGCATCCATTGATCATCAATTGTACACCCGTGGGAACTTTCCCGGATTTAGAAGCATCACCCGATATTCCTTATCAATTTATCACCACTTCTCATTTGCTTTACGATTTAATTTACAATCCCGAAAAAACAAAATTTCTTCAGTTAGGAGAAATCAAAGGTGCCAAAATCAAAAATGGTTACGAAATGCTTGTTTTGCAGGCAGAAAAATCTTGGGAAATTTGGAGCCAATCTTTGTAAATCGCTTATGATTTATTAGATTTGTTAATCTAAAAGAAAAACGCGTTATGACAACTGAATTGGATAACCTGCACAATGGAGCAGATGGAGAAAACGATAAAAAATTAAATCCCCTTGAAAACCCTGAAGAATCAACTGACAATGAAGCAGATAAGCAGGGACTAAGCAAGGAAAAATCCACCGATGCTCCTGAAAAAACTTCAGAAGAAACAATTTCTCAAGAAGAAGCTACCCCATCGGAAACTCAGGAAGAAACTCCTAAAGCGGAGCAAACCGAAATTCAAAATGAGTCGAAAGAAGAAACTTCTGACAAGCTTCAATCAGCTCAGTCCAAAGAGTCGGATGATTACAAATCCGAATCCAATGGTGAAGAATCTGAGGAGAGCGAAGACGCACACGAAGAAGAAATTCCAATTAAAAATTATGATGAACTTCCTTTGACCGTACTCATCGGGGAAGCAAAAGAATTGCTAAGAAATCACCCGGCAAGAAAACTAAGGGAACATTTCCATCAGATTCGTGACGCCGTGAAAAAGCAATTGGAAGAGGATGAAAACACCAAAAAAGAGGCTTTTGTAGAAGCAGGCGGTGAAGAAACCGATTTCCATTATGACAATCCCCAAAGAAGAGAATTCAACGCCGTTTTCAATGATTATCGAAAACAACTTGATGCATTCTACAAAGAGCAGGAAAAATCACAACAAGAAAATCTAAAAGAACGCCTTCAAATCATCGATGAATTAAAAGCTCTTTATCAGGACACAGTAGATGAGAGTTCAAATATATTCACAACATTCCGTCAGCTAAAAACAAGATGGCACAATGCAGGCCCTATCCCAAAAGCCCAAGCCGGAAATGTTTTTAGAACTTATTTCCACCATTTGGATAATTTCTATGAATACCTGAATTTAAACAAAGAACTTCGAGAAATGGACTATGCACACAATTTACAGGTGCGCGAGTCCATCATCAAACGTGCAGAAGAATTGGTTGAAGAAGAAAATGTTCAGAAAGCACTCAACGAACTTCAATACCTACACAGACTTTGGAAAGAAGAAGCCGTGCCGGTGGCAGAAGAACTTCGCGAACCAACTTGGCAAAGGTTTAAAGAGCTGACACATAAAATCCATGATAGAAAATCGGAACTCGGTGAAAAAATCAAAGCCGAACAAGAAGAAAATCTGAAAAAGAAACGAGAAATTCTTGACAATATAAAAGCACTTACCGAAAATGCCGATAAAAAATCACACGGCGAATGGCAATCCGGTATCAAAAGACTGAATGCACTCCGTGAAAACTTCTTGGCAGTAGGAAGAGTTCCCAAAGAAGTAAACCAGAAAATGTGGGACGAATTCAAAGCAGCCACACGTGATTTTAACCACGCCAAAAATGAATTCTATAAATCCCTGAAAACCGAACAACAAACCAATCTGGAAAAGAAACAAGAATTGCTTCGAATCGCCAAAGAACATGCCGACAGCACCGATTGGAATGCTTCAGTTCAGGTTATAAAAAGGATCCAAGCCGATTGGAAGAAAATCGGACATGTTCCTAGGAAATATTCCGACTCAATTTGGAAAGAATTTAAGGATGCATGTAATAAATTCTTTGATAATTATAAAGAAAGAGGCAATCAGGCCAATCAGCAGTTCGAAGAAAATTTAGTAAAAAAAGAAGAACTCCTAAATGAAGTAAAAACTTTTGAATTAACGGAGAATTTACAAGAAAACCTAGATGCCATCAATGATTTCAATGTTCGCTGGAACAGTATCGGAAAAGTTCCCGCTTCTAAAATGAACATCAATTCAGAATTCAATAAAATCATCAGTGAAAAAGTAAAATCGCTGGGATTGACTGAAAATGAAATTCAAGATTTCAGAATGGCTTCTTTGGTAGATCAAATCAAGTCCGGACATGACGAACGACTACTCGATGATGAGATCCGAAAAGCGCGTAAACTAATTGATGAGCTAGAAAAAGAAATCAACCAACTGGAAACCAACGTTGGATTCTTTGCCAATGCAGATGCCAATAGCCCATTACTGAAAGACGTTTACAAACAAATCGAAGAAAAACGTTCACGATTGACCGATACCGAAATCAAATTGAGAAAATTACATCGGATTGATTTCGACCAAGAGGTAAATGACTCGGAAAACTCCGAAGAAATAGAAGATTAATTTTATCAAAAATAGAATCAACGCTTCAAAGGTTTTCTAAACTTTTGAAGCGTTTTTTTAAATCAAATAATGAATAATTTCGATGAAAAAATGATGCAAAGATGCATCGAACTCGCCCAACTTGGACTCGGAAGAACCTATCCGAATCCATTAGTCGGTTGCGTAATTGTTCATGAAAAACAAATTATTTCCGAAGGTTGGCACCAAAAAGCCGGTGATGCACACGCCGAAGTCAATGCCATTCAAAGTATAGGAAATAAGGAAATCCTAAAAAACTCGACCTTGTATGTTTCCCTCGAACCATGTGCGCATCACGGAAAGACACCGCCTTGTGCTGATCTCATTATCCAGCATCAAATTCCACGAGTTATAGTTGGAACTTCTGATCCTTTTGCAAAAGTCAATGGTTTGGGAATTCAAAAAATGAAAGAAGCCGGAATCGAAGTGAAAATTGGTGTTCGGGAGCAAAAATCTAAAGAATTAAACAAAAGGTTCTTTACATTTCATGAGAAAAAAAGACCCTATATTTTGTTGAAATGGGCAGAAACAAAAGATGGTTTCATGGCTCCAGCCGACCAAAATCAGAAATGGATCAGCAGTCCGTTTTCTAAACAATTGGTACACAAATGGCGAACCGAAGAACAAGGAATTTTAGTCGGAACAGCTACCGCAAAAATCGACAATCCCCAACTCAATGCTCGGCTTTGGGAAGGAAATCAGCCAATTCGGATGGTTTTGGACAGAGACTTAAAACTGAATTCAAATTTAAATCTTTGGGATAAAACACAGAAGACGCTTGTTTTCACAGAACAATCCAAGGAAAATTCAAGAAATTTAGAATATATTTCAGTAAGTTTTGACGAGCATTTGGCAGAGCAGATTTTAAAGGAATTACATAAGAGACAAATTCAATCAATCATCATCGAAGGAGGAAAACAAACACTGGAAACATTTATCCGCAAAGGACTATGGGATGAAGCTCGTGTTTTTAAATCTTCAGAGAATTGGGGTGCTGGAATTCCTTCTCCTGAAATTTCTGGTCAATTAATTGAATGCCGAAACATTGGCAACGACAAACTTGAAATCTATCAAAAATGAGTTTTTCATTTCAGACGATAAAAAAATCAATTGAAGAAATTACCTTCAAAGAAAAAGGGAGCAAATTCATTGGGTATGCTTATTCGATCGAAGATGAGGAAGAGGCCAAGGAAAAGCTCAGCGAACTTTGGCAAAAACACCCAGATGCCACGCATATCTGCTATGCCTACCGATTGGGGATGAACGGCGAAATCTATCGTGCAAACGACGATGGAGAACCTTCTGGAAGTGCTGGCTTGCCTATTTACAACCAAATTCTTTCCAAAGAATTGACCCATATACTCGTGGCTTCGGTTCGATTTTATGGGGGAACCAAATTAGGAGTGCCTGGATTGGTAAAAGCTTATAAACTCTCGGCTCAAATGGTTTTGGATGAAGCTGAAATCATAGAAAAACACCTTAGTCAAAAAGTTCATTTCGAATTTTCCTATGAAGATCAAGGAAGCGTGATGCGCAATATCGATAAGTTCAATGCCGAAGTCTTGAAAACGGAATTTACCGATAAATGTACTGTGCAAGTCAAAATCAGGAAAGAAAATCTGGACAATTTTTTAAGCTCATTCGAACCCCTGTATCAGGTAAAAATTAAAGTTTCAGAATAATTCATTGAGTCGATCTTTCATATAATCTGGGCAGCGAACCGGTTTTCGAGTTAGCTTATCGATAAAAGCCAATACCGAAGTTCCACTTGTTAATAAGACTTGTTTTTCGTTGAAGATTTCATAATCAAATCGGATGCGAACTCCCGTTGGAATTTCCGGCAAAATGGTTCGAACTTCCAGAACCTCATCATAATAAGCGGGTTTGTGAAATTTAAGGTTGAGTTCCGTAACCGGTAGCATAATTCCTTGGCTTTCCAATTCCTTGTATGGAAGTCCCATTTCTCTGAAAAACTCAACTCTTGCCACCTCACAATAGGTCGCATAATTGCCATGATAGACCACACCCATTTGGTCGGTTTCTCCGTATCTCACACGTATTGAAATCCTTGTAGAAAGCATATTGAAGTACTGCATTAATCAATACAAAGATATTTTTAAAAAGTCAATACCCAAAGGGTTTTTTTTACTAAAAAATTATGAGCATTTTTGCTTAACCAAAAAAAGCCCCTATATTAGTAGGCCAGTTACTTTTTTTAACAAAACCTTAAAACAAAAGATTTACAAAACTATGGGAAAAACTGCTGAATCGGTTTGGAAAAATTGCTTGAAATTTGTCAAAGACAATATTCAGGAACAAGCTTTCGAAACTTGGTTCTCTCCTATTCAACCAATTAAGTTAAACGAAAACATTTTAACCATTCAGGTGCCAAGTAAGTTTTTTTATGAATGGCTGGAAGAACATTATATAAAACTACTAAAAATCGCTTTGCAAAAAGAACTTGGGAAGGACGCTAAATTGGTTTATAGTATCGTCATGGATCAAAAGTATTCAGGCAAGGATCCCTATACAGTTAGAATTCCAAGTTCCAACAAAGAAAAATTACAACCTCAGGAAATAGATGCGCCTTTACCAATTGATTCCAAAAAGGTAAAAAATCCATTTGTCATTCCTGGGTTACAAAAGATAAAAATTGATTCACAGCTGAATACATCCAATAACTTCAGCAATTTCATAGAAGGAGAAACCAACCGACTTGCACGCTCAGCCGGAAAAGCTGTAGCCAAACGTCCTGGTGGAACTTCCTTCAATCCCCTATTCATATATGGAGGCGTCGGGCTTGGTAAAACGCACTTGGCACATGCAATCGGTTTGGAAGCCAAAGAAAATCATCCCGATAAAACCGTGCTTTACGTATCCACTGAAAAGTTCACGCAACAGTTCATAGACGCTGTTCAAAGCAACAACCGAAATGATTTTATTCATTTCTACCAGATGATTGATATTTTAATCATTGACGATGTTCAGTTCTTGTCTGGAAAAAAAGGAACTCAAGAAGCTTTCTTTCACATTTTCAACCATTTGCACCAAAAAGGAAATCAAATCATTTTGACTTCCGACAAGCCACCTGTGGATATCCAAGACATGGAACAAAGATTGATTTCACGTTTCAAATGGGGACTTTCCGCGGATCTTCAGGTGCCGGATTACGAAACAAGATTTGCTATCCTGAAACATAAAGTGGAAAAGGACGGGATCGAAATTCCGGAAGAAGTCATCGACCATATTGCGAAAAGCATTAAAACCAATGTGAGAGAACTCGAAGGATGCCTGAATTCGATCATTGCTCAAGCTACTTTGAATAAAAAAGAAATCACACTTGAACTGACTCAGAAAACCTTAGCAAATTTCATCAACCATACACGTAAGGAAATTTCCATCGATTACATCCAGCGTTTGGTTTGTGATTATTTCAAAATTCCATTTGAACAAATCCAATCCAAAACACGTAAGCGAGATGTGGTTCAGGCTAGGCAATTGGCTATGTTTTTTGCGAAGAAATACACGAAAGCCTCTCTATCGAGTATTGGCTCTCAAATTGGGAAACGCGATCATGCAACGGTTCTTCATGCCTGTAAAACAGTAAAAAATCTTTCGGAAACCGATAAAGTTTTCAGAGGATATGTAGAGGATTTAAATCGGAAAATCGGCGTAGAATAATTCACCATGAGAATTTTAATGGTTTGTCTAGGAAATATCTGCCGCTCACCTTTGGCAGAAGGAATTCTTCGCACCAAACTCGATGAGCAATTTCATGTGGATTCTGCTGGAACCGGACCTTGGCATATAGGGAAAGCCCCCGATAAGCGATCGATTTCTGTTGCTCAAAAATATGGAATAGATATAAGCACGCAACGAGCACGTCAATTTTCAGCAAAAGATTTCGATGATTTTGATTTGATTTTGGTGATGGATGCATCCAATTATTCTGATGTTTTAGCGATGGCACAAACTGAGAATCAACAAAAGAAAGTTAGACTGATATTGGGCGACCGAGATGTGCCGGATCCTTATTTTGGTGAAGACGATGGGTTTGAGGAAGTGTACCAACTTCTGCAGGAAGCAACCGACGAGATTGTAAAGGAACTGAACTCCCAATGAAATCAAAACTCTATCTGATTCCCAGTTTACTTGGCAACGATGATTTTAGTCGTAGTTTGCCGGAATACAATCTGCACATCATTCGAACCATTCAGATTTTCGTAGTTGAAAATGAAAAATCGGCACGGAAATTCATCAAAACAATTTTACCCGAAAAGAAACAATCAGAATTGGAAATTCACATTCTCGACAAAAATACATCGGGTGAGGAACTTCACGAACTAGGCCAACTATTTAAAAAGAAAACATCGATCGGGATTATCTCCGAAGCGGGACTTCCGGCGGTAGCCGATCCTGGTGGAAAGCTGGTCCGATTGGCTCATCAAAATGGAATTCAGGTAATTCCTTTGGTAGGTCCTTCTTCAATTCTTCTTGCGCTGATGGCTTCGGGAATGAACGGTCAACAATTTAAATTTCATGGGTATTTACCTATCGATAAATCGGAAAGGAAAAAAGTAATTCAAAGATTGGAATCCGAAAGCCGTAAAGAGAATTGCACTCAGATTTTCATGGAAACTCCGTACAGGAACAATCAATTGCTTCAGGATTTAATTAAGTTTGGGCAGCCTTCTACTTCCTTGTGCATTGCCTCCAACCTAACGATGATTGATGAGTTTATATTAACTCAAAGCCTGAAAGATTGGAGCAAAAAAAAGACGGACTTTCATAAAAAGCCCGCCATTTTTCTGTTGGAATCCTGAGGTTTAGTTTACTTCAGGAGCTTGTCCAATCAACTCCATAAACTCATCAAGTTGAGGAGTGATGATGATTTGCGTACGTCTGTTTTTCGAACGTCCGTCCTCGGTCGCATTGGAAGCCACCGGATTGTATTCTCCGCGTCCTCCTGCTGTCATACGTTTTGGATCCACACCGTGTTCGTTTTGTAAGGATTGAACAACGGATGAAGCACGTAAAGCACTCAAGTCCCAGTTGTTTCGGATATTTGGTCTACTGATTGGAACATTGTCCGTATTTCCTTCAATGATTACGTCATAATCTTTGTAATCTTTGATGATTTTAGCAATTTTTGAAAGAGTCTCGTGTGCTGCCGGGCTGATTTCATAGCTTCCCGATTTGTAAAGCATATTATCAGACAAAGAAATGAACACCACTCCTTTCAACACTTGTACGTCCACGTCTTTCAATTCTTCTCTACTTAAGGAACGGGTCAGATTATTGGTAAGAACCATGTTAAGCGAGTCGTTTTTACGGTTAATTTCCGTTAGATGTTTGATATATTTATTGGAAGCATTGATTTCATCAACTAATTTTGAAATATTGGCTCCCCCTTGTTTATTACCGGCCAAACATTCACTCAATGCTACTTGTAAAGCAGCTAAATTACTTCTCTCGGAATTGATCTGGTCTTCCAGACTTGCAACTCTTGATTTGGAAGCTGCCAATTCTGTCTGACATCCTTGATTTTCTGCATAAACACTGTTGAATCTACTTTGTAGCTCGTCGTACTTTTTCTGAGGTACACAACTTACCACAACAAAAGCGGCAAGTGTAACTACTGATAAAATGGATAATCTCATAAGAACTTTATTTATTTTTTGATTAAAACGTTAAAAGAAAGGTTTTAGTCTATGGTCAGTATAGAAAAGGAATCCGGCAGGATAATTACCAGATTCTTATCAAGTTTTTATCCTTGTGGTGGAATGTATAAAACCTGACCCGGATAAATTTTATCAGGATCGCTAAGCATGGGTTTGTTTGCTTCAAAGATAACAGGGTATTTGTTGGCGTCTCCGTAAACTTCTCTTGAAATTTTCGAAAGTGTATCACCGCTTTTTACCGTGTACATGGTTTTTGAGAAATCAGGCATTTCAAACTTTAAAGGCTCCAAAAGCGTAAGATTATCATCCACGTTTTCTACTCCATCTACGTTTCCGGCAGCTGCCAAAATTCGTTGTTTTTCATCCAAATTCTTAGCCGATCCGCTTACTGTGATATTGTCTCCGTCCGCAGCAAATGTAATTTGTGATAAATCAAATCCATATTTAGAAACATGATCTTTGACTTTCTGTGCTTTCTCTTCCGGAGTTTCATTTCCACCGAAGATTTTTTCACCTGCATTTTTGATAAATGAAAATAATCCCATAATGTTTTAATATTTTACTTGGTTAATAGTGGGATAAAGATATACAATTATTATTCCAGAGTTTTTAAATATTCTATAAATTTTCTTAATATTTTAACAATTTCTTTAATCCCGAGGAAATGCAACTTTAAATCTTGCAGAGAAACTACGAATTCAATATCTTGCCGAACACTTTTTTTTTCGAAAATGAAAACCAGAATTTTATTGATTTATACAGGAGGAACCATAGGTATGGCCAAGGATTATACCTCAGACTCACTCAAACCTTTTGATTTTGAAAACCTGATCAAACACATACCGGAACTCAGTCTGATCGATAGCGGAATCAGTTTTACCGGATTTGAAACACCTATTGACTCATCAGATATGAATCCCAGTCATTGGGTACTACTCGCTGAAATGATCGAAAATAATTACAATCAATACGATGGTTTTGTCATTCTTCATGGCACCGATACGATGGCATATTCGGCCTCAGCACTGAGTTTTATGCTAAACGGATTACAGAAACCTGTAATTTTCACCGGCTCTCAGCTTCCGGTAGGAGATTTGCGTACCGATGCCAAAGAGAATCTAATTACTTCCATTCATTTTGCTTCTCTGCAGGAAAATGGCAAACCCAGTGTGCGTGAAGTTTGTATTTATTTCGAATACCGTTTATTACGAGCCAATCGGACCACTAAAATCAGTGCTGAAAACTTTGATGCCTTTGCTTCACCAGATTATCCGGATTTAGGCGAATCGGGAATTCATCTCGATGTCAGAAAACATGTGCTGCGCATAGAAGATGAGTCCGTTCCTTTTTCAATTAACACGAATCTAAATACGGATTTAGGCTTAATGAAAATCTTCCCAGGTATGTCGCGTGAATTCATCGAAAATATGTTTGCGAGCCAAACTATGAAAGCGATGATCATTGAAGCCTTTGGTTCGGGCAATATTTTCTCATTGGATTGGTTCAAAGATTTACTTCGAAAGAAAGCTTCCGAAGGACTTTTGTTTATAATTAATACCCAATGTGCCGGTGGAATGGTGGAAATCGGACGTTATGAAACCAGTGGAATTTTCAGAGAAATTGGTGCAATTAATGGCTTTGACCTTACGACCGAAGCTTCTATTGCTAAAACCATACATCTTTTGGGGCAAAATTTAACACAAGAAGAATTCAAAAAACTATATGAAACTGATTTACGAGGAGAACTCACATATTTGAAACAATATTGAGTTTGAATTGATATTTTTTATACATTTGCCAACCCAAACAGAGAAGTCTCCGTCCCGATAGTTTTCGGTAGGTTGAAGAAGCTAATTTCTTCAGAAATTCTCTGATAAAAATAGAGAGGTGCTCGAGTGGTTGAAGAGGCTACCCTGGAAAGGTAGTATACGGGTAACTGTATCGAGGGTTCGAATCCCTTCCTCTCTGCAACTATAAAACGCAAACGCCTACTTATTAGGTGTTTGCGTTTTTGCTTATTGTGAAAATGCACACAAAATGATAAGAACGAAGTTCTGGGTATTTGGGTTTAAAACGCCCCCGCTGGGCTCAACCCAGTTGATTCTTGGAAGTTTGAAAATCGAACAACGAAAATCGTTAAGAATCAACTAAGTCAATCTTTCTTTTTTATATCTATTTTTTTATAATAAATAAGATTTTACGCTCAATCTTCATGTATCAATCGCGTCATTCCCGAACCTAAAAAATCATTGGGTCGAATGAGAAAACCAAACTTCTCATAAAATCTTTCCTTACCTTTTGCCGACATCAATCCAACAAAAGCACCGTCAACCGCATTCTCTTTAATATAATTCATTAATTTCTCCATTAGCAAATACCCGATTTTCCGGTTTTGGAATTCAGGCAAAACAATCAAATCCTGAATGTAAAAAACCAGCTTTCCGTCTCCGAGCACCCTGCCCATACCGATGATATGACTATCTTTCATCACGCTCAAAACATAGAGTGAGCTTTTTAACGCGAGACCAACTCCCTCGCCCTCAATCATTTCCCATCCCACAGAATTTCGCAAGGAATTATAATCCTCACCGCTCGGTGCCATTTCCAGAAATATTATTTCACCATTCATCTCAACTTTATTTTAAATTCTGATTTTAATTTTTCTCTCCAAATGAATAACTCATAAGCTTTCTCATAAATTTCACTTTCTACAGCTTTCAAAATCTCCGAATCTAAACGATGGACTATGTTTTCAGAATTTTTGAAATGACCATAAACATCCCGATGTTGCTCAAATAATTCATAAACCCATTTACGCACAGATACTCTCAACTGCTTTCTTTCTGTTTCGTCAAGACTTTTGAAATAATTATATCGTTTATTTAAAACTTTATATTCTTCTGCCCTCTTTTGGTTTTCAGTCTGATAAGTTTTTGAAAATTTATTTTTCTCTTCGGTCTTTATCTCTTCAAAAACATCTTGTAAAACTTTCTGTGTTTTCAATTCCTTCTCCGCTTTTTCAAAAAAACTTTTCATCCGAATGACTTTTACTAAATCTGAATTTACATACTCAAAACCGCGAGGAGTCAGATAGATTTTACCGCGTACGGCCAGTACGTCAAAGCTTGAAGTTCGTAAAGGACTTCTTTGGAAATGATGATGAAACAAGGAATGAAATGCCAATAGTTTATAAATCTGAAAGCCTTTACCACTTAAACCTTCGTCAATTTCATCATTATAATGTTCTACAAACTCATTCGGTGTTTTATGATACAATTTATGGTAAACCGACCACAGCAAATCTTCATTCACCTCAGGGCAAAACAATTGTTTAACTGTCGAATTAAATTTCTCAAATTTTTCTTTTAAATCCTTTTCCTTAGCTATTGTTTCTTTTTCTATAATTGGAATCGGAGTGGGGTTTGGAGTAAGAACTAATGATTTTTCTCTGGAAGGAATCATACTGAAAATTGTATAAGCAATCCAAATAACCTTTATAAAAGTCCAGAGTTCTACTTCCAATGGAACTTGAAAAAAAGGATTAATAAGAACCGCTGAAAACAGCCAGAAAAACAATCGCTGTGAATCATCTTTTTCATGAAAAGCAAAAAAACAGAAAATCAAGAGTCCAATAAATTGAATGTAACTGAAATAATCATTTCCCTTGCTCGATAAACTAAATAACAATAAAACCACCCAGGAGATTTTGACGATGACCAATAAATCCTTGCGTCTGATGCCTTCAAGTTCTGCATTCATAGCATTAATTTTTTAAATTAAACTTCTCTGAAATTGCAAGGATGAAAACTCAATCGAAATGAATACAGAAAGGAATCTGCACCTTTTATTTAGTCTTACGACCTTGCAAGTTGCCAAATCATTGCACCACCTTATCAGTTCGGTCTGACAGGTTGGCGTCCATTTGAATTCATTCAAATGAAGCTCTATAGATTCAGAATTTCAATAACAAATCAAACTAAGATTGATTTGCTCTACAAAGATTATTTTATTTAATGAAATATGCAAATCATCTATTTTTAAGTCTTTGCCTTTTTTCACCTCCAGCTATCTCTGGACTATATCATGTACATCCAAAGCATTTGAAATAAGAGGTTTATTCAAAAATAAATCTAAGAATTTGTTAATTTTTTTGGTATCGTTTTTGTACAAAACTTGATAATTAAATAATTAAGCCGGCTTAGTCTTTTAATCATTCCAAATTATCAATTATGAAAAAGAATAATGAGAATTTCGTTTTATTGACCGGACTCATTGGAGGCGTAGCGGCTGGATTTTTGGCGGGAATACTTTTAGCTCCTGACTCTGGAAAGTCAACACGTGAAAAGTTAAGAAAAGGTTGTAATAATTGCAGAGAAGAATTTGAACGAGTAATTCACCAAATCAAAGATTTAACTTGTGATAAAAAGACCGAAAATGAAGCCCAAGAAGCAATTATAAAGCCCAAGAAGCAGAAGTCTACATCCACAACTAGAAAAGCAAAGCTGAAGAAATAATGATCAACAGAACTTCTCCAGCCTTTTTTCATTTAAATAAGGCCTATGCTAAACTATCTGAAAAAATATGTGAATTATGGTATTGCCTATGCCAAACTCGAAATCACCGATTCGGTCAGTAATATGATTGGTGCAGGTGTATTCGGTATTCTGGCTGGAGTTTGCGGACTGATGATTTTGTTCATGGGAAGTATTGCCGCGGCCTATTTACTCAGTGATTTACTTGAAACACCCGGCACAGGCTTTTTGATCGTGATGGTATTTTATGTGTTGTTGTTTGTGGTATTTATTCTGTTCAGAAAGAAAATTAAACTCTTATTTACCAACAATGTAGTGGAAGCCGCAATGGAAGCAATGGATGACCCTGAATCTGAAAATTATGAAAACTAAAGACATCAACACGCTTGCACAATTGAGACAAGCCAAATCTGAGCTCAAAATGAAAATGAAGCGCAAAGACAATGATTTGCAAAACAATTTGATTTATTCGCTTGCCAATAAACTTTTCTCCGGAAAAAGCAAGGCTCCGAATTATGTTTCATCAGCTCTGGACAAGGGCACAAGAAACGCAATCCAGTTTCTGGCTCACACAACAAAAAGAAAACCGAGAATCAAAAGAGTCATCAAACCGGCTCTTATTGCTGCTTTAGCAATAGCCGTTCCCGTTTTGGCTACGAAAGCCGGCGGATTTTTAAAGGCAAAAGCTTAGTCTTTTATATGGAAAATATAGTGGGAAGCGCAGCAGGGATATTAACATCGGTGTCGATGATCCCGCAGTTAATCAAAGTTTTGAGAGAGAAAAATGTGGAAGATTTATCAGCCGGAATGCTCATCGTGCTGATTTCAGGCCTTTCACTTTGGGTTTGGTATGGAATTATGAAAGGCGAATGGCCCATTATTCTTTCCAATGCCTTTGCTGTATTGGTAAATCTTTGGTTGGGAATTTGTTTGATTTACTATAGAAAAAATAATTAACTTCAATTTTTCTCACTTAATTTACAAAACTTGAAATTTAAAATAAATAAGAGAAAACTTCTGAAATGGACCGGCATCACGCTGGGATCCTTAATTGTACTTCTTATTTTATTGATTTTAAGTTTAAGAATTCCCGCGGTTCAAAATTACGTTAAAGACAAACTCATTGTCTATCTGGAAGATAAAATCCAAACCGATGTAAATCTCGAAAAAGTTTTCATAGCTTTTCCCAACCGAATCATTCTCGAAAATCTTCATTTACAGGGACAGGATGTCGATACTTTATTGGCAGTTCGTAGTTTTGATGTAGGATTGAATATGTGGAAATTGCTTGACTCCAAAGCCGATTTTACTTCGATTGATTTGCAGGGCGTTCGCGCCAATGTCGTCCGGAATCCCGATGGGACTTTCAATTTTGATTATATTCTCGATGCTTTTGCCACCGAAGAAAAAGAAGAAGAATCCAAACCTTTTATCATTTCATTGGATAAAATAGAATTGCAGGATATCGGCATCAGTTTCATTGACAAACAATCGGCAAACGACATCAATGTGTTTTTTAATCATTTGAAAACCAGAGTGAAAACTTTCGATCTCGAAGAAAATTCCTATGCTTTGGACGAATTAAATCTCGACGGATTAAAACTGAAACTTCATCAGGATTTTGTGGAAGAAGTAGCGGTAAATGTTGAAGAAACCGTGGACTCGCTCAATCAGCAGAAACCGATGAGCATTGATTTGAACGCAATTAAATTCACCAATTTCGATGTGGATTATGGCGATGATAATTCCAAAACTTATGCAAAAGTTCTGTTCAAAGAATTAAGCGCCGAAATTGATAAACTCGATCTGCAAAATAATTCCTTCGAAATCGACAAAATCCTTTTGTCCGGAGCACGATTAAATGCCGATTTGTTTTTGCCTGAAACTTCAAATGAAGAAAATAAAAAAGACAGCATTTCTTCTTCCGGCTCAACGCCTAAGTTGGTATTGAGAAAATTAGAGTTGAATGATGTTCAGGCGGTTTATAATAATACAGCGGTTACATCGACTAATCAAGGAATGGATTTCAATCACCTTGATTTTTCAGATTTAAATCTGGAAGTCCGGGATTTTCAGATGGAAAATAATGAATTTATCGGGAGAATTGAGTCTGCCGAAATTCAGGAAAAAAGTGGTTTGAACATTCAGGAATTCCGAACGGATTTTGCTTATCAGTCCCAACAAGCCTTTTTGAAAAATCTTTACCTGCAAACGCCCAAAACCATTTTGCGTGATGAAATTGTTTTGAATTATTCGTCCATCGAACAGTTAAGCGAGGATTTAGGAAACGTTGCGATTTCAGCCGATTTGTACAATTCCAAAATTGGATTTTCTGATATTCTCGCCCTCGCGCCCGATTTGAGAAATACAGCGCCATTCAATAAATATCCGAATGCTTCGCTCCATCTCGATGCTGAAATCAATGGAATTGTCAATGATTTATTGATCCAAAATCTGGAAGTTTCCGGATTGGATGATTTGAAACTTAAAGTTCGCGGGCGACTTCGCAATGCCACAAATCCTGAAAATATTTATTACGATTTAAACATTTCGGAACTTTCTTCTTCGGCCAAAACCATCTACAATCTCGTTCCGCCGAACACCATTCCGTCCAATATTAGTTTGCCTTCTTCTTTTACCCTTCGCGGAAAAGCAAAAGGAACCATAGAAATCATCGATGCCGATTTGAAACTCAATTCCACACTTGGGAATGCGGCCGTTTTGGCTAAGCTCGATATGAGCCGTGAAAACCGGGAAACTTATGATGTAAAAGCCAATTTACGCGATTTGCAAATCGGAAAAATCATTCAAAATCAAGAATTGGGAGCTATTTCGGCAGATATAACTGCAAAAGGCGAAAGCTTTGATTTTGCCCGTGCCAATGCGGATTTGTCGGGCGATGTTGCCTATGTGGATTACAATGGTTATCGCTACCAAAATATGGATCTGACCGGGAAAATTCGAAACGGAAATTACGATATCGAACTGATTTCCAAAGATCCGAATGCGGATTTGAATTTGATTGCTTCGGGTGTTTTCAATGAAGAAAATCCGACGGTAAAATTAGACGGAACCATTACCAAATTGGATTTGAATAAACTCGGATTTTATGCCGAACCGATGATCATTGCAGGAAATATCGAAGCGGATTTCACCAATTTAAATCCGGATGAATTGAATGGTTTTTTGAACCTCAGAAACTTCGCCATTTCCGATACAGAAGAAGTTTTTCCGATTCAGGATTTAAGTCTGAATGCGCTTTCCACCATAGATTCAACTAAAATTTCTTTGCAATCCCAAATCGCCGATTTGGAGCTGAACGGAAAGTACAAAATCACTCAGATTTTTGGTTCGCTTCAGCAGACGCTCAATCAATATTATCAGTTCCAGCCGGTCGCGGACACGGTGGTCATCGATCCTAATCAATATTTCACTTTGGATGCACGGATTAAAAACGATGATTTAATTCGGAAATTTGTGCCGGATTTGAAAAGTTTTGAAACCATTGTCATTAACGGAAATTATGACGCCGACACCCGAAAAATTGAATTGAATGGTGAAATTCCACATATTTCTTATGGCGAATATTTGGTCGAAAATGCAAGTCTTCAAATTCAAAATGAAAATCAGGCGCTTCAATATAATTTAAATGTCGCCGGATTGAACAGTGAAAGTTTTGCGCTTAACAAACTCAGTCTTTCAGGTGATGTGGCCGATAATGTCATTTCTTATAATCTGACCAAAAAGGATGAAAAAGAGGAGGATCAGTTTTTAATTGCCGGAACCGCGGAGTCTTTGGGCGAAATCACAGAAATTTCACTCCATCCCGATGGTTTAAAACTAGATTATAAAGACTGGACGGTTGCCGAAAATAACAAAATTCAAATTGGTCCGGATGGGATTTTTGCCGATAATTTCCGGATTTCAAATGAAGGAAATGAAATTCTCATTCAGTCCGAGTCGAATTCACCCAATAGTCCACTCAATATTGATTTTACCGATTTTGAAATTGCCAATATCACCGAAATCATTCGCAAAGATTCTTTGCTTGCAGAAGGTAGAATTAACGGAAATGTTCAGATACGAAATATTACTGAAAACCTGAGTTTTACTTCGGATTTGAACATCAGTGAACTGGGTGTTTTCGGAAATCCGGTGGGCGATCTGGCGGTAAAAGTGGACAATGCGGCGGGGAATTTACTCAATGCAGATGTAGCGCTGAGCGGAAACGATAACGATGTGAAAATTCTGGGCGATTACAATATGGAGTCCGGAAGTTTTGATTTGGATATGGACATCAACCGTCTTCAGATGCAGAGTGTTCAGGGACTTTCAATGAACCAGATTACCGATACGGAAGGTTATCTTTCGGGCAATCTAAATATCACCGGGACGACCGAAGCACCGAGGATTTTGGGTGCGGTTCGTTTCAACGATGTCGGATTGCAAATTGCCCAAACCGGAAGTGATTTCAGAAATATCAATGATGAAATTGATTTTACCGGAAGAGGAATTGAATTTGATAATTTCAAAATCAACGACAGCGACGGAAATTCTCTGAATATCAACGGGCAGGTGCTTACACAGACTTATCGGGATTTCGGTTTCAATCTGGATTTGACAGCCGATGATTTCAAAGTGGTGAATTCCGAGAAAAACAATGAAGCCATTATGTACGGCGTACTTTCCATTGATGCAGATTTGAGAATTCGAGGTGATTTGGACTTACCGATTGTCGATGGAAATCTGGCGGTTTCAGACGATACTGATTTTACTTTTGTGTTGCCGCAGGAGTCGCCTTCCTTGCAGGAAAGAGAAGGAATTGTGGAGTTCATCGACAAAGACCAGCCGGTACTCAATCAAACTTTGGTGGACGAGACATTGAATTCCCAAACCAATTTCACCGGAATGGATGTGAATGTAAACATCGAAGTCAGTCGAGAGGCCAAAATGTCGATTATCATTGACAAAGCCAATGGAGATTTCGTGGAATTACAGGGCGAAGCCCAGTTGACAGGCGGAATTGATCCTTCGGGAAAAACGACTTTGGTGGGCGTTTATCAGGTCGAACAAGGTGGTTATGAACTTTCGGTAAGTATGCTGAAACGAAGATTTGACATTCAAAAAGGAAGTACGATTACCTGGAACGGCGAACCGACCGAAGCCACTTTGGACATCACAGCGATTTATAAAACCCAAGCACCGCCGATTGATTTGGTGGAACAACAAATGTCCGGAAAATCCAATTCCGAAATGAACCAGTACAAGCAAAGAATTCCATTCAATACTTTACTTAAATTAAAAGGAGAATTACTCAAACCCGAAATCAGTTTTGACATTACGGTGGACGAAGAAAATGCAGGCGTTTCTTCGATGGTAATGGACGATACCAAACAAAAATTGCAACAATTAAGAAACGAAGAAGCCGAAATGAACAAACAGGTTTTTGCTTTGTTACTACTGAACCGATTTGTGGGTGAAAATCCTTTTGACAGCGGTTCGGGACTTTCGGCTGAGTCGCTGGCACGGCAGAGTGTGAGTAAAATTCTTTCGCAGCAATTGAATAATCTTACCGAAGATTTAATTGAAGGCGTGGATTTGAATTTTGATTTGGAGTCAACGGAAGATTATACTTCGGGACAAAAAAATACACGTACCGATTTGAATGTCGGCGTAAGCAAAAGATTGCTCAACGACCGTCTGAAAGTTTCGGTGGGAAGTAATTTCGGGATTGAAGGCGATGCACGTCAAAATGAGAATACGACCAATATCGCGGGTGATGTGACCATTGATTACAACCTATCCAAAGACGGAAGGTATATGTTGCGGGCGTATCGAAAAGATGAGTACCAGGTCGCTTTGCAGGGACAAATCGTAGAAACGGGCGTTGGATTTATCATTACATTGGATTACGACAAATTCCGTGAGATTTTTCAGCGAAGTAAGGAGAAAAAGAAAAACAGAAACAAAGAAGTAGAATTTAAATAATGGGGAAAATTCAAACATACATTCGTTCGTTATTGGTTTCAGGATTTGCCGTTTTGATTTCTTCTTGCAGCAATACCAAATACCTGAATGAAGGCGAAATGCTCTTTACCGGAGCTGAAGTGAAAATTGAAAACGACTCGCTTCCGCGAAAGGAAAGAAAGGAATTAAAAGAACAATTGGAAGATAATCTTACGCCGAAACCGAATTCTTCTTTTTTAGGACTTCGTCCGAAATTATTGTTCTACAATATTACCAAAGAACCCGAAAAAGACAAGGGTTTACGTTATTGGATGAAATACCGATTGGGCGAAAAACCGGTTTTATTGCAGGATGTGGACCGTGATTTTAACCGGGAAATTTTGGTGAATTATTCGGAGAACAAAGGTTATTTCAATGCAAATGCTTCTTACGATACGATTTCAAAAAATAAAAAAGCCGAAATCATTTATACGGCCAATCCCGGACCGCGTTACCGACTGGGGTTGGTGGAATATCAAAAAGACTCAACGCTGATCAATGAAGAAATTCAAAATTTAACCGATAAATCTTTGCTCAAAACCGATGAGCCATTTGATCTGGATGTCATCAAAGCGGAGCGGGAGCGAATTGACCGAAATCTCAAAGAGCGTGGATTTTATTATTTTAGTCCGGATAATATCATTGTTCAGGCCGATAGTACAGTTTCAAATGACCATAAAGTCGATGTCAATGTGAAGCTGAAAGACGATACGCCACAATTGGCCAAAGAGCAATTCACCATTGACAAAGTGATTGTATTTCCGAATTATAATATCGACGAAGTCAAACTGGGACGCTACGGAATTCCGGCTCATATCGATACGATTTCAGCCTATAAATACGAAGATATTTATGTGATGGATCACGATAACAAATTCAAACCCAAGATATTTGACCGCGCACTTTATTTCAAAACCGGTGATTTGTACAATCGTTCAGACCATAACCTGACCTTGAGCCGTTTGATCAATCTAGGTGTTTTCAAATTTGTGAAGAATGAATTTGTGGTTTCGGATTCGGCCAATCATAAGTTTGATGCCTATTATTTACTGACGCCAAGGGAGTTACAATCATTGCGTTTGGAAGCTCTGGGTCGTACGAATTCTGCGAATTATGCCGGAAGTGAATTGAACCTGAACTGGACACATCGCAATATTTTCCGTGGAGCCGAACAATTGAAAGTAGCGGTTTTTGGTGCTTTTGATGTGCAGATGGGCGGTCCGAAAGATGCAGCCAATATATTTCGTGCCGGAGCCAATGCGCAACTTTCCATTCCGAGGATAGTGGCACCTTTCCGATTTCAATCGTCGAGTGCCTTTGTGCCGAGGACGAATATTTCTATCGGATATGAATTTATGAACCGAACGGAACTTTATACACTCAATAATTTCAATGCTTCTTTTGGTTATCTCTGGAAAGAAAATGAACGGAAAGAACACGATTTGAAAATCATAGATATTACCTATGTTTCGCCGGCCAATGTAACGGAAAAGTTCGACTCGATTTCGGAGAATAATCCCTTTATGCAAAGAATTGTAGAGCCTCAATTGATTTTCGGACCGATTTATTCGTATACTTATACGAATACGATGTTGCCGAAAAAGAACACGATTTATTACAGAGGGCGACTGGATTTGGCAGGAAATCTGGCGGGATTAATTTCAGGTGGAAATGCGAAGGAAGGTAATCAGAAGGAAATATTCGGAGTTCCTTTCAGTCAATATGCGAAAATTGAAAACGACTTCCGATTTTATCATAAACTGGACGATAAAAATTCGATTGCGACGAGGTTAATTGCCGGAGTGGCTTATCCGTACGGAAATTCCGAACATATTCCCTTTTCCCGACAGTTTTTCATTGGGGGAAGCAATAGTATCCGGGCATTTCGGGCGCGGACTTTGGGACCAGGAAGTTTCGATCCACGGACTTTGGACAATGCCTTCTTTTTTGATCAGTCGGGTGATGTGAAGTTGGAATTGAATGCGGAATACCGACTCAATCTTTTCAATTTTCTGAACCTTGCGGTTTTTGCCGATGCGGGAAATATCTGGTTGGTAAACGAAGATCCGGATCGTCCGGGCGGAAAGTTTTCCAAAGACTGGCTGGATGAAATTGCGGTAGGTGCAGGATTGGGATTAAGAATGGATTTTTCGATTTTGATACTTCGACTGGATTTGGCGATGCCGCTCAGAGTTCCATATTTTGAGAAAGGCGATCGATGGGCATTTGATAAAATTGATTTCAGCAGTAGTCAATGGCGAAGGGATAATCTGATTTTGAATATTGCGATTGGGTATCCGTTTTAGCATTTTCCATTGTTTATAATTAAAGAAAGTTTCATTTTTAATTAATTAGTAGTTTAATCAAAATATAAACAAACTAAAGTTTTCTGTTATTATCTTTACGGCGCTAAAACCGGTTTATGTTTCAGAAAAACAATCCCAAAGTTGTCAATGCCTGGAAGTTCTATGATTGGGCCAATTCGGTTCATTCCTTGGTGATTGCCTCTGCGGTTTTCCCGATTTATTATGGTGCTGTAACGCTTTCTAACACTGCAAATCCGACTAAATTTATGGGGTTTCATCCCGAAGCAGCTTTCAATTTCTCCTTGGCAATTTGTTTCTTTCTCGTGATTTTGATGTCGCCGGTTTTGAGTTCGGTTGCCGACACCATCGGAAACAAAAAAAAGTTTCTGAAATTCTTTTGCTACCTCGGTTCTTTCAGTTGTATGGGACTTTTCTTTTTCACAGAAGAAAACATTTGGCTGGGATTATTGTTGAACTTATTGGCTGCCGTAGGATATTGGGGAAGCATGGTTTTTTACAATGCTTATCTGCCCGAAATCGTGACCGAAGACCGGCTCGACAAAACTTCAGCGCAAGGATTTATGGTCGGATATGTCGGCTCTGTCATTCTTTTGGTGATTTGTCTGGTTTTAATTCAGGTCGTGGGTGCAGGAAATGAAGGTTTCTGGACGCGACTGAGTTTTGTGCTTGTCGGACTTTGGTGGATGGGTTTTGCGCAGATTACCTTTCGCCGGCTTCCGACGAATATTTACAATAAAAAAATTCCGAGAAGTATATTCAAATCGAGTTTTAAAGAACTTCGAAACGTTGCCCGTGAATTGAATTCTTATTCGACTTTACGGATTTTTCTAGGGTCATTTTTCTTTTACAGTCTTGGGATGCAAACCATTTTTCTGGTGGCGGCACTATTCGGTCAATCCGAAATCGGATTGACAACGGACAAACTGATCATGACGATTTTATTGATTCAGATTGAAGCCATTCTGGGCGCTTGGTTATTTTCGTTTTTATCGGGAAAAATAGGCAACCGAAATACACTTTTGATTGGAATTTTCATTTGGATCATCGTTTGTTTATTGGGTTATACCATCGAAAAAGAAAGTCCTTCGGTAGAAACGCAGTTTTACATTATGGCCGCTCTGGTCGGATTGGTAATGGGTGGAATTCAGTCACTTTCCCGGTCGACGTATGCGAAATTATTGCCACCCACAGAAGATCATACCACTTATTTCAGTTTTTACGATGTGTTTGAAAAAATGGCATTGTGTTTGGGACTTTTCACATTCGGACTAATCATAGAAATGACCGAAGGAATGAAGGTTTCGACCTTGGCAATGGGTGCTTCGTTCTGTATCAGTTTCGTGATTATGTGTTTCTTGAAAATGAAAAAGCCGGTTTCAAATTAAATCAAATTTTTATGCTGAAAAATAAATTCACATTGGATTATTGGAAGAAAATTCTGCAAATTACGATCAAAGCAGCTAAAGGTTTTGCCGATGATCGTTGTATGAAATTCAGTGCTTCGTTGGCTTATTATACGATTTTTTCCATTGGGCCTTTATTGCTAATTGTCATTTGGTGCATCGGATTTTTCTACGGACAGCAATTGGAGGAAGGAACTTCTGCCCAAATGGAAGTTTTCGAAGAATTAAGTGAGATCTTCGGTACAAATGTGGCTAGTTTTATGCAAAGTTCGATGGAGAAAATGATGATCCAATCGGACTCCAACCTGGGAATTATCGTCGGGATTGGGACTTTATTATTTACTTCAACAACGGTTTTTGTAGATATTCAGGACTCCATCAATGCGATTTGGGGCGTAAAGCCAAAACCTAAAAAAGGTTGGCTTAAATTAATTCTGGATCGATTGATTTCTTTGTCAATGATCCTTGGGCTTGGATTTTTATTGATTACATCCTTGCTGGTCAATTCATTTATAATGCTTTTTACCAATTATATAACCGAAATCATTCCGGGCATTACGCTCAGTATGCTGAACTGGATCAACACCGGGATTACCTTTTTGGTGATTACCACCTTGTTTGGATTTATTTTCAAAGTTCTACCCGATGCAAAAGTCCGAAACCGTGACATCATCGGCGGTGCGATTTTCACTTCTTTATTATTCATGTTGGGGCGATACGGAATTTCCTTTTATTTGCAACACAATGCGACGGCAAGTGCTTTTGGAGCTGCCGGATCGGTGATTTTACTCTTGTTATGGATTTATTATTCGGCGGCTATTTTGTATTTCGGAGCGGAATTTACCAAGGAACATTCCAAAGTTTTTGGGAATGGAATTCAACCATCCACTTATGCCGTTTTGGTTGCCAAAACAGAAATTGCGGTGAAAGGCGGTGACGATGCGGCAGTAAAAGAAGGCGAAATTCTACTGGAAAAAGACGAGAGTAAATGTGAGGAGGGCTAGGCTTTATTTATAAATTTCAATAAACTCTGTTATTCTAAGAATTTGAGTTGAATTAAATTGCTGAATTTCAAGCAAATCTCCATCACCAGTTAAGAGATAATCTGCTTCTGAATCGACTGCAAGTGCCAGTAAAAAATTATCCTTTTCATCTCTGCACTCATTTACTACCGATTTAACATCTATAAATTCGGCGTAATCTTGAATTATTTCAATAAGACTTTCAACATCCTTAATTTTGAAAAAGCGTTTAAACTTTGGTCGAGCAACCACTTCAAGGAACTCGCTTAAAAGTTCTTCGCTAAAAATTAAAACAGATTTACCAGAAAGAATTATTTCATCGAGTTGTGCGAAATTTTTAGTAATTAGAAAGCTAATCCAAAGATTGGTATCAATAATTATCCTTTTCGACTTATTTCCCATAACGCTCATTCCGAACTTTTTCCACTTCAGCCGTTATTTCATCTAAAGTAGGCGCAGAATCAGAATTGGATCGTAATTTTTTCAAAACACCTGAAAAACCGCTCCTTGAATCCTGTCTTATTGAAATTAATTTCTGATCCGCCAAATCACGTAGTAATTTAACTGCTTTCGGATTTAATATTTCAATTTTGATACTGGTATTCATATTAATCATTTGACTCAAATATACAAAAAATCGTTCATTTAAACTCAAACCAAACGCCCATCCACCAAATAATCACTCAGTCCATAAGCTGTATATTTCTGAACTTTTCCGTGTTGCAGATGAAAATCAATTCGACCTAGGAATAGCCCTGCCCAGCCTACCTGATTATACAAAACCGTTTTTCCTTTTGCATTCAGAAATTCTTCGGGTTGGGGCAGAAAAGTATGGGTATGTCCGCCGATGATCAAATCAATTCCTGAAGTTTTTTTGGCTAAATGTTTGTCAGAAACAATACTGTCATCGTGCTGATATTCGTAGCCGATGTGCGAAAGGCAAATCACCAAATCACATTTTTCTTCTTCGCGTAAAATCCGGCTCATATCCTGCGCAATCTCAATCGGATCATAATATTTCATTTCGCCGTAAGCATCGCGGGAAACCAAACCGGTGAGGTCCACTCCTACTCCGAAAATCCCAATCCTAACGCCTGATTTCTGAATGACTTTGTAAGGTTTGAAAAAACCTTCCATCAAAGTATTTGTAAAATCATAATTCGCAATTACGATTTCAAATTTCGCGTGCGGCATACGACTTTTGATACCTTCCAGCCCATTGTCAAATTCGTGATTTCCCAAAGTCCCGACATCGTACCCCATTTGTGACATCAGTTTGTATTCAAGATCGCCGCCAAACAAATTAAAATAAGGCGTTCCTTGCACCACATCGCCTGCATCCAACAGAAGAACATTTTCTTCCTGTTGTCGGATTTGATGAATCAGAGCTGCCCGACGCGCAAAACCACCTTTATTGGAATAAGTTTCATCGCTCGATGGTTCAAAAGGTTCTATCCGGGAATGTTGATCATTGGTATGAAGAATCGTTATTTTCTGGGTTTTATTGAACTCTTCCGCCAGCAAATTCGCCGTCGGAACCATCGTCAGCAAAGAAGCTGCAGCTGCCTTTTTTATAAATTCTCTACGGTTTTCCATTTACGTTATGAGTTTAGGGTTGTGAGTAGTTTTATTTGTCAAGAATTCGTTTTTCCAGGTTTACCCGGATGGTATCGTTTTTCCCAAAATAATTCATCATCAAATCTCTTTGTTTGATACCCAAGTTTTCGGCCGAAACCGGATTTTCAAAGAAACTCATCTGATCGCCTCCTTTTTGAAGGAAATCATTGGTGACAATCGTATAATTTTTGTTTTTGTCTAATTTTTCACCATTGATGAGAATTGAACTTTCATCGTTTGAAACGAATTGAATTCCCGACAGCGGATGACCCACCGACGCATTGGACAGAAAATGCATCATTTCCGGAATTTTATCACCCGAAAGGGTTACCACAACCACTTCATTTTCAAAAGGCATTAGTTCAAAAACATTTCTTACCATCAAATCTCCGGCAGTGAAAGTCCGGCGAATTCCGCCCCAGTTCAAAACACAGAGATCGATTTTCTGGTTGTGTTTTTTCTGATAAATCAAATTGGCTTCTTCCAAAACCATATCACAATTCAGATTAGCGAGCGGACTATTGTAGCCGTCTCTGTGCAAATCAACAGGTGTATAACTGATGACTTTATCCATCGTTTCCTGCAATTCACGTTTGTAAGGCGCAATCAGCGCCACAACGGTTTCATCGGCTTCCAACTGATTGGAAATGGAAATATTTTCCTGATAATCCGCTTGTTGAACCTGATAAATCTTTTGGGAACAAGCCGTCAGAAAAAACAATAAAATGAGAACGGGAACAAAGAAGTTTTTCATTTTGATTAATTCTGCTATCAAATTTGAGAAATCTTTTTGGTTTAAACCTATTTTCAAGATTAAAATTAGCTTTAAATCATATTTTATTGTCAATTTTTCATAAATTTAAATATCTAAACTTAAAGCACTTAAAAATGAAACAACTTTATTTTCTTCTTTTCTTCATTTCATTTGAATTAAGTTTTGCGCAAACCTCTTCAGAAATTTTGCTGAACAACACCTGGCGGTTGGTTTCTTTTGATAATGAATGTTTTGGTCATGGTCCGATTGAAAATGGAGAATTTAATCCGAATAATATTCTTTTAAATTTCTCAGAAGAAAACGGACAGCTTTATTTTCAAACTGAAATCTGTCAGGCAATCGATGGCACCGTCCATATAAATGATGCTGAAATTAATTTCACAATTACATCGACCCAAGGAGATCCTTGCGAACATCCTTTAAATCAACAATATGAAGACGGATTTCAATGTGCAATGTCAGCTGAATACCATTTTACCATTACAGAAGAAAATGGATTTTATAAATTATCTCTTAGCAATGAAATTTTTATGGATGTGACTTTTACTACTGAATTATTAAAAACAGAATATTTAACTCAGAACTTTCTTTCTCTCCATCCCAATCCGGTCAAAGCAATTCTAAACATTGAAAATCCCGATTTGAAAATTATGAATTTGGAATTACTCAATTCCGAAGGGAAAATTATTTTGCAAAAAGCTGTAAATCAAAAAGAGATTGCGCTGAATTTCAATCCTTTTGCAAAAGGTATTTATTATTTGAAACTCCGATTGGAAAACGGACGGGTTCAAACCGAAAAAATCATTAAAAAATAATCGGTTTATTTTTCGAATTAACTCCAAAGCCTTTCAAATCCTTTGAGGTTTTTCTATTTATATACCTTAAATTTGAACATTCGAATGATGGAATTTTCATTTCATTCAAAACATTATTTATAATCAAATTTTTCAAATATGAACGAATTGACAGGAACCGGAATTGCACTGATTACCCCTTTTCATCAGGACGGAAGCATTGATTTTCCGGCACTTGAAAAACTGGTGGATCACGCCATAAAAGGCGGAGTCGAATACCTGGTTTGCTTGGGAACCACGGCAGAAACCCCGACTTTAACCAAAAATGAAAAGATAGAAATCGTTTCAACCATAAAATCGGCAAATGCCGGTCGTTTACCACTGGTTCTGGGAATTGGAGGTAATAATACCGCTGAAATCAAGGAAGAATTTAGCCAAACCGATTTGTCGGATTTCCTGGCCGTACTTTCCGCTTCGCCGGCTTACAACAAGCCTACGCAAGAAGGAATTTATCAGCATTACAAGGCTTTGGCCGAAAATACTGAAGCTAAAATTATTCTCTACAACGTTCCGGGAAGAACCAGTTCCAATATCAATCCCGAAACGACTTTAAGATTGGCGCATGATTTCAAAAATATAGTTGCCATCAAAGAAGCTTCGCCTAATTTCCTGCAAAGCACAGAGATTTTAAAAGACAAACCGGAAGATTTTATGGTGATTTCAGGCGATGATGAATTCGGTTTGCCGATGACACTTGCCGGAGGAAAGGGCGTGATTTCGGTTATCGCACAAGGATTGCCGGAGGAATATACCCAAATGATCCGTTTGGGATTGGAGAGAAAAGTAGATGAGGCATATTCTTTGCACTATCGACTGATGGACATTACCCGTTCCATTTATGTGGAAGGAAATCCTTGCGGAATCAAATCTTTATTGGCACACAAAGGTATTTGCAAACCTTTTACCCGACTTCCCTTGGTTCAAGCAAGCGAAAATTTATCAAAGCAAATTAAAGAATTATCAGAAAAAATTTAAACTGAAAGTTATGATCAAACAAAGTATATTGGACGCCCTGAACAATCAAGTAGAAGCCGAAGCAACCGCTTCACAGCTTTACCTTGCGATGGCTTCTTGGGCAGACGCCCGCGGACTTGAAGGAATTTCGGAATTTCTTTTTGCCCATTCCGACGAAGAAAGAATGCACATGCTGAAGCTCGTTCGTTTCATCAACGAACGCGGTGGCAAAGCCATCATTCCGGCATTGCAAATGCCGAGACAGGATTTTCAGAATCTGCATGAAATATTTGAAATGCTTCTCGAGCACGAAATCAAAGTATCGGAAATGATCAATGAAATCGTGGATCTGACACTTGCCGAAAAAGATTATACGACACATAATTTCCTTCAGTGGTATGTTTCGGAGCAAATTGAAGAGGAAAGACTGGCTCGGATTATTCTGGATAAATTAAAATTAATCGGCGACGACAAAGGAGGTATGTATTTGTTCGACAGGGACATTTCAAGTTTCCATTCGCCTAAATAATTTTAATTCCCTTAACATTTTGCCACCTGCAATTGTATTATGTTTGTGGCAAATATTTTATACCTTTGCAAAATGTTTAAAAAGTTCGGTGTTTTATTGATTGTTTTGACGTTGTTGGTATCCTGCAATAAACGTTTTGAAAAAGCTATGAAGAGTTCTGACAAGGACTATATCCTAGAAGCCGCCGATGAGCTCTATGAAGAAGGCAAATGGGCTTACGCCATCGAATTATACCAGAAAGTTTCTTCGGCATTTGCCGGGACTGAATATGCCGCAGATATTTCGTACAAACAGGCTGACGCAAATTTTCAAGATAGAAATTACCGTTTGGCTGCCCACCAATTCAAAACATTTTACATTACCAATCCGACAGATCCGCGCGCAGAAGAAGCAGCTTTCCGTTCGGCTTATGCTTTTTACACCGATTCACCGGTTTATAATTTAGATCAAACCAGTACGTATAATGCGATTGATGAATTACAGTCTTTTATCAATTCATATCCCGAATCATCCAAAGTGGAGGAAGCAAACGGATATATCAATGAGTTGAGGGAAAAACTAGAGAAAAAGTCATTTGAAATCGCAAAGATTTATTATAAAACACTGAAATACAAAGCAGCAGCAATTGCATTTGACAATATGTTGGATGATTATCCCGATACCAAATTTCGAGAAGAAGCTATGATGTATTCGCTTCGCTCAAAGTATGAATTGGTAAATTACAGTCGATTTGACCGCAAGGAACTTCGTTTGCAAGAAGCCTTGACGCAGCATCGACTTTTTATTAAGGCTTACCCAGACTCCGAATTCAGTGATGAAGCACAGAAAATCAATCAGCGAATGCAGGATGAGTTGGTAAAACACAGAGAAATTGCAGCTCAGATGGAAAAAGAGCGAAAAGAAAATCAAAGCCGGGAAACACCCGCAGAATCATAAATTAAGAACTAATCATTTATAAATATGAACTTCAAAGACATTGATGCACCTACAACGACGGAAACCTTTAACAGAGGGATCATCGAAGAAAAAACCGGAAATATTTACGAAGCAATCGTAATTATGGGAAAACGTGCTGAACAAATTAATCAGGAGATGAAAACTGAATTGATTCAGAAATTGGACGAATTTGCTTCTCATACCGATTCTTTGGAAGAAATTTTCGAAAACCGTGAACAAATCGAAGTTTCTAAATTCTACGAAAGGCTTCCAAAACCAACTTCAATTTCAATTAAAGAATGGATGAGTGATGACATCTACTTCAGAAATCCAAACGAAAACGAAGAAGCTTAAATAATAAGATATGTCTATTCTGAACCGGAAAAAAGTTCTGTTGGCCGTTACCGCAGGTATAGCTGCTTACAAAACTGCTTTTCTGGTTCGTTTATTTATAAAAGAAGGTGCTGAAGTAAAAGTAATTCTCACTCCCAAAGCCAGAGAATTTGTGACGCCTCTTACCCTATCCACTCTTTCAAAAAATCCTGTGGAATGGGATTTTTCAGAAGAAAGCGGAACTTGGAATAACCACGTGGAGCTCGGACTTTGGGCAGATTTTATGGTGGTCGCACCGGCTACTGCCAATTCACTTTCCAAAATGGCAGATGGAAGTTCTGACAACTTACTACTAGCTACTTATCTTTCCGCAAAATGTCCGGTTTACATTGCTCCGGCAATGGATTTGGATATGTACCAACACCCGACAACCAAAGAAAACTTAACGAAACTTGAAAGTTTTGGAAATATCATCATCCCGGCTGAAAGCGGTGAATTAGCGAGCGGACTTCGTGGGGAAGGTCGCATGGCTGAACCTGAAAACATACTTTCTTTTATTGCAAATGATTTGCAAAAGAAAGCGCCATTATTTGGAAAAAGTGTATTGATTTCTGCCGGTCCGACTTATGAAAAAATGGACCCAGTTCGCTTCATCGGGAATTTCTCATCTGGGAAAATGGGAATTGAAATCGCCAAATCGGCTGCAAATCTAGGAGCAGATGTAATCTTGGTTTGTGGTCCTTCTTCTATATCCACTTCCAATTATAATATCAAACGTATTGATGTAGTTTCTGCAATGGAGATGAAAGAAGCAATGGATTCAAGATTTGAAAATTCTGACATCGTGATTATGTCGGCAGCCGTTGCGGATTATCGCCCGGCTGAGTTGGCCGAACAGAAAATCAAGAAAGATGATGAAACGATGAGCATTGAAATGATCAAAAATCCGGATATATTAAAAGCTCTGGGCGAAAGAAAAAAACATCAGATATTGGTAGGTTTTGCTCTTGAAACTAACAATGAATTAGAATTTGCCAAAGGGAAATTACAAAAGAAAAACTTGGACTTCATCGTGTTAAACTCCATGCGTGACGAAAAAGCCGGATTCCAAAAAGACACCAATAAAGTCACAATCATTCCCAAAAAAGGTGAACCCATCGCTTACGAAGCAAAAAATAAAGCCGAAGTTGCAAAAGATATTATTAACTTTATCCTTGAAAATTACGAATTATGAATAAAATGAAACTGCTTTTTGTGAGTTTGATATTCTCTATTTCACTGTCTGCGCAAGAGTTTCTCGCAACAGTCACCGTAGATTATTCGCAAGTACAGGGTTCAAATGTCCAGGTTTATCAAACCTTACAAAAATCCTTGAGTGACTTCATCAACACCACAAAATGGACAGATAATAGATATAAAATTCACGAAAAAATAGAATGTAACTTCCTGATTATCATTACATCAAGAAACAACAACAGCTATAATGCTCGACTGCAAATTCAATCCAGGAGACCAGTATATAATTCAACTTATTTTTCACCGATTTTAAATTTTGTGGATAGTAAATTTGACTTCGAATACACTGAGTATGAGGAACTTATTTTTAACCCGAGAACTTTTAGCAACAAAAACCTTACGGATGTAATTGCTTTTTATATTTATTATATTTTGGGAATGGATGCCGACACTTTTCAGTTAGAAGGTGGAACATCTTATTTCAAAATTAGTCAACAAATTGCAATGAATGCAACGAGTTCCAATTTTGGTGGTTGGAATGAAATCGATGGAAACCGTGCTCGGGCTTCCTTGATAAATAATGTTTTGAAAACAGATAATAAAACACTTCGAAATATTTATTACCAATACCACCGTTTAGGTTTGGATCAAATGAGTGATAATGAAACCCGTGCGAAAAATGCGATTGGAAACACTTTGGAGACTCTGAGCTTTTATGCACGTGGAAATTATGCACTTTTTTATCCACTTGATATTTTCTTTATGGCAAAAAAGGATGAAATTTCAAAAATATTTGGTGGCGGTATGATGTCGAATGCGAACATTGCACAAATTAAAGAAACCTTGAACGCTCTTTCTCCAACAAATAGCTCCACCTGGAATAATCTAAAAAGATAATGCTTACCCGACTTTCGGTTTCCAACTTTGCCATCATTGATGAACTGCAAATGCAGTTTCATAAAGGCTTGACAATTATAACCGGTGAAACAGGTGCTGGAAAATCGATTTTATTGGGTGCCCTGAAATTAATTTTGGGCGAACGCGCAGATTTAAAACAATTGAATGATACGTCCAAAAAATGTATAATCGAAGCAGATTTTGACATTTCGGGTTTAGATTTGGAAGTCTTTTTTAAGGAAAATGAACTTGATTTTGATTTCGAAACCATTCTAAGAAGAGAACTTTTACCCAGTGGTAAATCAAGGGCTTTTATCAATGATACGCCCGTGAATCTGCAAACTTTGCAAGGTTTGGGCAATCAACTAATTGACATTCACTCACAATTCAATACGGAAAATTTATTTCATCAAAACTTTCAACTACAAATTCTTGATGCCTATGCAAATCAGTTTGATTTGATTAAGGATTATCAAAACTTATTTTTTAAAAGAAATCAAAAATCTGAAAGACTCCATCAACTCAAGGAAAGTTTGGCTCAATTAAACCTTGAAGCAGATTACAAGGATTTCTTGTTGGAAGAACTCGAATCCGCTCAGCTGGAAATCAACGAGTTAGAGGATTTAGGGAGAGAGCAAAAAGAATTGCAAAACATCGATGAAATTCAACGTATTTTAATCGAAGTCGAGCGTCAATTGGATACGCCTGAACTCGGTATTTTATCGCAATTATATGAAACTGCTCTTCAGCTCCATAAAATTTCGGAATGGAGTGAAGAATTGGAAGGATTTCATAAACGAATTGAATCGGCACGAATTGAATTGGATGATTTACACTCAGAAATCAATTTGAAAATTCAACGAATGGAATCGAACCCGGAACGATTGATTCTAATCAACGAGCGAATCGATTTAATTCATTCACTTTTGAACAAGCATCGGGTTCAAACATTGGAGGAATTGATCCAAATTACAATAAATCTAAAAGATGAAAAGTCAGGCTTTAAAGAACTTGAGAAAGAGATCCTTCAGCTTGAAGAAGAAATCGCCAAACTCGAAGTCGAATTAAATCAAAAGTCAGTTAAAATTACAAAAGGACGTAAATCCTCGATTCCTTTTGTCGAAAAAGAATTATTAGTTTCTCTGGAAAAGCTTGGAATGGAAAATGCCGAAATGAAATGGGAATTAAAACCTAAGCAGCAATTTACATCAAACGGAAAAGATGAAATCATTTTTTTGTTCAGTGCTAATAAAGGTTCTTCTCTAAAGCCAGTCAGCAAATCTGTTTCGGGAGGGGAACGTTCACGACTCATGCTTGCTGTCAAAAAAGCGCTCGCTGGAAAACTTGAACTTCCAACACTGATTTTAGATGAAATCGACACGGGTGTTTCAGGAAAAGTCGCAAATGAAGTTGGAAATTTGATGAAAGAAATGGCAAAAGACCTTCAATTGATTTCAATTACTCATCTGCCACAAGTTGCTGCAAAGGCTGATTACCACTTCAAAGTATCCAAAACCCTAAAGTCCAATCAAACAGTAACGGAAGTAAAGGAATTAAGTGAACTACAAAGAATACATGAAATCGCTGAACTAATCAGCGGATCCAATATTTCCGAAACAGCATTGCACCAAGCAAAAGAGCTGATTAACTCCTAAATTTGAAATAAAAAAACCTCATAGTAGAGATAACCATGAGGCATAAATAACTAACACACAAATATCTTAAAAAATAAGATATGTACAATTATTTCATGATTGAAACTCTTGTACAAGGCAAATATACAAAAGTCTACTAAAAAAGTATACTAATTTAATTGTTTTTTTTGATTCTAAATTAAATCCTCTAAAGATTGGCTTTCAAGGACTTTGAGTGTTTTATCCCGAACCTGTACCATTACACGGTTTAGAGAACAAGTCATCTCATCAGGACAGTCGTCACATTTCTGATAATAATTTAAACTGACACAAGGAAGCAAAGCTATCGGCCCATCAAGAACACGAATAATAGCTGCAATTGGAATACTCTGGGCGGGTACTTCCAAAAAATACCCACCTCCTTTTCCTTTTTTGGAAGATAAAAGCCCACTTTTCTTTAAATCCAATAAAATTCCTTCTAGAAACTTCAGTGGAATACTTTCTTTGGTGGCAATTTCTGAAATTAAAATAGGTTTTCCATGAGAGTTTCGCGCCAGATAAGCCATCGCTTTTAGTCCGTATTTTGTTTTTTTGGTCAGCATAATTCAGTTCCTCAATTCGTTAAATCAAAATCAAAGTTCGATAATTTTTATAAATTGCATTTTCAAATATAAATTACATTTTATGAATTACCGAATTTTATCCTTGCTATCCTTCCTAATCTGTTCGAACTTGGTTGCTCAATATTCCACCCCAAACACTGGTGTTCATTGGACTTTGGATGATATTGCCAATCAATCTCCCGGAACGATTACAGTCGCGGGGAATGAATATACTTTGCACGAGGATTTACTGATCGAAGTAAATGACTCCTTATCATTGAATGAAATCCTGACGCTGAAAATTGCTCCAGGCGTAGAAATTGAAGTAAAAGGGTACTTTTCAAGTGATGCCGATGAAATTACCATCACAGCGGTAGATCAAGCTGATCCTTACAAAGGTTTCTGGATGTATGATACTTCCGAAATTTATTTCAATAATACATTGGTAGAATTCGGTGGTGGAATTCGGGTGATTACTCCTAATTTTATGATGGAGAATTCCGAAGTTTCAAATAACAACAATCCTAGTGGTTCGGCTACAGGTGGGGCAATTACCTTTTCAAACGGAAGTCCGGTTATCCGAAATTCCACTTTTAAAAACAATCATCATCCTGCATTGAGCTCCGGAGCAAATACTTCGGTTGCCATTCAAATTGAAAATTCTTATTTCGAAGGAAATAACACAAACAACAACAACCGTCCTCAAATCAATATGGGACCAAGTGGAGATGCCGATTCCACTCGAATTATTAACAATACAATCATCGGAAACCGAGATTTCAACATGGTTGGTGGAATTTCCGTATCAAGCCTCACAGGAGTAACAAACAAATTTCTGGTCAAAGGAAATACCCTTCGTGACAACCGTTACGGTTTCACTTCTCTGGGTAATGTTTCTACTGGTATTATTCAAGACAATATCTTTGAAGACAACGACACGGAAACCAATCCCATGAATGGAGGTAGTGGAATTTCCCTATACAATACAGGCATGGTTTACATCATCGGAAATGAAATCCGAAGAAGCCTTTGGGGAATTACACTGATTGGTTCAGCACTTGCCAATCTGGGTAGCGATGATGCGGAAGATATCAATCCAGGTGGAAATATTTTTAGCGAAAATGGAAACGGAGGAGAAATATATGCGTTGTTTAACAATACACCCAATGAAGTGAAAGCGCTTCACAATTGCTGGATCGAAGGTCAGCAATCTACTGCCGAGGATGTGGAAGGAGTCATTTCACATGTTGTGGACGACCCAACTTTGGGAGAAGTCTTCTTCGACCCTTTTATTTGTGGAATTGAAATGAACACAAATGAACTTAACAAATCTGATTTTAAAATCTACCCAAACCCCGCTCAAAACTCATTCACCATCCAATCGAATGAAAATGGAAGCGTGAAAATCTTTGATTTAAATGGGAAATTGGTTCAATCCGAAATGAAAACAGAGGATTCTAAACTCATCCCAATTAATTTACCAAAGGGTGTGTACTTGGTTGAATTCAATTCAGGAAAAGCAAAATCCACTCAAAAATTGATTGTGCGTTGATCGAATACGAAAAAATGAAAAAGTCCCGGAATATCAATTTCGGGACTTTTTTTACCATCTCATCAAAACAGAACCCCAAGTGAATCCACTACCAAAAGCCGTCATACAGATTAAATCTCCTTTCTGAAATCTGCCTTCTGCATATGCCTCGCTTAAAGCAATCGGTATGGAAGCTGCCGTTGTATTTCCGTATTTCTGAATATTATTAAAAACTTGATCATCACGCAATCCCAACTGTCTTTGAACAAATTGACTGATGCGCAAATTGGCCTGATGCGGAATGAATAATTTTAAATCTTCTATGCTTTCGCCTGAGTTTTCAAAAGCCTCTCGGATAGATTCGGGAAAACGAGTCACGGCATGTTTGAACACAAAATTCCCATTCATATAGGGATAAATCTGTTCTGGCGTCAAAGTGTTGCCTTCTTCCAGCATCACATCGGACCAGCCTAATTTGGTTCCGGGAAACTGAACCGCAAGCTCTTCGGCAAATTCACCTTCGCTGTGCATATTAGTCGAAATAATTCCGCTATTTTCATCATCGGAAGCCGAAACTACTACCGCTCCTGCCCCATCTCCAAAAATCACCGAAACTCCTCGCCCACGCGTACTCATATCCAATCCGAAAGAATGGTTTTCAGCACCCACAACCAAAACGTTTTTGTACATACCAGAACGAATGTAGGCATCTGCCGTCGAAAGTGCATATACAAATCCGGAGCATTGATTTCGAACGTCCAATGCACCAATGGTATCACATCCTAAATTTTTCTGAAGCAAAACACCACAACCCGGAAAATAATAATCGGGACTTAATGTGGCAAAAAGTATAAAATCGATGTCTTTAGCGGTAAGTCCCGCATTTCTGATGGCGATTTCGGCTGCTTTGGTTCCCAAATCGGAAGTCGTCACACCAGAATGTTTCCCCAAATGACGACGTTCTTTGATCCCAGTTCGTTCTTGAATCCATTCATCATTGGTGTCCATTACTTTGGCCAAATCGTCGTTGCTAACTATATTTCCGGGAACATAATGACCGATTCCAGTTATGATTGATTTTTTCATTCGTAGTTTTTTTGATTACTCTTCAGATGAATCTCTTCACCTACCGTCAGACAAATTTAACTGAATTTATGAATTCCTATTTAATGAATTGAAAATAGGATGATTATAAATTAGATTTTGGAAATAAAAAAACCTCGTAGTATCTACGAGGCTAAATCATTTAGATTCCAGAAAACTATTCCTTGATTCTTTCCATATAAGAGCCGTCCTCCGTGTTTATTTTCACTTTGTCACCTTCGTTGATAAAGAGAGGGACACGTATTTCCGCACCTGTTTCAGTTGTTGCAGGTTTAGTCGCATTGGTTGCTGTATCTCCTTTTAAACCGGGTTCGGTATAGGTGATTTCCATGATTACGAACTGAGGAAGTTCTGCTGAAAGTGGCATTTCATCTTCTGCTCTGAACATAATTGTAACCTCATCACCTGCTTTCATAAATTCGGGGTTATCGATCATTTCTTTATTGATGTACACTTGTGAAAAGTCATCATTATTCATGAAATGAAATCCATTATCATCGTCATATAAATATTGATATTTACGAGTTTCCACACGTACTTCATCAATTCGGTGACCTGCTGGGAATGTGTTATCCAAAACTTTTCCGCTCGTTACACTTTTAAGTTTTGTACGCACAAATGCCGGTCCTTTACCTGGTTTCACGTGCTGGAATTCAACAATTTTCCAAGTATCATCATTCCAATTAATGCAAAGTCCTTTTCGAATGTCTGCTGTAGTTGCCATTTAAATATTTTCTAAATTAAATTTCTGCTCTTGTACTATATCCTTTCATCAAACCTCTTGGGCTATTTTTAATAAAACTCAGAATTTGGTTTCTTTCTGGTGTTTCTTCGAATTCATTTTCAATGATTTCTAAAGCTTGAGTAACATTCTTACTTTTTTGAAAAAACACTCTATAAATATTCTGAATTTCGGTAATTTGATCGGTTGAAAATCCTCTTCTTTGTAGGCCGATCGAATTTACTCCGGCATACGATAAAGGGTTTCTTGCAGCTTTCACAAATGGAGGAACGTCTTTTCTGACGTGAGACCCACCCGCGATGAAAGCATGTTCTCCAATATGTGTAAACTGATGTACGGCACTCATTCCACCTAAAAATGCATGATCACCGATTTCAATATGTCCAGCCAATCCAACTCCATTTACCAGAATAACATGATTGCCAATCACACAATCATGTGCAATATGTGCCGTTGCCATCACCAAACAATTATCACCAATTTTTGTATAACCCAAAGCATTGGTTCCTTTATTGACCGTTACACATTCGCGGATTGTGGTATTATCACCAATATAAGTCAATGTTTTTTCTCCTTGGTATTTTAAATCCTGCGGCTCAGCCGATATAACGGTTCCCGGATAAATCTTACAATTTTTTCCAATGCGGGCACCTTCCATGATGGTTACGTTGGGGCCAATCCATGTTCCTTCTCCGATTTCAACATTATCGTAAATAGTAGAAAAGGGTTCTATTATCGCAGTTTCGGCAATTTTCGCATTCGGATGAATATAAGCCAATGGTTGATTCATTGTTTCCAAATTATATTTTGTCTTTTGTTACCAACGCCATCATTTCTGCTTCAACGGCAATTGTATCGTTTACATATCCGTATCCCTGCATGTGTACGATTCCTCTTCTGATGGGTTGCAACAAATCAACTTTTAGAATCAAGGTATCACCCGGAATAACTTTTCGTTTGAATTTCACGTTTTCAATTTTCATAAAATAGGTAGAATAATCTTTCGGGTCATCGATTTCGCCCAAAACAAGGATTCCTCCCAACTGTGCCATAGCTTCTACTTGCAATACGCCTGGCATAACCGGTTCTTGAGGGAAATGCCCCACAAAAAACGGTTCGTTCATAGTAACATTTTTGACACCAACCAATGATGTTTCTGTTTTTTCAATCACTTTGTCCAGCAATAAAAACGGTGGACGATGGGGAAGAATCTTCATGATATCGTTGATGTCGTAAATCGGGTCTTTGGTCAGGTCAAATTCCGGAACATTTTTTCTTTTTGCGATAGCGATTTGTTTACTTAATTTCTTTGCAAAATTAGTATTTATCTGGTGACCGGGTTTATTTGCGATGATTTTTGCTTTTAATTTGGTTCCGATCAATGCGAGATCTCCGACTACATCCAAAAGTTTATGACGTGCAGCTTCATTTGGATAATGAAGGTTAATATTGTCCAAAACACCGTTGGGGCGAATTGAAACGTCTTCTTTGTTAAATGCTTTGGTCAGTTTCTGTTTAGTTTCCGGAGTGATTTTCTTGTCCACATATACAATCGCATTTCCAAGGTCGCCACCCTTGATGAGTCCGGCATCTAAGAGGTATTCGATTTCATGGAGGAAACTAAACGTACGTGCGTTGGCAATTTCGCTTTTAAATTCCGACATACTTTTGATGGAAGCATTTTGAGTTCCCAGAACTTTTGTTCCAAAATCCACCATAGTGGTGACTTGGTATTCATCGGCCGGAATAGCCGTGATTTCCGAACCGGTTTCAGGATCCGTATATGTTACAATGTCCTTTACAACATAGTATTCCCGGTCTTCTTCTTGTTCTAGGATTCCTGCGTTTTCTATAGCTTCTACGAAGTGTTTAGAAGAGCCATCCAAAATAGGAACTTCAGAATTATTAATTTCGATCAGAACATTGTCCAAATCCATTCCCGTCAAAGCTGCTAAAAGATGCTCTGTGGTATGGATTTTCACTCCTTTCTTTTCGATGGTTGTTCCCCTTTCGGTACTTGTTACATAATTCGCATCCGCCTCGATGTGCGGGTTTCCTTCCAAATCGGTTCTCACAAACACAAAACCGGTATTTACCGGCGCAGGTTTCAGTGTCATTGTCACTTCACGCCCTGTGTGAAGTCCCACGCCGTTTAAAACGTATTCGCTGGCCAGCGTTTTTTGTTTATCAGACATTAATCTTTTATTGTTTGTTGTTTTATATCTTTTTCTAATTCTTCCAAACGTTTCACTATGCTCGGAAAATTTCGGAAATATACATAAGATTTCCTAAAGTCGGTTGCATCCATTGATGGCGAACCGTATATTTTTGATTGGTCAGGCACATTATTATTGACTCCGCTTTGCGCCTGAATTTGTACAAAATCACCAATTTTAAGGTGCCCTACGATTCCTACCTGCCCACCAATCATACAATTCTTTCCGATTTTAGTAGAACCAGCAATTCCTGTTTGAGAAGCAATCACCGTATTTTCACCAATTTCTACATTATGAGCAATCTGAATTTGATTGTCAAGCTTTACCCCAGCCCGAATGATGGTGGAACCCAAAGTCGCTCGGTCAATCGTACATGAAGAACCAATCTCTACATTGTCTTCGATGATGACATTACCAATTTGTGGAACTTTTTCCAATGTCCCATCAGCCTTCGGAGTAAACCCAAAGCCGTCTGCGCCTACGACTGTATTGGAATGAATAATACAATTTTCTCCAATTTGACTTTCCGAATAAATTCGTACGCCCGAATGAATCACAGTTCCCTCTCCTATCTTCACATTTTCTCCGATGTGTGCATTCGAATGAATCATCACATCTTTTCCTATTTGAGCATTTTCTCCTACATAAACAAAACTTCCGATGTAAATATTTTCACCTAAGTTCGCAGATTCATGAATTTGAGAGTTCGATTCAATCCCAACTTTTTTATTTTTCAAATGATTGGCATAATGCAGAAGCTTTGTAAAAGCTTTGTAAGCATCTTCCACCCAAATTAAGGTTGAATTTACCTCCTTTTCGGGTACAAAATCTTTGGAAACGATTACGATTGACGCTTCGGTACTATATAAATAAGGTTCGTATTTCAAATTCGAAAGAAATGAAATAGACCCCACTTTCCCTTCTTCAATTTTAGAAAGCGTGTTTACCCGCACATTTGGGTCACCTTCTACTTTCCCTTCTAAAACCGAAGCAATTTCTACTGCACTAAACTCCATAGTATGCAAAAATATAAATTTTGGGTATATCTCTAATTTGAATTACATATTTTTCTTAACATCTAAGTAACATAAATGAAACTTTTCAATTGGAATCAACAAATGATGAGATAAAATCTGCAAAGCTGACTCAGAAATCTCTTGCAAACTTCGGTCTTTGTTCATGATATAAACCGGTGATTTGTGTTTGTCATACGGAATAACTTTCACACTGGACTGATGCACAAAATAACTTCCGTCTTCCACTCCGAGTTCTCCGGCGGTTTTATTTGTCAAAACATTTAATTCTTCGGCAGAAAGAGGTTCATTTAAAATTTTTGAAACCGGAAGCTTCCTGTTAATTAAACAACCTGACAAACAGGATAAAATTATATCCTCATGGTTTTGCCATTGTTTGAGCGAAGCCCATACATCACTATCGTCCAACTGAATAAATTGCCCGAGCTGATCTTTCAGGTTTTCTTTTACTTCATTTTGCAAAAAATATCCGAAAGCGTCTGTGGCAAATAATTTTTCGCCATTTCGACTTAATTCTTTTGCTCTACGCATCGCTTGCGTCAATAAAACTTCTGCCGAAAAAGAAGTCCGGTGGTTGTAAACCTGCCAATACATAAACATTCGCGCAGCCAGGTATTTTTCAATGGAATAAATCCCTTTGGAATCCACCACAAGTTGATCGTCCTTTACATTTAACGTGGAAATAATCCGGTCGGGATTGATGTTCCCTTCAACAACGCCTGTAAAAAAGCTGTCCCGTTTCAGGTAATCCAATCGGTCCATATCCAGTTGGCTCGAAACCAATTGCGTGAGAAATTTCCTTTCGTATTCGCCTTTAAAAATCCGGATGGCAAGATCCAATTCACCAGAAAATTCACGGTTCAACATTTCCATCAAATACAATGAAATTCTTTCATGGTACAGGTTTTCAATGATGGAATGTTCCAAAGTATGAGAAAAAGGTCCGTGCCCGATATCATGTAAAAGTATGGCACAAAGCACGCCGTTTTTTTCTTCTTCCGAAATTTCCACATTTTTTGCCCGAAGCGTTTCCACCGCTTTTTGCGTCAGGTGCATGGCTCCGAGCGCATGGTGAAATCGAGAATGTTTCGCTCCCGGATAAACCAACTCGGTCAATCCAGTTTGGCATATTCTTCGCAGTCGCTGAAAACTTGGATGCTGAATAATATCGAAAATTAATTCGTTGGGTATGCTAATAAATCCGTGTACGGGATCGTTAAATACCTTTAGTTTGTTTACATACTCCAATTTATTACTTATTTTATCACTAAATTAGTTACAAATTTAACAGAAAAACGCTTGTATGGCTATAAAAATTTTATGGATCGATGATGAGATTGAGTTGTTGAAACCACATTCCATGTTTTTGGAGAAAAAAGGTTACGAAACACAAATGATTAATAATGCCACAGATGCTCTGGAAATCATCCCAAATGAAAATTTTTCCGCAGTGCTGATCGACGAAAATATGCCCGGAATGGGCGGACTCGAAGCTTTGCAAAAAATCAAAGAAATAAAACCTCAACTTCCGATTGTGATGATCACCAAAAATGAGGAAGAACACATCATGGAAGAAGCAATCGGCTCGCACATAGCAGATTACCTAATCAAACCGGTCAATCCGAATCAAATTTTACTGAGTTTGAAAAAAATTCTCGACAGCAGTAAAATTATCACCGAAAAGGCAGTTGTGAATTATCAGATGGAATTCCGAAGCATAGCGATGGACATGATGAATGCGCGGGATTTTGAAGACTGGAGAGATATTTATAAAAAACTGGTTTATTGGGAATTAGAACTTGAAAACATTCAGGACAATGAAATGGCCAAAATCCTGGAAGCCCAAAAACAAGAGGCTAATGCTGCCTTTTTCAAGTTTGTAGAAAGAAATTACCACGATTGGCTTCATACCGATGAGAAACCGGTTTTGTCGCATACCGTTTTTAAGGATTACGCAAAACCCCATTTGTCCAAAGACCAAAACACTTTGCTCATCATGGTGGACAATTTGCGTTATGACCAATGGAAAGCAATTGAACCTTTGTTCACACCTCATTTCAACGTAGAAAAAGAGCAGATGTATTACAGTATTTTGCCTTCGGCGACGCAATACGCACGAAATGCTTTCTTTTCGGGACTTCTGCCTTCGCAAATTGAAAAACGTTTCCCGAATGAATGGCTCAATGACAACGACGAAGGAAATAAAAATCAGTTTGAGAAATTATTTCTGGAAGACCAAATGAAGCGATTGGGTATGTCGGATTTGAGTACGCAATATTTTAAAATTCTGAATTCGGATTTTGAAAAGAAAATTTTGGACGAATTCCATCAGTATAAAAATAAAAACTTGACGGTCATCGTCTATAACTTTATCGATATTCTTTCCCATGCCAAAACCGATAATCGGATTGTGAGCCAAATGATCAGAGATGACAAAACCTATCGTTCTACAACCAAAAATTGGTTTGAAAACTCTTATTTGATGCAGATTGTGAAAAAAGCCCAACAAGAAGGAATGAAAATTTTGCTGACCACCGATCACGGAACGATTTTCGTGCGCAAACCTTCTCAGGTAGTCGGTGACCGCGAAACCAGCACCAATCTTCGTTACAAAATGGGAAGAAAGTTACAATATGACGAAGATGATGTTTTTGCCATTGAAAATGCAGAAGATTATTATTTGCCCAAAGTAAATATGACATCCAAATACATTTTTGCGAAAGAAGATATTTTTCTGGCTTATCCGAAAAACTACAATCACTATGTGAATTATTACAAGGAAACCTATCAGCACGGCGGAATTTCCATGGAAGAAATGATCATTCCTTTTGTAACTTTGACGCCTAAAACTTAATTATTTCTGAATTTTTATGGAATTTCAAATTCATTCAATTGAAGAACTAAACAGCGTCGCCCAAGAAATTATTTCTCAACTTCAGCAGAAAATCATTTTGTTTGAAGGCGAAATGGGCGCAGGAAAAACCACTTTTATCAAAGTTTTGCTTCAGGAAATGGGAAGTACCGATGAAATCAGCAGTCCTACTTTTTCCATCGTCAACGAATATGAAATTCCCGAAGGAAAAGTTTTCCATTTTGATTTGTATCGGATTAAATCCGAAGAAGAAGCATTGGATTTCGGGATAGAAGAATATCTGTATTCCGGTCATTATTGTTTCATCGAATGGCCCGATAAAATTTCAGACTTACTCCCTGAAAAGCATCATACAATTAAAATTATTGCAGAAGGAAATCAAAGAACCATTATTTTTGTGTAATTTTAAAAGATGGAAAACAGCGGTATTTATACACCTTTTACACGTCAGGAACTTATGCCGAAGGAAGAACGGCTGGAAGTTCGGTTAAGAGAAGGGAAATTAAGCATAGGAATTCCTAAGGAAATTCATTTGGAAGAAAAAAGATTGAGCCTTTCCCCTGATGCTGTCCAGGTTTTGGTTGCCAACGGCCATGACATCACGGTGGAAACGGGTGCCGGTGAAGGTGTTAACTACACCGATCAGGAATATTCCGAAGCAGGCGCAACCATCGCTTATGACAAAAAAGAAGTTTTTTCAAAACCTATCATACTAAAAGTCAGTCCTGCAACGACAGAAGAAATCGAACTGATGATGCCGAATTCATTTTTGGTTTCAACCGTTCAGATCAATATGCAGACGAGAAGTTATTTCGAAAAATTATCGGCCAAAAAAATCACCGCACTTGGATTTGAATTCATCAAAGATGCACACGGACACCTTCCGGTTGTGCGATTGTTGAGTGAAATCGCCGGAACCACTTCGATTTTACTCGCTGGCGAATTAATGTCCAATACCAATGGTGGAAACGGCGTTTTGATGGGCGGAATTGCCGGTGTACGTCCGGCTGAAATCGTTATTCTGGGTGGCGGCACCGTGGGGGAATACGCCTCAAGAGCTGCCTTGGGACTGGGTGCCAACGTAAGGGTTTTTGATAATTCTTTGAGTCGTTTACGAAGATTGCAAACCGATTTGGGTGTAAGAATTTCCACTTCCATGATTGACCCAAAGGAACTCGGAAAAGCACTGAAACGATGCGATGTAGCCATCGGTGCGCTTCGTGGGGATGCCCGCGCTCCTTGCGTGGTAACCGAAAAAATGGTTGAAAACATGAAACAAGGAGCGGTCATCATCGATCTGAGCATTGACAATGGCGGTTGTTTTGAAACCTCTGAAATCACTACACACTCCAAACCGTTTGTCAACAAACACGGCGTCATTCATTATGGCGTGACCAATATTACTTCGCGCGTTTCGCGTACAACTACCAAAGCATTGAGCAATTTCTTTTTGCCTTATTTGCTCTCGGTGGCCAAAGAAGGCGGTTTTGAACATGTTATAAAATGCGATCGCGGACTTCGGTCGGGAATTTATCTTTACCACGGCCGCATGACCAAGAAAAAAATCAGCGACTGGTTTGACCTTCCTTTTCACGATATAAATTTATTAATCGTATAATTGCCGGAAATTTCAGCATTAAAATTTTAGATTTATGGACTTTTGGAAACGATTGCGCTTTTATCTGATTGGGGTTTCAATCGGAGTTGTATTGGTAATGATTTTGTTTGGCCCACGCTCCATGCAGTGTTCGTATTTTCCGAATTCAAGAGCATTGGAAGAAGCTAAAATCTATCCGATGTCCTATTCTGAAAATGCAAAGCAAACAATTAAAAATGAACAACTTGACAGTGTTTTCATTTATAATGAATTGTTTAAAAAGAGTAAAATAACCAATTTCGGGACCGATGAAGTGAGGGAAACGCCTTGCCGGACATATCGTGCACAATACCGCGAGGAAAAAAATTTCGATTTTGTTTATCAGATTTGTAAAAAACAAACCATTCTGACGGAACTTCAGAAACTGGATAAAGTAGAAGAAGAAAAATAATTTCAAAAAGAAATCCTGACAAGAAAACTTATCAGGATTTTTTATTATTGTTGTTTAATCAAACAAACTTTTCGATTTCGGCCGATAAATTAGCAGTGATTTCAGCGATTTCGCCGACACCGTTTACTTCTGCATATTTCCCTTGGGCTTTATAATGTTCGGCAACCTCGTCGGTTTTTTTGTAGTATTCCACAATTCGTTCTCGAATGACCTCTTCGTTGGCATCATCTGCGCGACCGCTTTCTTTTCCTCTTTCCAAAAGCCTGCCCACCAAAACTTCATCATCTACTTTCAGGGAAAGACAGATCTTTACTTCTTGACCTAGGTCTTCTTTCAGAATTACGTCCAGAGATTCTGCCTGAGTAGTAGTCCGTGGATATCCGTCAAAGATAAAACCAGAATAGCCGGTATGCTTTTTCAGTTCATCACGAAGCATATTTGTCGTCACTTCGTCTGGAACCAAATGCCCTTGATCCATATAAGACTGAGCCAATTTTCCTAATTCAGTTTGGTTTTTCAAGTTGAAACGAAACATATCGCCAGTGGACAATTGTTTCAGATTAAATTTTTCTTCCAAAAATTTTGCCTGCGTCCCTTTTCCGCTTCCCGGAGGGCCAAATAATACAATGTTGATCATTTTTATTGTTTAATTTGATAAATATCGGGCAGGTTTCTTCCAAGACCGTCATAGTCAAGTCCGTATCCCACCACAAATTTATCGGGTATAGTAAGTGCAACCAAATCAATGGTTAAATCTTTTTTATAAGCTTCCGGTTTGTACAGAAGCGTTGCTATTTTTATGCTTTTCGCATTCTTTTTACTCAAAATTTTATGAAGCGCTTCCAGAGTATTTCCGGTATCGATGATGTCTTCCAGGATGATGATGTGACGATCGGTCAGATCCATCGGGATATCCATATGTAATTTCACTTCTCCACTCGAAGTAGTTCCTTCATAAGAAGCCATTTTCAAAAATGAAATTTCACATTGCCCTGGATATTGTTTCAGGAAATCACTCATGAACATAACCACACCATTCAATACACCAATAAATACGGGAACATCGTCTTTGTGTTGTGCATAAATTGTGTTGGCCATACGTTTGATCGCATGCTCAATTTCTTCAAATGTAATATAGGGTATAAATACCTTGTCGTGAATTTTAATTTCTTCCATAAGGCTCAATGAGTTGCCAAAACTACATAAATTTTTAGAATCTGTCAATTCGATGATTCAAAAAATAACATCCCTTTACCATAATATCCCGAAACGTTGAGATTGAGAATTTAAATTAGATTCAGTTTGAATTAGCAAACATTAAAAAAGTCATAAATTATCCTATGGTAAAGGTTTAAATTTGTTAACAAAGCAATTCGAAATGAGAGATCAGTTTTACAATTACATTCAAAACCTTCAGAAAACCATTACCGACGAACTTGAACGCGTCGATGGAAAAGCAAAATTCAAAAAAGATGAATGGCAGCGCGATGGCGGCGGTGGCGGACTTACCATGGTCATGGATGAAGGCAATGTTTTTGAAAAAGGCGGTGTGAATATTTCACGCGTTTATGGAGACCTTCCCGAGTCTTTGCAAAAAGCTCTGAATGTTTCATCGGGTAAGTTTTTTGCCTGTGGATTGAGTATGGTAATTCATCCAAAAAGCCCGAAAGTTCCAACCACGCATGCCAATTGGCGTTATTTTGAAATGTATGACGAAGCCGGAAATGTGGTGGACCATTGGTTTGGTGGCGGTCAGGATTTGACACCCTATTTTTTGGACGAAGAAGATGCGGTACATTGGCATACGGTCTGCAAAAAAGTTTGCGATGCACATCACCCGGATTTTTATGCCAAATATAAAAAGGAATGTGATGATTATTTCTGGAATTCACATCGTGGGGAAGCAAGAGGACTCGGCGGATTGTTTTTTGATTACCTGAAACCAACCGAAGAATTTGATGTGAATTTTTGGTATGATTTCGTGACGGCAGTGGGTGATTCCTTTTTGGAAGCCTATATACCGATTGTGGAAAAACACAAAAATGAAGCTTATACTGAAGCCGATCGTGAATGGCAGGAAATTCGTCGCGGTCGTTATGTGGAATTTAATTTGATTCATGACCGCGGAACTTTGTTTGGATTGAAAACCAATGGAAGAATTGAGTCCATTCTGATGAGTTTACCCAAATATGTTCAATGGCATTATAACCATCAACCCGAGCCGGGATCGGAACAGGAAAAACTGGTAAAAGTGCTCATGAATCCGAGGGAATGGGTTTAATGTGGGTTTAAGGTTTGACGTTTAATGTTTAAAGTTTTTGGAAAACAAACTCCAAAATCTGCGCATACAGTGACTGTTGCACATTAGACTTTGAACTTGAAACTTTAAACCTGAAACTCTTAAAGAACGGCTTCCCTAATCCGAACCAATTTTCGAAGTAAATCTTCCAATAAATCCAATTGCAGCATATTGGCTCCATCGCTTTTGGCGTTTTTCGGGTCGGGATGTGTTTCAATGAAAATCCCGTCGGCCCCTACTGCGATTCCGGCTTTGGCAATGGTTTCTATTAATTCGGGCTTTCCTCCGGTTACGCCACTCGCCTGATTGGGTTGTTGCAAAGAATGCGTTATATCTAAAATCACCGGCGCATAGTTCTGCATCACGGGAATTCCCCGATAATCCACCACCAAATCGCCATAGCCCAACATCGTTCCACGCTCAATAATTGCCACATTTTGATTGCCTGAATCGGTTACTTTTTCCACCGGAAACTTCATGCTTTCAGGTGAAAGGAATTGTCCTTTTTTCAACGTGACATGTTTTCCGGTTTTCGCAGCTGCCACGACCAAATCGGTTTGACGCACCAAAAATGCCGGAATTTGAAGCACATCGACATATTCAGCAGCCATTTCCGCATGAAAAGGTTCATGAATATCGGTCGTGGTCGGAACGTCAAACTCCTCTCCTATTTGTCGGATGATTTTTAGCGCTTTTTCGTCGCCGATTCCGGTAAAAGAATCAATTCGCGAGCGATTCGCTTTTTTAAACGAACCTTTGAAAATATAGGGAATATTGAGTTCATCGGTAATTTTGATGACTTTTTCCACGATTCTGCGTGGTGTTTCTTCATTTTCGATGGCGCAAGGACCCGCGATTAAAAAGAAATTCGGCGAATCTTTGTGTTTGATTTTGGGTAAGTTCTGAATCATTTGGTAAAATTACAAAAAACTGTGGATGTTGGATGATGAATATGGGATGCTTAATTATTTCGAATTTTCAGAATTATATTCTAAACGAAGTTGAAAGCGGAAACAAAACAATATTCCTTAATTTCGCAGTTCGTATATGACTGCAAAAATCACCTATTTCAAACCTGAACAAATTCAGGGCATTTCCTTGCCTGAAAAATTTACTTTTCCTTTTTATTATGAACCGCATCCGCTAACGGAATTGGCAGCGAAAGATTTGCAAGATTATTTGGAAAATGAATTCATTGGAAATCATAATTTCGGTTTGGATGAATCCCGTGAGGGACTGATCATCGGGAAAATGTTCGGTGTTTTGGTGGTTCAGGACAAGCAAGGCAAACTCGGCTTTTTATCGGCTTTCTCAGGGAAACTTGCAGGTTCCAACGAACATGAAAAATTCGTTCCGCCGGTTTTTGATATGCTCAAAGAAAACAGTTTTTTCTTGCAACAGGAAGAAATTCTGAATGAAATGAACCGGAAAATTGAAATCCTGGAAAAGAATCCTGAATTTCTCCGGCTGAAATTGGATTTGGAAAAATATGCTCAAGAATCTACCGAAGAAATTTCCTCATTTAAAAATGGAATGAAAGAAAACAAAGCCAACCGTAAAAAAATTCGCGAAGCAATGGATTCTTCCGTTTCCGAAGCAGAATTAATTAAGGAAAGCAATCTCGATCAGTTTAAATTTCGGATGTTGAAAGAAAGCTGGAAACAGGTTTTGGATGAATTCCAATTAAAAATCACTTCTTTTGAATCTCAAATTGAAAAGCTAAAAAAGGAAAGACGTGCAAAATCTTCCGCCCTTCAAAATCAATTATTTGAGCAATATTCCTTCCTGAATCAATCGGGAAAAACCAAAAGTTTAGGAGCCATTTTTGCCGAAACGGTTTTTGAGAAACCTCCTGCCGGAGCGGGCGAGTGCGCGACTCCGAAATTATTGCAATATGCCTTTTTGCATAATTTGAAACCCTTGGCATTTGCCGAATTCTGGTGGGGTGCTTCACCTAAATCGGAAATTAGAAAACACGGAAATTTTTATCCGGCTTGCAGTGGAAAATGCCGTCCCATCCTCAGGCATATGCTCGAAGGAATGGAAATCGATGAGAATCCGCTTTTGAAAAATTTAGCCAAAGACAAGCAGATTGAAATCATTTATGAAGATGATGCGTTTTTAATTGTGAACAAACCTGCGGAATTGCTTTCGGTTCCCGGAATCGAAATTCAAGACTCGGTTTATACAAGATTGCAGGAGATTTTAAACCCAATTGAACCTTTGATTATTCATCGGCTCGATATGTCCACTTCAGGAATTCTGGTGGTTGCTAAAACCAAACAAGCCCATAAAAACATTCAACATCAATTTCTGAAACGAACTGTCGTAAAACGCTACACGGCTTTGTTGGACGGAACTTTAGAAAATGAAGAAGGCGAAATTCAACTTCCGCTTCGTGGCGATATTACCGATCGCCCACGACAAATGGTTTGTTTTGAAAAAGGAAAAAAAGCCATCACCCAATGGAAGAAAATCGAAACGAAAAACGGAAAAACCAAAGTTCATTTTTGGCCTCTGACCGGTCGAACTCATCAATTAAGGATGCATTCCGCACATGAATTGGGTTTAAATGCGTCGATTGTCGGCGATGACCTTTACGGAAATCCGGCCGAAAGGCTTTATTTGCACGCCGCATATTTGGAATTCAAGCATCCTACAACCCATGAAATTGTCAAATTTGAGGTGAAAGAAAAATTTTAATTCAGCTAAATATCCAATTCTTTCACACCTTCTGTAGCCGTTTTTCGGATGACTTTGATGTTGGGATTATTGGGAACTGTAATAGAATTCGGGTCGATGACATAGATAGGTTTTCCGTATTCGATGAAATCAATCAGCGAAGCCGCCGGGTACACCTGCAATGAAGTCCCGATAACCAACATAATATCAGCGTCGGAAACCTCTTCCATGGCGCGCTCCATCATCGGAACCATTTCACCAAACCAAACGATATGCGGTCGCAATTGAGCACCGTCTTCGGCCAAATCTCCCGGATTAATATCCTCTTCCCAATCCAGAATCAGGTCTTCGTTTTTTTCACTTCGGGCTTTTCTGAGCTCGCCGTGCAAATGAATCACCTTTGAAGATCCAGCGCGTTCGTGCAAATCGTCCACATTTTGAGTGATGATAACGACCTCGTATTTTTCTTCTAATTCTTTCAGAAAATAATGAGCGGAATTGGGCTTCACTTCTTTTAATTGTCTTTGTCTTAAATTATAAAAACTCAATACCAATTCGGGGTTATTTCGCCAGCCTTCAGGTGAAGCCACTTCCATAATGTCATGGTTTTCCCAAAGTCCATTTGAGTCTCGAAAAGTAGAAATCCCGCTTTCGGCACTAATTCCGGCACCTGTCAATACAACAACTTTCTTCATAAATCCTTAAATTGCATTAAATTTAAAAAAATCTTATGAAAGATAATTTTTCTGACAAATCGGAATTGTATGCCAAATTCCGTCCTTCCCTTCCTATTGAGTTGTTTGATTATTTGATTGAAATGGTTCCTGCACGTGAAAATGCTTGGGATTCTGCGACAGGAAATGGTCAGTCTGCTTATCTGATTTCCAACTTTTTTAAAAATGTATATGCGACCGACATCAGCGAAGAACAATTGAAAAATGCTGCCCAGTCGGAAAATATTCATTATTCCAAACAATCGGCAGAGCAAACGGATTTTGAAGATAATTTCTTTGATTTAATCATTGTTTCCCAAGCTATTCATTGGTTTGATTTTGACCGGTTTTTCAATGAAGCGAAACGCGTATTGAAACCCAATGGAATTCTCGCCGTTGCCGGATATGATTTGCCACGGCTTTCACCCGAAATTAATTTGATTATCGATAATTTATACAAAGAAATTCTGGACGGATTTTGGGACGATGAACGACAACACATTGATACACATTATCAAAACATTCCGTTCCCCTTTGAAGAGATTAAAATTCCTGATTTTCATATTCGTGATGAATGGCAACCAGAACATCTTATCGGTTACCTCAACACTTGGTCTGGATTGAAACATTTCATCCGTGAAAAAGGATTTAATCCAGTAGAAGAATTGGAATCTGAAATCCAGAAAGCTTGGGGAAATTCGAAGCTTCAGAAAGTTACATTTCCGGTTTTCACAAGAATCGGAAGGATCTGATTTTATTAATAATTTATTTTTTTGTCAAATAAATAAAAACGCAGGTTTATTTATTTTTGCAATTGATGACAAAATTGCCTGATTCATTCTTAAAACGTATGGAGTCGAGGATTTCTGAAAAATATTTCCAGGAATTCGTTTTGGCTTATGATCGTTCTGCTCCGCAAAGTATCCGATTAAACTCCAAAAAACCTACCGATGTTTATCATGAATTAAAATCGGTTGCTTGGTTTTCGGACGGTAAATATTTGGACGAAAAGAAGCAGTTTATTACTGATCCGCTTTGGCATGCGGGGACTTATTATGTTCAGGAAGCTTCTTCCATGATTTTAGCTGAAATTTTCAAACAGATTTATGGAGACGAAAGCCCAAAAAGAGCTTTGGATCTTTGTGCTGCTCCGGGTGGAAAATCGACTTTGCTCCAGAGTTTATTGGATGAGAATTCGGTTTTAGTTGCCAACGAAGTCATCAAACCAAGGGCGCAGATTTTAAAAGAAAATCACATCAGATTGGGGATTTCTGAAAATCTAATCATCACCCAAAACGACCCGAAACAGTTTTCAAAGCTTGAAGAATTCTTTGATTATATACAGATTGATGCGCCTTGCAGCGGTGAAGGGATGTTTAGAAAAGACGAAACTGCACTCCGCGAATGGTCGGAAGCCAATTGCAATCTCTGCTGCGAACGATCCAAACGGATTCTCGCCGATACACTTCCGGCGTTGGCAAAAGACGGATATTTGGTTTACAGCACCTGTACATTTGATCCCGATGAAAATGAAAATCTGATGGAATGGGCTTCTGAAAACTTTGATTTGACTTCGGTAAAACTGGATTTTCCTGAAGAATGGGGAATTTCTCAAATGGAATTAAACGGTGTTTGGGGTTATTATTTTTATCCGCACAAAGTGGAGGGCGAAGGTTTATTTGTTTCGGTCATGAAAAAGAACTCTGGTTTGGGATTATTTCATCCCGAAAACGGCAAAAAGCCAAAATCGGTTCAAATTGCCAGTCTGATTCCAAGTGAAAACGTCATTCAGGAAAAAGAAAAATTGATTTGGGAAACAGAAGAATTGAGAAAAGTCAAAAACTTCATTAACCATAAATTAAATATTGTTTATTCGGGAATCGAATTGGGTGAAATCAAAGGGAAAGATTTCATTCCGGCTCAGGCATTGGCCTGCTTTTACAAACATTTACATATTTTCCCCGAAGTGGATGTCAAGGCAGAAACTGCGCTTCAGTTTCTTCGTGGAAATGATCCTCAGCTTGATTTAGATCAAAAAGGAATTTACCTTCTCACCTATCAGAATCACGGATTGGGATTTGTGAAATTCATCGGCAACCGCTCCAATAATTATTATCCGAAACCCTGGCGAATAAAGAATTATTGATACTCATTCCTTTCTTGTGGTCAGGAAAGAAGTTTTTCAAACCATTAGCGAAGAATAATTCCCTCAATTTTCTATCTTTGAATAAAACGACTGACAATGAGAAGTTTTCTTACAACTGCTTTATTTCTAATTTTCTTTTTTTCCTGCACCGGAGAAAACGCGACTCAATACAATGATTCCATCATCAAACCACAATTGGAAATCGTGGCTTATATGGACTCGATTTTCAGTCCCGAGACAAATTATGAAGAGATTGTGGAATACCGACAAAAAATGGTGAATTCAGCCGATCGAGGATGGGAGTCTATTGGGAGATTGGGAGATTTTCGTGGCAATGATTCTTTTCGAAATGCCGGGGAGGAATATTATTCCTATGTGAGGAATTACTTCGGAACTACGGAAGGCATGGACAGCCTTATGTTCAAATTTAATTCTCCCGAAGGCATCGAAACTTTATCAGAAGAGGCTTACTTAGAAACGCAGGAAAGTTTCAAGAAGTTTTTGGAACTGGAAAATAATTTGCTCAGTGAGCAGCAAAGATTTGCGGTAGAATTTAACCTAAAAATGGATTATCGTCCGAATGAAACCCCTTAAATTTGCACTATGTTTGTGATAGTTGTGAGTTGGTTATTTGCAAAAAACTTTCGTGGACTTGCTATTTATCCGTTTATTTTTTTACGCGAAAAAGCCTTAAAGGAAAATCAGAAAATCATCAACCACGAGAAAATTCATTTGCGTCAACAGATTGAAATGCTTTGGATTTTTTTCTTTTTATGGTATGGAATTGAGTTTTTCGTCCGATGGATTCAATTCAAAGATCCGCTTACTGCTTATTTCAATATTAGTTTTGAAAAGGAGGCTTATGCCAATGAAATTCTTCCTGATTATTTAAAAAAAAGAAAGATATGGGCATTTACAAAGTATTTAAAATCTGAGATTAAACCTTAAAGTTTCTGTGTATAATAATTAAAATCTTTCATGACCCTGTCTATGAATTCCACATCTGACTGTTCCCCTTTTACGTCCATCACTTCTTCCAATCGGGAACGAAGTCTTCTTAAAGTGACATAATCGCGGTTTTTTCTAGCAATGACAAATGTGTCTTTTATGATTCTTGCATCGTTATCGCTCAATTTCATGACCTGACTGTATTTCGGGATATAGGTTTCTTGAATTTCTTCGAGAATGGTAATATCTATCGAATGTTTTTCTCTGAGTTTCAGAACTGTAGTTCCAGCGACTATATCGCCAAGTCGCTGAGAGTTTCGAGTACGAATAATCGAAATAAAAGCTACGATTCCGGTCATCATAGTCATCATTGCGGCCAAAATCATTGCGGTATCTAATCCAAAAATAGGGATGAAAAACAGCAGCATAAAACTTCCCGTCCAGAAATCCACAAATCGGAATATCCATCGAGTAAAATATTCAGTAAAACCGGCTTTGTATCCGTTGAGTTTCACAACACGAATTTTACAAATCATCTTGCCAAAGGTTTGTCCATTGAATAGAAATTCGGTCCAGAGTGAATAAAACAGAGCAGGAAAAAGTAAAATCACAAATAGGATTTCAAGGAAAACATGGACATCATAATGCAAAGTTCCACCGTCAAAAATATTTCCTTGCACACCAAATAAGTCAAAAAACGTATAAGAAAGCGCCCAGATGTAGAAATAAATAAAAATCAGATCTAGGAGAAATGCTACCAAACGGAGTCCGACACCGGCATGTTGGACATCCACGTTTACGTTTAGGGGTGTTTTGATTACGAGTTTTTGCATGATTGTTCAGGAAAGGTACACAAAGAATGTTTAAATTTATTTTTTATGCGCTATATTTCTATCTTTACGGTTCAATTTAAATCTTTTTTCCGCATTGAGAGAAGCTGCTTTCATCAAACAAAATAAAGAAAAATGGCTGGAATTTGAAAAATCATTGTACAATTCCACCGAAAATAAGCCAGAAAGGCTCGCGGAATTATTTATTCAGGTAAACAATGATTTGGCGTATGCTCAGACCTATTACCCAAAAAGCAATGTCATCAAGTACCTCAATGCCATTACAGCTACAGCTTATCATAAAATTTATGGAAAACAAAAGTCAGGCAAGGGACTTGCGAGTTTTTGGACTTTTGAGATTCCGATGATTATGTATCAATATCGGAAATATTTTTATTTTTCATTTGCTGTTTTTTTTCTGATGGCTCTCATCGGTGTGTTTTCTGCGATTCACGAACCGGAATTCGTTCGTTCTTTTCTGGGAGATGATTATGTAAATATGACGGAAGACAATATCGAGCGTGGTGATCCTTTGGCGGTTTACAATAATGAAACGAGTTTTGGGGATTTCAACAGTTTTTTCATGATTGCTACCAATAATCTTCGGGTAGGATTTATGTCTTTTGTTTATGGAATTTTTGGTGGGATTGGTTCTCTTTATTTTATGTTGGTAAATGGGATTATGGTCGGAAGTTTCCAATATATGTTTTACGAGAAAGGACATTTTTTCCTTTCCCTTCGTACGATTTGGATGCATGGAGCCATGGAGATTTTCGCTATGTGTATCGAAATTGGAGCCGGTGTTTTGATGGGAACAAGTTATTTGTTTCCTGGTATTTTGACACGTAAGCAAGCGTTTTTTCAGAAAGGAAAAGCAGCTTTGAAAATCGTTTTGAGTACAATTCCATTTACATTGGCGGCGGCTTTGATCGAAGGTTATTTAACCCAATATGCCAATGAAATGCCGATTATTCTTGCCGCTTTGATTGTATTAGGAACCTTGGGTTTTATCAGTTGGTATTATTTGATTTATCCTCCTCGTGTCTATCGAAAAAACCAAGAAGATATTTCATATTTATTAAAAGAAATTGGACATGAGAAAACTTAAACTCCTTTTTCTTTCTTTTTTATTGGGGCAGGTTTTCATCTGCGCACAAGGCTATGAAGAGGTCATAAATGTTTATGAAGAAGAATCCATTCAGACACCGAGCAAAGAAGAAATAGGTGAAATATTTTATGAATCCAAAAGTTTAGATCCGGGATTTAAAGAGAAGTACAAAGGCAAAAAATTTAATTACGACCAAAAGGAAAAGCCAAGCAAACCGCCCTCTACCCCTATGTTTCAATTGCCTCCAGGTCTTTTGCAAGTTTTGATGTACACAGGACTTGCGGTTATTTTGGGTGTCATTATTTATCACATCCTAAGAAATTCAGGCGGATTTGAATTCAGAGGACGCAAGAAAAAAATCCGATACGATACCGTAGAGGAAATACTGGAAGATCCGGATGACATTGAAAACAACGACTTCCCAAGATTGATACAAAAAGCAAAATCTGAGAATAATTTCCGACTTGCCATTCGTTATTATCATTTGTGGGTTTTGCAATTATTGTCCGATCGAAATCTCATCAAGTGGAATCGAGACAAAACCGATCATGATTATTATAACGAACTAAATACCAAATCTATACAAAAATACTTTTCTCAAAATATTTATATTTATGATTATATCTGGTATGGGAATTTCGAGTTAAATCCTAATGAGTTTCAACTGGCTGAATCCATTTTTAAACGAACTTTAAACAAACTCAAATGAAAATCAACGGTCTGAAATATCTGATTGCTTTGATGGTTTTCCTCGTTTGGGGCTGTACGGATGTGCCTGTGAATTGGCAACGAACATTTGATTCGAAAGACACGATTCCTTATGGAACTTATGTTTTGCGACAGGAATTGTCAAATATGTTCCCGGACTCTCAAGTTTATAATATCCACGATACCGGTGAGGATTTTTTTGAATATTTTCATTACGATTATACCTACGATCAGTATATTTTCATTCGAGACAATGTTTTCTACGATGATTCGACTTGGGAAAACATTGTAGGCTTTGTGAGCAGAGGTGGCACAGCTTTCATTTCGCTTCCGGTTCATAATCTGACATTGGAAAGATCGTTAGGCTTGAAAACCACTCAATTAGCTCGTAGTTTTGAAACTAACGAAGTTAAACTATCGGTAAAAACACCCCAAAACCTCAATACATATATTTTCGAAAAAGGATTTAATCTGGCTTATTTTTCAGATTTTGAGGAATATCGCACCGAAGTTTTGGGCTATATCAATTACGATGGGACGACGGCTCCCAATTTTTTGAAAATTTATCATGGAGAAGGAGCGTTTTTCGTTCATACTGAACCCATTGCTTTCACGAATTATTACTTATTGAAAACGGAAAATGATGGATATATCAATGATTTATTTTCCTATTTAGGTTCTGAAGATATCATTTGGGACAACCACCGGATTTACAATCGTCATTCGGGTGAGCGAAATGACGGAGGATTTTTCAATGGTTTGGATTTTATCATGAAGCATGATTCGCTGCGCTGGTCGTTTTTCCTTTTGATAATTCTTGGCATTCTTTATTTGCTGTTCAATTCCAAACGCCGTCAAAAAGCAGTTCCTATTTTACTACCCTACACCAATTACACCCTTGATTTCGCAAAAACACTTTCGGAACTTTACCGATACAACAAAGATCATACGGCGATGGTTCGCTACAAAATCAATTATTTTCTGGAACAGATTCGTCAGCATTACAACATCACTTCAAAAGATACGGAAAAAGATTTCTCGGAACTTTTAAGTTCAAAATCGGGAGTAGATATCGATTTATGTCGAAAAATTGTGGTGACAATAGATATTTTCAAGAGTCGAAATTACCTTGACAAAGAAGATTTCTTTAAATTACATTCTTTAATCGAAAAATTTAACCAAAAATCAAATAATTATGGAAGACCTATCGCAAGAAAAACAAGCTGAATTCTCAGAAGAAAAGAATCATTTGACTGAAAATTCAGGTGCTGAACTTGTGTTTGGAAGTCGAATTGATTTGGGTAAAATCAAAAATGGAGTGGCGGAAATAAAGCATCAACTTAGCAAAGTCATCGTGGGGCAGGAAGAATTCATCGAACTTTTGATGGTAAGTATTTTCTCAAATGGTCATGCTTTGATTGAAGGCGTTCCGGGTGTTGCCAAAACGATTACAGCTAAATTACTTGCTCGGACGATGGATGTTGGGTTTAGCCGGATTCAATTTACGCCTGATTTGATGCCTTCGGATATTTTGGGAACTTCCATTTTCGATATTAAAAAGAATGAATTTGAATTTAAAAAAGGACCTGTTTTTTCCAACATAGTTTTGATTGATGAAATCAACCGTGCACCCGCCAAAACCCAAGCAGCATTGTTTGAAGTAATGGCCGAAAGGCAAGTGACAATTGACGGAAATCAATACGATATGGAGCCTCCGTTTTTGGTTTTTGCTACCCAAAATCCGGTGGAACAAGAAGGCACCTATCGACTTCCCGAAGCCCAATTGGATCGGTTTCTTTTTAAAATTGAAGTCGGTTATCCGACTTTGGAGGAAGAGGTTTCCATCATTGAGGGAAATAATCTCAGAAAAAATAAAGATTCTACGCAATTGGTTTCTCCGATTTTCAAAGCTCATGAGATCAAGGAGTTTCAGGAAATCATACAGGAAGTTTTGGTGGAATCGAGGTTGATTCGATACATCGCTTCGATTGTAAATTCGACTCGAAATCATCCTTTTTTATTTTTGGGAGCTTCGCCTCGTGCTTCGATTTCGATTTTGAATGCTTCGAAAGCCTTGGCGGCCATTCGCGGGCGTGATTTCGTCATTCCAGAGGATATAAAATCCACGGCGATTCCTGCCTTGAAACACCGAATTGTCATTTCTCCGGAAAAAGAAATGGAAGGGATGACTTCTTCGCAAATTATTCAGCAAATCATCGAAAGCATCGAAATTCCTCGTTAATGAAATACTGGAAACAAATATTTCTAAATAAACCTTTTTTTTACGCCTTTTCCCTCGTGATCATAGGGTTTTGTCTCGGGTTTTATTTTCCGGAAATGATTTTGATTTCGCAATTGATTCTGTTTGCAGTAGTTCTCATTACTTTGTTTGAAGTTGTACTTTTATTTTGGACTCGAAAGGGTGTTTCTGCCCAAAGAATTCTTCAAGACAAATTATCGAATTCCGATTCCAATCCGGTTGAAATTCATTTGGAAAATCATTTTCCGTTTCGAATTAAATATAGTTTAGTTGACGAAATTCCAAACCAGTTTCAGATTTTTGATTTTAAAATAAAGGGGGTATTGGGATCTCGGTCTTCTACTCAAATTACATATGAACTTATTCCGAAAGAGAGAGGCGTCTATCGTTTTGGCGATTTAAATGTTTTTGTGGCAACTCCCCTTGGATTTTTTCAGAGGAGAATTCAAATTCCGGCTCAATCTGAAATTAAGGTTTATCCTTCTTTTCTACGATTGAATCAATTCAGTTTACATAATTTCAAGGCTCATATCAATGAAATTGGTCAGAAGAAAATGAGGCGGATTGGTCATAGTATGGAGTTTGAGCAAATCAAGGATTATGTAGCGGGTGATGATTTCCGGACTATCAATTGGAAATCTACTGCCAAGAATCAGAAGCTGATGGTCAATCAATATGTGGATGAGAAGTCCCAACAGGTTTATTGTGCGATTGACAAGGGAAGAGTGATGAAGATGCCTTTTGGAGGCATGAGTTTATTGGATTATGCGATCAATTCCAGTCTTGTTTTCAGCAATGTAGTTCTTCAGAATCAGGATCGTGCTGGTGTTTTTACTTTTTCCAGTCAATTGGAGAATTTAGTAAAAGCAGAAAGGCGTTCGACTCAACTTCATAAAATTTCGGAAAGTCTTTATAATATTCAGAGTAATTTTTCTGAAACGGATTTCGGGAAACTTTATAATTCGATAAAATATAAAATTACCCAAAGGGGATTGATTGTTTTGTTTACCAATTTCGAAAGCATGGATTCGCTGCATCGTCAGCTTCCTTATTTGCAAGGAATTAATAAAAGTCATTTGTTGGTGGTTGTATTTTTCAGGAATACGGAACTAGAAGATTTTTTATTGAGTCAAGAAGATTCGGATTTGTACGAGCGTACATTGGTGGAGAAATTCATTTATGAAAAACAACAAATCGTTTTAGAGCTCAACAAATATGGAATTCAAACGGTTCTTACTCGACCGGAAGACTTAACGGTCAATACCATAAATAAATACCTCGAGATTAAATCCCGAGGTATTATTTGATTTAATTTCTTAGTTAAGTTTTTTGAGGTAGATAAATGATAGAATCTGAGTGAAAGATGGTGCCATCATTTATCGTGAATTTGACGTTGCTTTCTATATAAATTTGAGCCTGAAGAAAAGAGAAGTTTAGAAATACAAAAACAAGCCCAAGAATCTTTCCGGTAGTCAGAAAAAATTCGAAAGGGCTTGGGTTTTGGTATTTAGGCTGATTAAGCAAGCTGCGTAATTTTGCAACGAAATTAGCCGTTAAAAAAACTATTTAAAAAGGTTTGGTTTACCGATCTCCCTAAAACGGCAAACCAAAACAGAGCCATAAAAGACTCAACACCAACACACTAAACACATCCCCTCTCCACTTCTTCCAGTGATTTGATAAACAAAGAAGGTGAGATAGAAGTTACTTTCTTAAATACAGTTGCAAATTTATTTTGAGAAGAAAACCCTGCTTCTTCTGCGAGTGTAGCCATTTTATATTTTCTGTATAAAGGTTCTTTGTTTAATTTTTTTATGATATAATTTACTCGAAGTTCATTTATATAATTATTGAAATCCTGTTTTTTATATGTATTGATTACATAAGACAGATATTTCGTATTGGTATCACAATAAGTAGCCAAGAAAGAAAGCGATACATTGTTTCGGGTAAAGAGATTGGAGGATTCAAATTTCTCTAACTTGGTCAAAAGCCTATCTTCTGTTGCAGAGGTCATGATAGTCGATGCACCAACTTCATTCTCTGAATTTTCTTTATTTTCTTGACTATCCTCTTTAGGATTAATTGGCTTTGGCTGTGTTTTACTATCAATTCTTGCTAAAATCTCTTTTATCTTTTGAATATTTCTTTTTTGTTGCTTTCTGTACCAGATGAAGTACATAATCCCCAACATAATTATTATAAATAAAACAATTACAATTTTATTTTTTGCACTGACTTTATTCTCTATACTCGATTTCTCTTTATCCATCTTCGCAAAAGACTCTGTAACTACAACTGTCTTATGATCAGAAATAAGCCCACGAACTGAGTCTTGTTTGCTTTTTGTAAGAATTATGTTTTCGATATCTTTTGTCAGGGCATAATACCGTTGGGAAGTTTCATAAACACGATTTTTTAATTCCAGATAATTAGATCTTTCAGCAATTTGATTAGCCAGATCAAGGTTTTCCTTTGCCAGATTATTTTCTCTTCTCTCGATATAAACATTGGTCATTCCATTATAAATTAATCCTTTTAAATAAGATTCTGGCAAATCGCCATAAGAACGGAGCGCCTCTTCAAAATAAACCAATGCTGTTTTATACTCTTTCAAGTGATAATAACATTCTCCCAAAAAAACTCTATTTTCCGCAACCCTAAAGCCTTTATTGTCTTTTAGATTATTTAAATAATCGATCGCTTTCTCGAAATAGTGTACAGCAGTCTTATACTCTTTCTGCCCCATATGGCTAAAGGCGATTTCGTGATACAAAGAACCAACTGCACTGTTCGCAGACTCCTTTGGCTCAATTTTCTCAGCACTTTCCAACGCGATATTCATAAACTCATTCGCTTTCGTATAAAGTCCGGATAAACGGTATTGAGTTGATAAAAAACCATTTACTCTTGTAATCCAGTTATAATCTGTCGTCTGAGAGATGACCTCTTTTGCCTTCAGGCCATATTCGATAGCTTTGTTCAGATCTCCGGAATGCTGATACAAAGTAGCAGTCAACATCAAACTCCTGGTTTTAAAATAAGGTGTTTCAGAAACTTTAAACAAAGAATCAGCAATATACAATGCTCTTTCAAAATCATTCTGAGCGATTTCATTATAAGTTTTCAGATAAACTTCATTATAATTTTCAAGATTCTGTGCATTTAAAATTGATAAAATAAAAAAGAAGGGAAACAAGCAAATCTTATTCATTTCTATTGGAATTTTGAGCGACCCTATTCGCAGGTAGAGACTTAATCCTCAAAGATAACCCTTTATAAAGTTTGAGAAAACACCCATTCAAATTTTCTCTTTTAAACCATCAAACATAAGTATCATTTTCAGTAAAACGGTAAATGTTTATTTTGATAACAGCCTCAAATAAACTAAGTTATATAGCGATTTAAAATTAAGACTGAGTTTTAACTGGATAACGTAATAAATATGAATTTGATGGAAATTCGATAGGTTTAAGATACATTAATTGCCCCCTCATAATTCATCTGTTCGTTAAAGTCCCTTCTCGAGTAGAGAACAGAACATTCCAAGTTTAGCGGTTTAGTACTCTCTCAGAATACAAATTCAAAAAAGGAAATTACTTGTAGATAAATAAAGAACTATGGCCCATTATAAAAATTGCTAAAGTTATAGGTAGAACGCATATAACTTTAGCAAAATTATTTTTAAACCTCAGTTTAACTGATTTGGCAACAAATTAGAATTCCACCAATTCCGAAATATGTGTTGCCTTTTTTATGAGTTTGTTGTCCTTATCGACTAAAAATAAAGTTGGTGTAGAAGTAACGCCAAAGTCTTGAACCGCTTGGGTATCCCACTGAAGTAATTCGGTATAGTTTACCCACTCCACATCATGCGTTGCTGAATTGAACATTCCGGCATCATAATCCAAAGAAATGCTAACTATTTCACCTCCATTTTCTTTGAAGCTACGATAATATTCTTTCACAAAAGGAAGTTCATCATTACAAGCAGGACACCAAGAAGCCCAAAACATGATGATTTTCTTATCGGCCTTGACGTCGTACAAAGACTTGTATCCATTCACGGGTTTTTGAAAGATGATGTTGGGAACCTGGCTTCCTGGGATTGTACTTTTATGGGCTGAAAGGTTGGACTTTAGCTCATCAGTTATTTCACAAGTCAATGCATTTGCCTTTGCATAATATTTCTCCAAAAGCGAAGAAAACTGCTCGGAGGGAAGTACTAAGAAAACACTTGACAATATATTTTGTCCTCGCGAAGTTTCTAAATCGGCTTTTTCCAATAAATCATCCAATTCCTTTTCAATGGTAGAGTTGATTTCTTCCTGAGAATTAGCTCCAAAAATGGCGGCTCTTAAATAGTCCAAAACAAGTTTGGGCATAAACCCGGTTCCTTCGAGGTAATCATTGTCCGAAATCAATCTTTTTTCGAGGTTTTCTTTATGTCTGTCGGCTGCGAATTTCCCTTCAAAGGGTCGGTTGGCTAGTTCAGTAATCGCTACATAATAATCCAATAAGGGAGACTCTATAGTAGGATTTAATGCTTCGATTCTTTTTTCTTCTTTTAGTATTGCTTGGTAGAATTCATCTGTTTCTTTGTACAAAGGTTTGATGATGGGAAAGACATTATTTTTCACATCTTTGAAACCGTCCACCGATAAAAACTGTTGAAAGGCTTGTGCTGATTTTCCTTCTGTGAATTTTAAATCTGTGAAATTATTATTTCTATAAGTTGCAGTAAAATTCACAGCTTCATTGTCGCTTAAAATGTCTAAAACGGATTGCTGAGAAGTATCGGTCAATCGTACTACACCACGATATTTTGGAATATTTACAGAGAATTTTCCGTTTTTATCGGTTTTGATTTTATTGATAAGAATATCTCCCGGTCCGTTGAAAATCCGAATCATTAGATCTTTTTCGGAAAAGTTTTGGATTTCACCCGAGACTTTAAACTGCGCGTTAAGCGGCAATGTGAGTAGAAACAGGAGTATCAAAAGAATTTTGTTCATTTTAAAATATTTGTTTCAAATATAAAAAAACCCTTTCGTAATGGAAAGGGTTTTTGGGTATGATCGATTGTAATTTAATCTGCAATTTGTTTTCTTGCATTCTTAATGATGAAATAGGCTCCAATCAGGACGGCAGCCATTAACAAAAACGGCAAAAATTCATCTATGGGCGTATCTGGTGCATCATCAGCTGGTGCTCCAAAACCTCCAGAAGCATTTTCTCCTTGTGGTGGTGGTGGCACCGGTGTTTGTGCAAATGAAATTGCACTGAAAATAAACAAGAATATTAGAGGAAGTATTTTTTTCATATCAAATATTTTATAGGTTGATTTAATTATATAATAGGTTTAAAATTTAACAATTATTTTCTGTAATTCTGTTTCACCTTTTTCACTTTGTGATTTCACTACATATACACCTGGTTGTTTGATTCCAAGTACGTGGTCGTGTGTGGTGTTAATTGAATTAGCTGTATAAATCACTCTTCCTGAAATATCATACACAGTCAGATTTGCAGAGTTCCACTGATCGTTAAATCTTACTTTGTATTCGGATCCGTGTTTGAATACAATTGTTCGCGATGAAATCAAATCAGCAGTCCCCATGGTATCGTCTTCTTCAGGATAACCATTCCAGTAAACTACAAATCGGTCGAATGAAGACTCTACATCATTTCCAATAAGGTATTCGAAATTTGAATCAATTTCCATTAATACATCTTCAACTGTATCGTGAAAATAGAATTTGTTATCATTTTGGAATCCTCCTTCGGTTAATTTATTGAAGATATTTCCTTCGTACAAATCTCCTTTTAATTTAAATGAACCTTCTGTATTTCTATTAAATACGATATTGATTGGTTTTGCAACGTAGTCGTTGGAATTGATAGCATTTATATACAAAGGAGTGAAATCTGTTACAATCTCATCGGCGCTTTCTTGTAATCCATAAAATCCGGTAGTCGTTGTAAAGAATCCAGTGTCTTCATTGATGTCACCCGAGTAATCGGATTCATATTCCTGCTTTTCACCCGTTACACCTTCGGCCATTGCCACGATAAACAAATGATTTCCAGTAGGAGTTCCCACTTCATCATTTTTAACTAAGTATAAACCTAATTGATGGAAATCATTCACCAATCTTGGTGAAACAGAACCAGAAGGAGTCATTGCAAAAGTTTTTTCTGCATCTCCAATCGTTAGCGATCCACCTGTATCATCATTTAAATGAAGTCCAAATCCTTCAAAAGGCTTTACAATCAAAGCTTCCGCACTACCTGTCCATTGTCCGGCTCCAGTTCGGGTTGCTTTTACGAATTGACTTTCTACTGCTGTTGTACCTTGACCTCCGTTTTCTTCGGTTGTCGTTACATCAGAATACTTATATACACCTCTCAGGTTAGGTAAAGTCAATCCTGATAAATCCAAATTAGAAGTAAATGGATTTCCGTATTGGAAACCGTATTTACCATATTCTGTTTGATTAGCACCTACATCAGCGATATTCACAAATGCATCATCGATATAGCTTTCTAATCTTTCATTATAGTTATTTCTTTTTCTACTCCAGCAATTCTCTCCTCCCTCTCCCGAACATCCCGAAGCATTCCATTGAGAGGTAGCCGTATAAGGATGATTAGCAATAGACATAGAAAGAGTCACTGAATTAGGAGTAGGAATTCCTTTGTAAGAAAGCGGAGTATTGCTTGAACTATGGGAATCCATAATATTTTTCAATCCTGTTCCGTTGCTCGTAAAGTTTAAGTAATAGTATTTTGTAGAATTAACACTCTCTCCTGTTGGTTCTGCATCGGATTCATATTCTACGTTGTCCCAAGACAATAAAGATTGAGCATATCTGGTAGTACCACAATTTACGTTCACCCCACAATCCCCCACATAAGGTATAGCAGATCCAAACAAGAATTTAAATGCATCCTCTGACTTATAGGCTCCGTACTGAAAGGGAATAGCAAACTGACCTAAATCAAAAGCGTCGGTATCAATCGGATTTTTCTGCATGGTCAAATAGCCTGTAGAAGTTGCGCCGTTCTCGATAATGACTTGTCCGTAACTATCTACGCCATTCCATACATTCACAAAGTTATTTCCTTTGTCAAATTCCGCTACTGAAGCATTTGCTGTGGTGGCTGTGTTGGTGTACCCTCCAACAATTTGGATATTACCTTCGTTAATAATTGTATTAGCCGTACCTGCAGCTTCATTTACAACATTAAACGACCCTCCATGGTAAAAAAGGGTATTGGATTCAACTTTAACTTTTGCAGCTCCCGTAACATAAGTATCTTGCCCATGCAGAATTCCTGCAGCAGTAAATACAATCGAAAATGCAAAGAAACATAAGTAATTTTTCTTCATAGTATTTTATTTTAGGTTGTGTTCAATAAAGTTGATTTGTTAAATTTCAACTAACAATATTTAGGAAACATGAATTTACATCTTGTTTCCACGGCACAAATATAAAAATATTTTTTGTATGTCGTACATTTTTTTTCAGATAAGACATATCTATTTTATTAAAAACTATCTAAAATAGAATTACTTAAATAGATGTCTAACTTCAATCTCAAATAGCTTTCTTAACTGAATTTTCAATCCCTCCTCGGTCAATTACAATTACTTCCGGCATCTCATCAATTTCATACATAATGTCTGTGAAAATCTCTTCCACTACCGACCGCAAACCTCTTGCGCCTAAACCTAACTCTTCAGCTTTCTCCACAATGTAATCAAGCGCAGATTCTTTCACAATCAGTTCTTTGCCTTCCAGGGAAATCAGTTTTTGATATTGCTTTACAAGGGCATTTTTGGGTTCAGTCAAAATCTTCTTCATGGCTTCGTTATCCAAAGGCGTAAGGTTTGCAATTACGGGCAAACGACCAATTAATTCAGGGATCAAACCAAAGGACTTCAAATCCATGGCATTGACTTCATTGAGCAAATCACCTGAACTTTTGGCGTTCTCTTCATTTTTATAACCAATTACGTGCGTGTTCAAGCGATTGGCAATATGGCGCTCGATACCTGAAAAGGCACCTCCAGCAATAAACAAAATATCTTTTGTATTGACTTCCACAAATTTCTGATCGGGATGTTTGCGTCCACCTTTTGGGGGAACATTTACAATTGTTCCTTCCAAAATTTTCAGCAAAGCTTGTTGAACCCCTTCTCCCGAAACATCTCTTGTAATGGATGGATTATCACTTTTTCGTGCGATTTTATCAATTTCATCAATGAAAACAATTCCTTTCTCAGCCAAATCCACTTCATAATTTGCATCTTGTAACAAACGTGTCAATATACTTTCCACATCCTCACCCACATATCCGGCTTCCGTCAAAACCGTTGCATCTACGATTGCAAACGGCACATTCAACATCCGAGCAATGGTTTTGGCCAATAGTGTTTTCCCACTTCCTGTTTCGCCGACCAGAACTACATTGGATTTATCGATTTCTACATCGTCCTTTTCTTCAACAGGATTCAGGATTCTTTTGTAGTGATTGAAAACAGCTACGGACAATACTTTTTTGGCATGATCCTGACCGATTATATAATCATCCAAGAACTTTTTAATTTCTTTTGGTGATTTTAATGGAAGAGGATTGACAAGTTTATTTTTATTTTTAAATGAAATTTCTTCCTCTACAATTCCATGTGCTTGTTCGATACATTGATCACAGATATGACCATCAATTCCTGCGACAAGTAAATTCACATCACTTTTTGACCGTCCACAAAATGAACATTTATTTTCTTCCAATTCTTTATCTTTTATAACGTACAAAGTTACAAAATCCCATAGTTTTAACTGAAGTATTTCTTTTGAAATTTCCGAGGCAAAATCCTTCTCCACTCCTCATCGTTTAGCAGGAATCCATATAATAAAATGACAATCAATTCAAATTTCCATAATCCAAATTGCCACAACATAATTAGATGCAAAACAATTCCGATGAGGATGATTGGAATTCGGGTTTTCCGAATCATCACCCAGACTGGAAAAAGAAATTGAATTAAAATGATGAAATAAGATGTTAGTTGACTTATCCATTCGTTTTTCAAAAGCAAATGAAAAAAGCTGTTTTCGAAATTATGAAATTGGGCAAATGCAAAATAAACTGCATATCCCTCCTGCCAAGTGGAGTCAGTTAATTTCGAATACCCATTGCTGACGTAAACCAAAAATAAATTTAAGATAATCGAGAAGACAGCAAGTTTGGCAATCCATTTTTCCAAATCCGATTTTCGATGTTTCTTCCCCGCACTTAAATGTTGGGAAGAATCCGCAAAAATGAAGTACAAAAGCGTAAATCCTAAAATCAAATCGCCCCAAGTCAAAGCAGTCGGTTCCAAAAGATCAAATGCTACCGAAAATAAAAAAACAATTCCCTTTACCCAAAAACCACCGATCCCAATTAAAAACAAAAGCAGAAAAATGATATAAATAGATTGAAATACAATGTGATTTTCCCGAAAGAAATTCAGAACACTATTTTCATGATAAAGCGCATTAAAATTTGCATCAAAAATAAATCCATTGACCGAAATGCTGAAAACTGCATCGATCAAAAGAATTGTCCCAAGCAATATGCGGAACAAAGATGGATAAACGGTTCGTTCGGCTTTCCAAAAATTCATTTTCCCTCTTTATCGGTTAAATAATAGGTTTGAAAAAAAACGGTATCTCCTACAAAAAAACTATAATTGGGTTCGTAGTCCGGTTGAAATGGTAAAATTATAGGCATTCTCCGGACACTGATGGCCACACTATCGGTTCCGGCTAATTTCAGATCTTCATAGATGAAGATTTCAGAAACATTTTTTAATTTACCTACCAAATTATTTAAATAGACCCCTTGTACAAATCCACTGTCAGGTTGCTCTATTTTTCGAATATATTTCCAATCATAATCATGGTTGAGGAAAGCATGGTCTAAGTTGGAAACACGATAGAAATACACCATCTTTTTGAGAAATATTTCTTTTCGCTCGAGTAGAGATTTCCCCGACTCATCCAAATATTCCCAAGAGTTTAACTCTCCGACTTTCTGATTTCCATTGTAAAACACATACTTCACATTGAAATTGGTTTGAGTTACGGGCACGAACATATTGTAGCCGCTGGGCACAAAAAACCGATAATAGGACTTTCTAACGCTTTCTTTCAAGCTCGAACTAAAAAAGGTTACTCCCACTACGCCTGCCCAGTAGAGCAGAAAAAGTGCTAAGAGTAACCTTTTCGGGTTCATTTTTAAAAGATATTAAGTTCTTGGCAACAGTACTTCGTCCACCATTCCGTATTCTTTCGCTTCCGCAGAAGTCATCCAATAATCGCGTTCTCCGTCTTTTTGAATTCTCTCAAAGGACTGACCTGAATGATGCGCGATGATTTGATACAGCTCTTCTTTCAACATCAAAATCTGTTTCAGAGTAATTTCCATATCGGTCGCTTGACCTTGCGCACCACCCAAAGGCTGATGGATCATCACGCGTGAATGTTTCAAAGCGGATCGCTTACCGGCAGCACCTGCACAAAGCAAAACCGCTCCCATCGACGCCGCCATACCCGTACAAATCGTCGATACGTCCGGCTTTACGATTTGCATCGTATCATATATCCCCAATCCGGCGTGAACGCCACCGCCCGGTGAGTTGATGTAAATCTGAATGTCTTTGGAAGCATCTACACTTTCAAGGAATAAAAGCTGCGCCTGAATGATATTGGCAATTTCATCGTTGATAGGCGTTCCCAAAAAGATGATTCTATCCATCATCAATCTTGAAAAAACATCCATTTGTGCCACATTCAGTTTTCTTTCTTCTACAATATAAGGCGTCATGCTTTCTACATAACTGTCCACGTGTAGACTGTTGATTCGTTGATGTCCTGTTGCGTATTTTTTAAATTCTTTTCCGTAATCCATAATTATTTTTTCTAATTAAAGTCAATCATTCAAAATTAATACAAATCTTGTTTTACTGACGAAATGTCAACTTTAACTTATTAATGTTCGTGATCATGGTCATGCGCATGATCGTGATCGTGGTTTTGATGCTGCGCATTTTTTTCTTCCATCAATTTCACAAACTCATCAAATGTAAGCTTTTTCTCGTTCAATTTCACATTGTCCTTGAATGCCTGCATCATTTTGTCAGAAAACACTTGGTCTGCCATTCGCTGAAATTCCTGTTGGTTCTGAATGGATCCCTGAACGATTCTTTCCAGGTCTTCTTCCGGCATATTGGCCTGTCCGTACATAGCCAATTGCTCTTTGATGATGTTGCGCATTGCATTTTCCACGTCGGCATATTCGACTTTCAAATCGTATTTTTCAGCGATTTTGGATTCGATCAACTGATAACGCAATCCGTTTTCTTCTTTCTTTAATTGTTCAGCAGCTTGCTCTTCTGTTTCGATGTTTTCGTTTGAAAAAACCAACCAGCGTGACAAAAATTCAGTAGGAAGATCAAATTTCGTTTCTTTGATCAACTCGTCAACTACTTCATTCATCATTTGTTTGTCCGTTTCACGTACGTACATTTTCTCGGCTTCTTCCTTGATTTTCTGGCGGAATTCTTTTTCATCCTTCACAGCTCCTTCCCCATAAACTTTGTCAAACAAACTTTGATCTACCGGTGAAGCTTCCATTGCCGTGATTTCAAGGATTTCAAATTGAAGTTCGCCTTCAAATTCTTTTGCTTTTTCAGGCGTCCAGCTAAGGATTTGCTCAAGGTTTAATGCGTCTTCGCTGACTTCTTTTGATTTCAAAACGACCAGATCACCGATTTTCTTTCCAATCAGTTTTTTTGGTTTTGCCAATTCATCTACAAAAAGATAGATTTCTTTTTCGCTTCCTTCCACTGCATTTTTATCGGCATCCAATTCTTTCATCAGAACTTTCACGTTGGCTCCGTCTTCCACTTTTTCAAGTGTTTTCATAGTTCCGAAACGTTTGGAGAAATTATCGACGTATTTCTGAACTTCTTCCTCGTTTACTTCGATTCTATACGTATCGGCTTTGATTTTGGTCAAATCCACATCAAATTCCGGAGCGAGTCCCAATTCGAATTCAAAATTCAAAGTATCGGCATCCCAATCCAGTGATTCATTCACTTTTGGAAGTGGATTTCCCAAGATGGAAATTTTTTCTTTCTGGATGAAATCATTGATTCCCGTTTGCAATAGTTGATTGACTTCGTCAAAAATGATGCTTTTCTCGAATTGCTTTCTCACAAAGCTCATCGGTACCTGACCTTTTCTGAAACCTTTTATAGTAGCGTTTTTGCGGTAATTGTTCAGCGCTTTTTCTACCTTTTCTTTATAATCGTCTTTTTCAATTGTAACGGAAAGTACAGAATTTAAGTTGTCTATACTGTTTTGGGTAATGTTCATTTCTCTAAAAAATTTGGTTTGCAAAGGTAGTTATTTTAATAGAATTTATGAGTTTAGATTTGATAATTTCAAATGGAATGAGAAATGGTTATAACATATTACGTTAGGGCGTGAATTTATTTCGATTAAAACATGAATTCTGAATAAGTCCGGCTTTGTATCTTTGTGAAAAATAAAAATATGAGTTTAGAGAATAAAATCATGGATCAGATGAAAGAAGCGATGAAAAGCAAAAACCAAATCGCATTGGAAGCTTTACGCGCCATCAAATCTGAAATCCTTTTGCTTAAAACCTCAGGAGCCAACTTAGAAGTTTCAGAATCCCAAGAAATTGCCATGCTTCAGAAACTGATTAAACAAAGAAAAGAGGCTGCTGAACAATTTTCTGCCAACGGCAGAACGGAACTTGCCGAAAAAGAAATCGCCCAAGCCAATGTCATTCAAGACTTTTTGCCTGCACAACTTTCAGAAGAGGAATTGGAAGCCAAACTAAAAGAAATCATCTCTAAATCAGGCGCTTCCAGCCCAGCAGATATGGGAAAAGTGATGGGAATGGCTTCTTCAGAACTGGCCGGAAAAGCAGAAGGTAAATTGATCGCAGCGACCGTTAAAAAACTACTGAGTTAAAATTGATTGTTAAATTTTTTAACAATTTAAGTTTTTTTAACACAAGTTTAACCGCTGAGACTAATCCCTTTATTTATAAGGGTTTCTAAGATAATCAAGCGTAAAAAAAGAGGTGATTTTGGTAAATCGTTTTTCAGATTAGACCGCCGTTGTACTTTTGCCGGAGCAAATCTGAAAATAAATAAAAATGAAATCAGTATTTACATTCGTATTACTTATCGGATTTATCACATTCGGCGGTGCGGGACTTTACAGTGGTGCCAATTGGTTATCAGGTTCCGGTAAAGCTTCATGGTATGGTGATAAATTCCATGGTAAGACAACTGCAAGTGGTGAGAAATACAATATGAATGAGTTGACAGCAGCTCATAAAACGCTCCCTTTTGGAACAAAAGTAAAAATAACCAACCATAGAACCGGCAAATCAGTTGTAGTTGAAATCAACGACAGAGGACCTTTTGTAAAGTCTCGTCAATTTGATTTGAGCAAAGCAGCTTTTGCTGAAATCGGTGATATAAACCGAGGAATTATGTCCATAGACTACGAAGTGGTTAATTAGTATTAAATAAGAATTATCTTAATAAGGCTCCCCAAAAGGGAGCTTTTTTTGTACCTTTTCATTTTGTAATTATTTACCCTATGCTGGCGGACTGTATTTTTTATATTCTTTCAACTATTTTTATAATTCTGACGCTTCTGCCCTTCATCAAATCGCCACATTGGGCGATTCGTGTATGGGATTTTCCACGATTTCAGATTTTCTGCATCATTTTACTGGTGTTGACATTCGCAGGAATTTTCGTAAAATTCGACTTCTGGTTGAAATGGGTGCTGCTCGCCTTACTCTTCAAAACTCTCTTCTTTCTGTTCTGGTTTATTTATCCCTACTCTTTTTTATCAAAAAAAATGCTAATTAATGAACCAGAAAAACAACCTAAAAACACCATAAAACTTCTGACAGCCAACGTATATCAAGAGAACCAATCTTTTCAAAAAACGATTGATTTGATTTCGGAAGTTTCACCCGATGTTGTTTTTTTATTGGAAACAAATCAAAAATGGAAAAGTGCTATGCAAGTCCTTAAAAAAGATTTTCCTTATTTCATTGAAGTGCCAAAAGAAAACACATATGGACTTCTATTTTACTCAAAACTAGCCTTTGAGAATTATGAAATAAACTATTGGATTGACAAGGAAATTCCATCGATTGTAGCAGATGTCCAAGTCCGCGATGAGAGAGTTCGTTTGTATGGAATCCACCCGACTCCACCTGTTCCTCAGGAAAATACAGAAAGCACAGAGCGGGACGCTGAAATTCTTTTGGTAGGTAAAAAAGCTAAATCTTTTGATGGACCTTCCATTGTTTTTGGGGATTTAAACGATGTAGCTTGGAGTCATACAACAAGATTATTTTTACGCATCAGCGAAATGCTAGATCCGCGCATCGGACGTGGGATGTACAGTACTTTTCATGCAAAATACCCTTTGATGCGATGGCCGTTAGATCATTTCTTTGTAAGTAGTCATTTCCGATTGATCGATTTGAAAGTTGAAAAGGGAATCGATTCCGATCATTTCCCGATCAGCATTCATCTGTCCATACAATCTGAAATCAAAGAAAAGGAACTTAATGCCTCCAAAGGCGATAAGGAGGAAGCCAATGAAATAATCGAGGAGGCAAAATAGCTCACTTGTGCTATTATTTAAACCTGAAACTTATTCGAAATCAAAAAAGGAAAATCGCACACTTCCGTACTTTCGGGTTTGAAGCAAATGCGGGTGATTTTCGAAATGAATCTGTGCCGAATGTTCCAAAATCAATTCACCATCTGATTTTAGCCAATCGTTTTCTTTGACCAATTCAATGATTCGGTCGTAATCTTCTTGAAGAAATTCATAGGGAGGATCGGCAAAAATAACATGAAAACTTCCTTGATTGTTTTTTTCCAGAAATTGAAATACATCCTTCCGAACAACTGAAATCACCTCTTCCAACTCCATAGTTTGAGTGATCTCAGATAAAAAACTCACGCATCCTGGCTCTATATCCACCGATACAATTTTCTCTGTTCCTCGCGAAGCAAATTCCAACGAAATACTCCCAATTCCAAAAAACAAATCCAAAACATTGATTTCATCCCAATGGTAATGATTGTTCAGAACATTGAAAAGTGCCTCTTTGGCAAAATCAGTTGTGGGCCGAACCGGCAATTTGCTCGGTGCGTTTATTTTTTTTCCTTTGAAAGAGCCTGAAATGATGCGCATTTTGATAAATTTTGAAGTGTGAAATTAGCTAAGTAGTCTTCGTCTTTTTGGGCGGCACTCAGAAATCTCACGTACTTTTTTAAGGTTTGAAATACTTTGGTCGCGGGCAATAGTTCACCATAGGTTTTCAGCTCCACTTTGTTTCCATCGAGGTTCAACTGCTCCAAAGCAAAAAGCGTGAAAAACAAAACATCTTCACCGGTAGGTGTTTCAAACAAATTATAAAACTGAAGTTTCTGATTGGAAAAAAAGGCAATTTCGAGTTGATGCTGAATCAGATTCAAATGTACAACTGCTTCATTTGCTTTTGAAATTGAGTCCAGAAAAACCTGTCCGGAATGCGTTAGAAAGGGCTGACCATAAAGCTCTTTTAATTTTCGAATCAGTGAAGAGGAAGTACCATAAACGAAACAATTCTCATCGGTGAGAAAAGCTTTCATAATTTGGTTGTCTTCAAATTCGGCTTCTGAAAAATTCAATAAAACTTCCGAACTTTCTTCAGCATATAGTGCCGGCACCAAATTAAAAAAAGAAGATACAAAGGCTGCATTGACCTGATCGAAACTTCGACGAAGGCGCAAGTTGATTTCGAGCTCTTTGATGATTTCAGTTTCCCATCGGCTCGGATGAGTTACTTTGATGTGCGAAATCTTGGATGTTTTCTCATTTTCTTCGACCAGAAATGAAAACCCTTCTCGATAAAACAGAAGGTTCAGTGATTTTTTATGTTCTATTTGAGTTGAAATGACGTTTGATTTTGATGAGCAAAGATAAATCATTCTCTGTGAATTTCATATTTTCAGGTTTTCCCTTGTAAAAGAATTCTATTTGATTTGTAAAATTATTTACAAATAACTGATTTACTGATCATTATCTTTATTCAAAATTCTTACAAGTCCAAAACAAAAGAATCTCTAAATGATTTAAGAATTTCGAAAAAAACTTTTTAAAATCATTCATTATGAGAAATTTAAAAATCATTTCGTTGAGTCTATTATTTCTGTTCATTCATTCCTGTAGTGAATATTCCGAGTCGGGTGAATCAATGGAAACCGCGGCGGAAGAATCCAAAATTCCGGTCAGTTCTACTGCGGCAACTTATCAGGATGAAGAGCGTCAGTTTGTGAGAACTGCCGATGTATCGATGGAAGTAAAAAACGTTTACAATTCTACTATGCGAATTGAATCAAAACTTGCGCAAATTGGTGGATTTGTCACCAATAGTCAATTGGAAAGCCGCATTCTCAGCAAGGAAAATTTTGCGGTCAGTCAGGACAGCGCCATGGAAGTAAAAAAATACCGTGTGAGCAATCAGATGAGTATGAGAATTCCACAAAAAGAATTGGGAAACTTTCTGAATTCGCTGGGTGAAGAAATTGAATTTCTACATTATCGAAATATTACGGTCGATGATGTCAGTTTGAATTTTGTACTTTCCGAATTAGAGAACAATCGTTTGAATTCGACTCATGACAAACTTGAAAACATTCAGAATAAAAATGGAGAAATTCAGGATAATCAAGATGTTGTAAATAATATGGACAGAAATAAGTCCGAAATCAATCAGAAAAAAGTCGCAACGATGAAACTCAAAGATGAAGTGGCTTACAGCAGTTTAACACTTGGGATTTCGGAGAAAGAAAAAATTTCAGAAACATTGATTATCAATCCGAAAACTTATGAGGATAAATTTCGTCCAAGTTTCTGGTACCGTGCCGGGATTTCGGTTCAGGATGGTTTTTATTTCTTCCAGTCAATTTTGGTGGCTGCGCTTTATATCTGGCCGCTTTGGCTGATCGGGATTCTATTTTTTTTCTTCTTGAGAACTCAAATAAAAAAATCGGTTTAAAGACAATTTGAATACAATAAAAACCCCGAATGTTATCATCATTCGGGGTATTTTATTTCGGTGGATTTCCATTTTAATTTTGTATTTTTGACATTAGTCTAAACCCTATTTTTTGAGAACAATTGCAGTTATACCGGCTCGTTATGCAGCGTCCCGTTTTCCAGGAAAACTCATGGCTTCATTGGGCGATGAAACCGTCATTTGGACAACCTATGAAAACACTTTAAAAACCGAACTTTTTGATGACGTATTCGTTGTAACTGATTCGGAAATTATTTTTGATGAAATTTCGCGTAAAAGTGGAAAGGCCATCATGAGCAAAATGGAGCATCAGACCGGCAGTGATCGGATTGCCGAGGCGGTTGAAAACTTGGATTGTGACATTGTAGTCAATGTTCAGGGCGATGAACCTTTCGTCAACAAAGAAGCGCTTCAAAAGTTGGTCGAAGCCTATGAAAATGATTTGAATAAAGAGATTTCTCTTGCGACACTTGCCCAAGAAATTACCGATGATGAAGACATTCAAAACCCAAACAGTGTAAAGGTCAATTGGGACATTCATAATTTTGCACTTTATTTTTCCCGAAGCCCCATTCCCTATCCCCGGGAGACGGAATTCCGTGCGAAATACTATCAACACATTGGGATTTATGCTTATCGGAAATCCGCTTTGCTGAATTTTACAAAATTGCCTATGTTGCAGAATGAAAAGGCAGAAAAGCTGGAACAATTGCGTTACCTGGAATATGGTATGAAAATCAAAGTCTTGGAAACCAGCTTTATGGGGATTGGTATTGATACGCCCCAGGATTTGGAAAAGGCAAATGCTTATTTAAAACAACTAAACAACTAAGTGATGAGTTTCAAAAATTTCCCCATGGTTCCCCGGGTTTTATACGGACACGGGAGTTCGCAACAAATAGAAGAAATTGTGGAACCCCTTCGCAAAAATGGCTATCCTGTGATCTATTTTGCAGACCATTGTTTCAAGGGAAAGTCACTTGTGCAGAATATTCCTGCTAAGAAAAATGATAAAATTGTATTTATCGACACCACAGAAGAACCCAAAACCTCAGATGTTGACAAAATCCGTGATGATTTAAAGTCCGAATTTGGAAAGGTTTCCGGGATCATCGGCTATGGAGGTGGAAGCGTATTAGATATAACCAAAGCGGTTTCGCTAATGATGACCAATGAAGGTTCGTCTGCGGATTATCAGGGATGGGACCTTATCCAAAATGAAGGGGTTTACCATGCCGGAATTCCTACCTTGAGTGGCACCGGAGCTGAAGTTTCCCGTACTTGTGTTTTGACAGGACCCGAAAGAAAACTAGGATTAAACTCAGACTTCACCCCCTTTAATCAGGTCATACTGGATCCTTCGCTCACTTTGGACGCTCCCAAAGAGCAAGCTTTTTTCACCGGAATGGATTGTTATATTCACTGCATCGAATCCTTGAATGGAACTTATCTCAATGCCTTCAGCAAATCTTATGGTGAAAAGGCGTTGGAATTATGTAAGAAAATTTATTTAGAAAAATCTGAATGGGACGAAGAATCGCATGAGGATTTAATGATGGCTTCTTGGCATGGTGGCATGAGTATTGCTTATTCGCAAGTCGGAATTGCCCATGCGTTAAGCTATGGTTTGTCCTATGTTTTGGGGATTAAACACGGTGTCGGTAATTGTATTGCATTTGATAAAATCGAAGAATACTACCCGGAAGGCGTACGAGATTTCAAAAAAATGGTCGAGAAATTTGAAGTCGAAATTCCTAAAAATATTTGTGTAAATTTAAGTGATGATGAAATGAACAAAATGGTAGAAGTAGCTCTTGAGCTACATCCATTGTGGGAAAATGCCTTAGGAAAAAATTGGAGAGAAAAAATAAATGAAAAAACAATTAGAGAATTGTATGAAAGAATGTAATAAAATATCTGGATTCAAGAAGTTTAATTTCCGTTTGTTGTTATGGATCCCTTTGCTTTTTATTTCAAATTTTTCAAATGCTCAAACAGCTGAGCTGATCATTCACAATCACCTAGAAAGTTCGGGTGGAACTGAAAACTGGCGCAAGCTCAACAGCATCATCTTAAAAGGCGATGCTATTTTGGGACTGGATCAAACCTTTCCGATGACTGTTTATCATCGTCGTCCGTACGAGAAAAAAGTAGTTTTCACGGTCGAAGGAAAAGAAATGTTGAACGAAGGTTATGACGGAAAAAACGGTTGGACTTACAATGAGATTTCCGGTAAAAATGAAATTCTTTCAGGCTATCAACCTGATTCTTTTGATTCCGACATTATGGACTATCAACGAAAAGGATTCACAGCTGTTTATACCGGAAAATCAACTTCTGATGGTCAGGAATGTTATAAAGTCGAGCTGACCAAAAACGTAAACAGAGTTACTTATTGCTTTTCAACTCGAAATTATGCTTTGCTTTGGGAAGAAAACCAGGAGGAAAAAATGTTTTATTACGACTATAAAAAGTTTGAAGGACTTGAATTTGCAACCCGAATTGTAGGACAACCCAAAGATGGCGGCGAATATGTAATTCAATTTTCCAGCATTCAGATCAATCCTCGAATCGATGATAAAGTTTTTAAGTTTTGAGTTGTGTATTGTGCGTTTTGAGTTTTTTTTATATTCCATCCTCTTTCTATCTGCTGAAAGTTCGTACCAGCTAAGTCATAACACTAAACACCTAATTCACAACTCTTAACGTCTCATTCCTATTTCGATTCCTTTGATTCTTCGGTAAAGTTCCGTTGCATAATTATCGGTCATCCCTGATACAAAGTCCAGCACGCCCATCATTTTTTGGTAATCGGATCCGTCCTCGTACAGAAATTGAGAAGGAATCAGTTTTACCGCTTTTTCTTCCCAGTTGCTACGGTTTGTTTTAAGAATCGGCTCCGCAAAATGCGAAAGCAATTCGTACATCACATTATAACCCGCATTTTCAATTTCCACTACCGAATGGTGATTGTAAATAAATTCGATCGAAAAGTCTTCAATTTCCTTCAATACAATTGCTGAATTCCTGTTACTCTCTTTTACACAATCCAGCAGAGGTTTGCTTAGGTTTCCGTTTAAAACGTCCTCGAAATTTTCTTTGAACGCTTTGGAAGTTGCTTGAATCAATTGCCCGATGGATTTAGCTCTCAGATAAGAGATTTTCTCATTTTTATCAGAAATTTCTCTCATTCGAAGTTTCACTTTGTCAATTCCTTTGGGGTCGAAAGAAGCGATGAGTTCTTCCAATAAATTTCTACATTTATCATGGTCGATGATCCCAAGTCGATGGGAATCTTCGAGATCGATGATATTGTAGCAAATGTCATCAGCTGCTTCTACAAGCCAGACAAAAGGATGTCTTTTGTACACAATGGGACTTTCAGTTTCTTTGATCATCTCCGTTTCTTCGGTCAGTTTTTTAAAGTTTTCTATTTCGGCCTGAAAAAATCCGAATTTCTTTCGATGAAGTATTTTTTTGTCTTTTGCGATGGATTCGCAAGGATATTTAGCGATGGATGCCATTGTGGCAAAGGTAAGCCCAAATGAGGCTTCAGATTTCCCGGTTTGCTTTTGGGTTAAAATTCGGATTGCGTTTGCATTTCCTTCGAAATGAATAAAATCCGTCCATTCCTTTTCAGAAAATCTATTTTTGAGAAGGGATTCATTTCGCTCGAAATACGAAGCGATGGCGTCCTCACCCGAATGCCCAAAAGCAGGATTTCCGATGTCATGGCAAAGACAAGCTGAGGAAATTACATCGTATAAACTATGCTGATAAAATTGTTTGGATTCTTCATTTAGTTGATTATTGAAATTTTCGACAATGAATTCCCCAGCGAGATTTCCCAGTGATCGTCCCACAGATGAAACTTCCAAGGAATGAGTCAATCGATTGTGTACAAAAACACTTCCCGGCAACGGAAAGACCTGTGTTTTGTTTTGTAATCTTCGGAATGCAGACGAAAAAATAATACGGTCAAAATCACGTTGGTATTCGCTTCGGGCATCTTCTGTATGGTTTATGCCCAATCTTTTTGGCGAATAAATCAAATTCAAATCCATCATATGACAAAGATAAGTTTTTGGATTGATGAATCTTGAAATTCGAAGTTTGACTATTCAATAATTTCTACCAACTTCCGGTAGCTCCACCTCCACCGAAGCTTCCGCCACCAAATCCACCGAAACCGCCGCCACCGAAACTTCCGCCGCCACCCCATGAGGAACCTCCGCCCCAAGTTCTCGTTCCACCGCTGGTAAAAATCACATCGCCCCAGTTAAATCCACGTCGCGAGCGGCTTCCTCCTCCACCACCGCCTTTGCTTGCGATGATAATGAAAACTACGATGATAAATAAAAAAACAAAGAAAACAACCCAGCCTTCGCCGTCGTTTGAACTTCGTGGTTTGGCTTGGTATTGCCCGGCCAATTGTTTCTGAATGGCATCGATTCCTTTGTCCAATCCGGTATAATAATCACCGTTTTTAAAAGAAGGAATCATTTCCCGATCGATGATAAGCTGCTCTATGGAGGGCGGCATTTTGGCCTGAATCCCGTATCCGCCTCGTATGGTTACTTTTCGGTCTTCATCGCTTACTACGATTACTACTCCGTTGTGAGTATCTTTTTGACCTACTCCCCATTTCTCCCCAATTTCACTTCCAAGTAATCCAATCGGGTAACCTTCCAAATTTTTAAAAGTAAGAATTAAAATCTGAACCGAAGTGGAGTCATTGTAAGCTATGAGTTTACTTTCCAACTGATTACGCTCAACTACTGATAAGATATTCCCAAAATCATGAACGAGTTTATCTTCGTATTTGAAATTATCTTTGGTGACCTCATAGGGTGATTGTGCCAAGAGAACTCCGGCCAGAAGCGCAAAAAACACTATGAATCCTCTAACCCCAACTAATCTCATCCGGCAATTCATTTTTATCATCATCCTTGTATGGAAAGTATTTTTGCAGGGCTGTTCCTGCCATTTCGATTCCTTTAATCAGTCCTTTGACGTAATTTTCTTTTTTAAATTTTTTGATTACGGCTTCTTTTATTTCTTCCCAGAAATCATCGGGCACGACTGCTGTAATACCGATATCGCCAATGACTGTGAAATTATGGTCTTTAGGCGAGACGTGAAACAAGACTCCATTTCGGTCTCGGGTTTGATCCATTTTCAGTGCCATGAAAACTTCGGCTGCGATGTCGAGATGGTTTCCATTTGGTTCTGCATCGATATGCACTCGAATTTCACCACTGGTATTTTGTTCAGCCAGTTGGATGGCCTGGATGATTTTCTTTTCTTGTTTTTTACTTAATGAAAAATCTTTCAATTTTTTTAATTTGAGAAGTCAATGGTCGGCGCTACATTGGCACCTTCACTTGATTTGAAGTAGCCTTTTTCATCAAATCCTCCAAAATTTGCAATCATATTATTTGGAATTTTTTGAATGAAATTATTATAAAGTTCTGCCGCTTCATTGAATTTTCTTTGTTCAAACCTTACTTCGTCTGCGATGCTTTCGAGGCTGGTTTGCAAGGAAAGGAAATTTTGATTGGACTTTAAATCTGGATATCGTTCTACCACGACCATTAGTCGGTTCAATGCACTTCCCAATCCGTCTTGTGCTTGTTGAAACTGGGCAATGTTTTCTGGTGTAAGGTTGGTGGGGTCAATGGTAGTTTGTGTTGCTTTTGATCTTGCTTCAATTACTTGTGTTAAAGTTTCTTGCTCGAAATCCCGCGCTCCTCTCACAGTTGCGACCAGTTGATCAGTCAAATCAAATCGCTTTTGGTAAGCGGTTTCTACATTTCCCCATTGTGCCTTCACGGCATTATTTTTTGGTATGATTCCGTTGTAAATCCCTACTCCCCAGAGAACAAAGATTACAATTAGAGCCAATAACCCCAGAATCCCCCCGATTAAACATCCTTTTTTCATATTGTTGTAGTTTATTATTGCTAATGGTTAGGTGCCTTAAAAAGGCCTTTCAATTTCTTGTAAATGTAATTATTTTTTGTTTTTATTTTCTGATTTGGGAGGATTTTATCAGGAAGTTACTAATAAAGATTTCACCCAACTTTCTTCCAATGGAAGTTCCCAACCTTCTTCGAATTCGTTTAGCTTGGTAATTCCATTGTGGAAAACACTTGCATGTTCAGGAATTTCATTGTTTTTGACTTTTTGTTTGAATTCATTGAGAGGCAAAGTAATGATTTCATCATCGATTTTATAAGAAACAAGCATTCGGTTGAGCAATCCAAATTTATATTTTTCTTCGAGTGCTTTGATGATTCGCGTCATACTGTCGATGGAACAACCGGAAGCCGGCTCTATATTTTCGTCCACTGCCAGTACGATAAATCGGTCGTAAGGAATGGCATAAGCTGCTGTAAGTTTGGCTCCGTGTGCATTCCATTCCTGCATAAAGGCATCGAGTGTGGATTCGATTTCGGTGATTTCATCGGAGTTAAAATTTCTTGTGGATTGAAAAATCCATATTTTGGAGTTTTGTGATAAATTCATGATATAAAATTATATAGGTTCAAATTTACGAAGATTTCCCTAAAAAGCTTGTCCAATGATTTAGAAAGTCCTAATGTTTTACTTATAAATGTTTCTCGAAAAAGATATTTTTTAAGCTAGTCAATTTGTTTTATAAAATTCACTTCCAAGAAATTATCCACAAAAAAACCGCCTCAATCATGAGACGGTTTATTGATTTTTGTTCTATTAATAGATTATTTTACAATCAGTTTTTGGTTCAATGTTTCTTGTCCAGCTTTCACCAATACTACATATACCCCTGCCGGAAGGTTTACATTGTATTTTTGGTTGAGCTTTCCACCTGCGTGGTTAAAGGATGATTTGTGTACCATCTGACCGGCTGCATTGTAAATCATGGTGATTACTTCTCCTCCTTTTAGGTTTTTGGCATCGATGTAGAATTCACCATTGCTTGGGTTTGGATACAAGGCAATTGCGTTGTGCTGGCTCAAATCTTTCACTCCTAGATTTTCCAATTCCCTGTTACATATTTCAATCGAATAGGAATTGATGGTTCCAGTTGCTCCGGGTCGGTTGTCGGATGCGAATAGATTCCATTGACCAGTTGCATTATGGCCTTTGAAAACAGCCAGTGTTTCATTGGGGTTGAACTCCCCCGCAACTGGTGAATTAGCACATGAAATATTTCCTGCTCCATCTTCAAAGCTTGCATTGATTCCTGATCTTCCACTACATGTACGATTCCAAACCAATGCTCTTGTACCGTATGGGCTTTCCAACCCAATGTTTAGGTGACTAACGTTGGTATGAGAAACATCGAGGCTTACTTTAAAGCGAGTGATTGCACCGGTATTATCCACATCCAATGGAACTAAGATTTCGGGTGATGTAATTTCTGATCCACCCGGACCGTCGTTGATTGGGATAGCCGGACCGGAATAAGTATAAGTGTAACATACTTCTCCCCCTACTGCATAATCAATAACAAAACTTGGGCTTACTGCATAATAAACATTGTCCACTGCTTCTACAAGGATATACGCATTATCAGACTGAGAGTTTGCTGGAATGGTCACGGATTCGCTTCCATCGTTTGGTGTATTTGCTGCAATAACTTCGAAACTACTTCCTCCATCTGTTGACAATTTGATATTGACATGAGTGGTATTGATAGGAGAAGCATCGGTTCCTGCTACATTCCAAGTTACCAATAAGGCATCACCAGAGCTAGCTGAATAAGCTTCTTCCGGAGCTGTCACCACAAAGGGCCCCGCTGCTGCTGTAACCGTTACTTTCGCATCGTCTCGTACGGATTGAGGCTGAGTAGCATGATTATTTCTTGTTGTCAAAGAGAAGTTATGCGCTCTTGAAATACTTGAAACAGATTCCCAAGTTGTAGAAAGCACACCTCCTAAAACGGATGGGAATTCTGGAAAATATCTCACAGGATCTGCCACTGGCTTCAATGATTTGAAGTTCGGTCCCGTTGGTTTAGTTGGGTAAGCTCTCGAGTTATTTCCGTATTGAGCGGCAGAAGCCATGTCAACTTGTTCCCAATTATGGGTATATCCTTCACTTTCTGGCCCTGTCACATCTCCTGTCAAAACAAAAGGAGTGGAATGAGGGATTGTATAATCATTCCCAGCATTTACTACCGGCGGATCTAGAGGCATAGGAGTTGAAATCCCGCAACTAGGTACTTGATTCAGTCGGTTTTTGATTTGTTCGATACTTGCCGAATGGTAGTAATCATAGGAATTGGCCTGAACATCCAGATTACCTGTAATTCCTGTATAGGCCATAATGGTGTTTCCACTACCTACTTCAACCGGTCGTCCAATTTGAGCCCCATAAAATGTATAAGTATGTCCGGCTCCTAACTGGTGTCCCATTTCGTGGGCTACGTAATCGATGTCAAATGCTGCTCCTTCGGGTATATTATGAGCTGTCCATCCTCCAGCTCTCATACTTCCACAGATTCCGTTTAAATAAGCGGCTCCATTTGCCGGTTCTCTGTCCACCAAATGCCCTAAATCGAAACTACTTAATGGAACAATTCCCGAAATTACAGAGTTTGCTTGATCGGGCCCTGCTACTGTGTAAGGGTCGGTTGATGGGTTTGTGAATATCAGACTTTCTACCTCATCAATTAAATCAAAATGAATGGAAAAATCTTTTTCAAATACACCATTTAATCTTGTCATGGTATCATTAAATGCCGCTAATACATCGGCAACCGTTCCTCCATGGTATTGTCCATATTCACCTGTACATGACAAAGCCAGCCGGAAGGTTCTGAAGTTTCCCGCCATGGGAGCTCTTGAATAATCGAGTTCTCCTAAGTCAATGTCCAAATCATTTTCGAAAACATTGCACTCAAAATGTTCATTGTGCTTTCGGTGTTTGGTTGAATTATAAACAATATATACGTCATTATTTTCGGTATAGGGTTCGATGAAAACAGTTGCTTTATCGCTCATCACCATCGATGATAGTCCTTTGGGTGAAATACTAAAACGAAGAATGGCTGTGGGGTTATCCATCCCTTTCCCTACATACGCACGGATATTCGGATACTTTTCTTGCAATCCCGGTGCAAAGTTAGAAGCTTCCCAAACTTCAAAACTTTCTAATTTCCCTTCTGCATTGGGCATTTGGACTAAAACACCCGAGTGAGAAGTAAATCGATCGGGAGCGTTTACCAATGCCCCTCTGATTTGGTCAATATTTAGCGAATAAAGTCCTGCAGATTCTATCTGCACTTTTGAACTTTTCACTTCCTGCTTTTTAAGACTTGCTTTGTTCCATTGTGCAAATAAAGACATGGGTACAAAACAAATCAAAGTCAATAAAAGTTTGAATTTCATTTGTTATTAATTAAGATTAATTTAAATTTAAACTAAATTAAACATTTAAAATTTAGAAATGAAAAAGATTTTATTATATAGTTTGTTAATTTTTACATTCTTGAGCTGTCATCAAACCAAAAATATGAATGTACAGAGTCCAAATTCTGTTTCTCTTCATCATCTGAGTGAGGCGAGGGATTCCAAGCTAACGGTATTTTCATCGCATTTTATCATGGATGTTTATGGGGATATTTATCGCTATGATTTGGATTCTGCTAAATGGGTTGAACTCAATGAAATTCTGAACAAAGTTTCTGTAAAAGAACTTGCGGACTATAGTGCACCGGAAGTGAGTGGGAGATTGGTGGAAAGAGACTTAAAAAGTCAGATCAGCATTCAAACTCCGGATGGAGAGTTTGTTTCTCAAGAATTTTTAAATGAAAATGTTCCCGATGAATTGCGTGAGCTTTATAATTTTTTAAATTCCTTTTTCCCGGTTCTCTAATTACCCTAAATGATCGATTAAAAGAGAAGCCGTTGCGGGATTAGTGGCAAGCGGCACATTCCAAACATCACAAAGTCGCATGAGCATGGCAATGTCGGGTTCATGCGGATGACGGTCAAGGGGATCGCGAAAGAAAAAGACCATATTGGTTTTGCCTTCGGCGACTCTGGCGGCAATTTGTGCATCTCCTCCATGTGGCCCGGAAAGCATTTTTTGAACTTTAAGTCCGGTTTTCTCTACGAAACTTCCGGTGGTTCCCGTCGCAATTATCTGAACATCGTTGTTTTTGAGTTTGTCGAAATTTTGCATCAGGAAATTGACCATTTCAGCTTTTTTCCCGTCGTGTGCAATGATTGCAAGTTCCATAATCCGAAAATATTCGATTAATCTTATAAATCCTCTGCTTCCGCAATCAATTCCGCCAAATCTTTGACCAGTACTTCGGCTTCTTTGTTCTTGCTTTTCACGCCGTCAGTCATCATCGTATTACAGAACGGACAACCGGTTGCGATGATTTGGGGTTGGATTTCCAGTGCTTCTTCGGTTCTTTCTACGTTGATGTCTTTTCTGCCCGGCTCCGGTTCTTTGAACATTTGTGCTCCTCCGGCTCCACAGCAAAGTCCGCGAGTGCGGCAGCGTTTCATTTCCACAAGTTCGGCATCTAATTTCTCAATCAATGTACGCGGTGCTTCGTAGATATTATTACCTCGTCCTAAATAACAGGGATCGTGGAAAGTGATTCGTTTTCCTTTGAAAGGTTTATTTCCTTCGATGGTTAATTTTCCTTCGTTAATGAGTTTTTGAAGGAACTGGGAATGGTGAAGCACTTCGTAATTTCCGCCCAGCGAAGGATATTCGTTTTTCAGTGTATTGAAACAGTGCGGGCAAGTCGTGACGATGGTTTTGATTTCGTAGGCATTCAGCACTTCGATGTTCATCATGGCCTGCATTTGAAAGGCAAATTCATTTCCGGCTCTTTTGGCCGGATCGCCTGTACAACCTTCTTCGGTTCCCAAAACGGCGAATTCGGTTCCTACTTTGTTCAGAATTTTCACAAATGCGCGTGTAATTTTTTTGGCTCTGTCGTCGAAACTTCCGGCACATCCCACCCAGAATAAAACTTCCGGTTGTTTGCCTTCTGCCATATATTGCGCCATTGTTTTTACTTCCATCTCGCTTCCTTTAATATTTTAATCTTTTGCCCAATTCAGTCGATCCTGTTGGTTGAACTGCCAAGGGGCACTGTTGTTTTCTATGTTGGACATCATCAGATTTAATTCCTGTGGTGCCGCTGATTCTTCCATGACCAAGTATCTTCTCAAATCCATGATGATCGACAAAGGGTCGATGTTAATCGGGCAGGCTTGTGTACAAGCGTTACAAGTTGTACATGCCCAAAGTTCTTCCGCAGAAATATAATCATGAACCAATTTCTTTCCGTCGTCCTCCCATTTTCCTTTTTCGTCGATGATTTTACTGACATCCTCGATTCTGTCGCGGGTGTCCATCATGATTTTTCGGGGCGATAGTTTTTTGCCGGTGATATTGGCCGGACACTCGGCTGTACAACGACCACATTCGGTACAAGTATAAGCATTTAGCAATTGGACGCCGTTTAGGTCAAAGATATCTTTGGCTCCGAAAGTTTCTGGTTCTGTCATTTCGGTTCCTTCCGGTGGTGCTGCAAATGGATCAGCGTTGGGGTCCATCATCAATTTGACCTCGTTTGTTACCGATTCTAAATTGTTGAATTCTCCTTTTGGTTTTAATTTGGAGAAATAGGTATTGGGAAATGCCAGAATGATATGCAGGTGTTTTGAATAATAGAGATAATTCAGGAAGAATAAAATCCCTACGATATGGAACCACCAGCAAATTCTTTCGATGATGATAAGTGTGGATTCACTTAAACCACTTAGCAAAGGTTCGGTCAGCCATCCACTGATGAGGAAACTTCCGGTTTGAGTATAACCTTCGGCGCCTAAATTTTGCAAGGCGGCATCGGCTCCGTTCATAGTAAGAAGTGCCACCATAAATGCGATTTCCATATAAAGGATGTAATTCGCATCGGCTTTAGGCCATCCTTTCATTTCGGGATTCAGGAAACGTCGAACTTTGACGATGTTTCGGCGAATCAGGAAAATGATACAGGAAATCATCACCATAAAGGCGAGGAATTCAAAGAATCCGATCATGGCGGTGTAAAATCCTCCGAGGAAACTTAAGACCCGATGTGTTCCGAAAATTCCATCGATGAGAATTTCCATCACTTCGATATTGATCAATAGAAAGCCGACATACACAAATCCGTGTAGTATGGCGGGAATGGGACGTACGCCCATTTTTCCTTGTCCGAGTGCGACCCGGAACATGGTTTTCCATCTTTCACCGGGGTTGTCAAATCGGTCGATTGGCTTTCCGAGTTTGATGTTTCGAATGATCTTTTTTAGGTTTCGGCTAAAAAACCATATCGCATATCCCAATATCAGGATAAAAATGATGTTGTCTATGTACTGCATAAACTAGTCTTCTTTAGGCTCTGCCTGCTTTTTCCCAAAGATAGAAAATTGTACATATCTGTTGGGGTTTTCTTTCAGGTCGTAGAGTAATTCGTCAAGAGTTTTGGAAGTTCGGGTGAGATTATCATATAGTTCACGATCGTTCAAAAGCGCTCCCATAGTGCCCTCGCTATTGTTTATATTGTCTAATGTTGAATTTAATTTCACGGAAGCTTCTTCAAAATTGGCTATAATTTTTTCTAATTCTAAATTATTCATTTTATCGGCTACCAGTCCAAATTTGTCCATTGCTTGTTCGGCCGAAGCGAGTGTGCTTTTCAATTGAACATTATTATCAAGAATTAATTGATTAGCGGCATCGGAAGTTTTGGTCAGTGATTGGGAAGTTTGTCCGAAGGAAACCAGGGTTGCATCCAGACTTTTCAGAATTTGCTTCAGGTTTTGACGATTTTCTTCATCGAGCATTTTGTCCACGCTTCCCATGGTTGAATTAAAAGTTACCAGCAAAGAGTCTAGTCTTTGTTTGGTTGGTTCTAATTCTTTTGAGAAAACATCGGTCAAAGAAGATTTCACCGTTCCTCGAAGTGTATCTCCACTTTCGGCTTTTCTACCTTCGTAATTCAGCAATAGACGAATTTCCGTCCCGGACATAAGTCCTGGTTCATGGATTTCGGCCAAGGTTTCGGTTGAAAAATCTATATCTCGATCGAGTTTTATGGTAACTACAAAATAGATAGGACTTACATTGTCTATGATTTTAATATCATCTACGCGTCCAATTCTCAATCCGTTTACAGTCACAGGTTTTGAGGGTGCTAACCCACTTACGTTCTCGTATTTCACATAGTAAGTATTTCCTCCTGCAAAGAGGTTTTTTCCTTTTAGGAAGTTATAGAGTGCATAAAAGGCTACCAAGGTAACGATTACGACAAATCCTGTTTTCACTTCTTTGGTGATTCTCATCTTCATATAAATTTGCCCAAAAATAATACTATTTTCGAGTTGTTATTCTATTAATTTCTGTCCGTCAAAGGTCACGATAAATGCGGATTTAAACCCTCTGTCTTGGACTAATTTTAAATCTTTGAGCGCTTCTTCATAGGTTTTTGAATAACCGTAGAAATAGAGATGTAGGTTGCCTTTTTTGACTCGATGTACATTTTTGAGTCCTCCGAATTTATTGTCACGGTCTCTGTATCTTCGATTGGAAGCTAGGAATTGAATTTTATAATTTTGGTTTCCTTCCAATTTTTCATTGTTGACAAAATCCACAACGAAGGCATCTTTGAATCCTTTTCGTTTCACGTAATTCAGGAGTTCATCTCTTTCGGAAGCAAGGTTTGTGTTTCCATAATAATATTTGTAAAGCTCTCCTACTTGTACGACTTCGACTCCTGTGAGTCCGTTCAATTGTTTGGCACTTGGGCTGTATTTGTTTTTGGAAACTAAGATTTGAATTTTAAATGTTTTTCCAACGACCGGTTTTTCGGGTTCTTTTGGTTTTTCTTCTTCTTGTGGAATTGTTTTTCGGTCGTATTCTTTTTTGAATTTCTCAAATGCTTCGAACAAACTTTCGGTCATTTTCTGTTTTCCTTGTTCCGATGCCAGGAAAGTTCCTTCGTCTTGGTTGGAAATAAATCCGAGCTCAACCAAAACAGCGGGAGAGGCATTGGTACGCAGAACGTGAAAGTTCGCTTGTTTTACACCTCTACTTGATCGTCCGTTTTTCACGAATTCATCTTCCACCAATTGTGCAAATCGTATGCTTTGGTCTTTATAAGCGGAGAACATAATATCAAATGCAATCACGGCCTCGGGATCATCTGGATCGAATTTCTGGTATTTTTCCTGATTGTCTTCCAAGAGGATTACACTGTTTTCTCGTTTGGACACTTCCATGGTTTCTTGGCTACGGCTCAAACCCATCACAAAGGTTTCGGTTCCATAGGGGCTGCGATTTGTCACAGCATTGCAATGAATGGAAACAAAGAGATTGGCATGGTTTCGATTGGCGATTTGGGTACGTTCCCAAAGTTCGAGGAAGACATCAGTTTTTCGTGTATAAATTACTTTTACATCCTTAAAGTTTTTCTCAATCATCTTTCCAAATCGGAGTGAAACGTCCAAAACAATGTCTTTTTCATTTTGAACTACTCCCCTTGCTCCTGAGTCTTTTCCACCATGTCCTGGATCGATTACAATGACAAAATCTTGCTTGGTTTGAGCAAAAGAATTCATTCCTGAAAACAGGATAAATAGAAATACGAATAAAATTTGTTTGTTAATCCTTGTTAATCTCATTATACAGCCACAATTTTTGATTACTTTTGACACGATTTAGCGCAAAAATAAGTTTATTAGTTTGCATAAAAGATTTTTTAAATATCTATTTGCATTAATTTTTCTACTGCTTTTCAACAGCCAGGCTTTTTCCCAAGTCGAACCTGAACCTACGGAAAGGACTGAAACTGCTAATGCTGTGGTGGATACTATCAAAATTGATACCGTTCGAGAAGAGCGGTTAGAAGATATTTTGGTATATAATTCGGATGATCAAATTCACGAATGGAAAAATAAAATGAGTTATTTACTTCGGAATGCCATTGTTCAATATACAGATATGGAAATCCATGCGGATTATATTGAGATCAATTGGGAGACCGGCGATGTTTATGCGGATGGTAAGAGAGACTCCATCGGAATGATAGTTGAGCCTACTATTTTCAAACAAGGAGGTCAGGAATACGAACAGCATAGTTTCAAAATTAATTTCAAAACCAAAATCGGGGTCGCTTACAATGTTCGGATTACGGAAGGCGAAGGTGTGCTTGTCGGGGATCGTGTAAAACGAGCCAATGACAGTACCATGTACGTACGTGGAGCGGATTATACGACGGACACCTATTTCATTGAGCGAAAGACCGACGAACCGGATTATGTTTTGCGAACGCAAACGGCCAAATACATTGACGGCAAAAACAAAGCGATGGTTACGGGGCCGATTAATATGCGGATTTACGATGTTCCTACTCCCTTGACATTGCCTTTTGCTTATTTACCGATGGGTGAAAACCGTTCGGCGGGGATTATCATTCCTTCTTTTGGGGAACGCAGCGATGTAGGTTTCTTTTTGGAGGGCGGTGGATTTTATCTTCCGATTGGGGATTACATTGATTTGGCGGTTACCGGAGAGGTTTATACAAAGGGAAGTTGGGGAATTCACACCAATTCCACTTATCGAAAAAGGTATCGCTACAGTGGTGGATTCCGTTTTGATTATGAAAACCGTGTGACGGGTATCAAAGGACTGGATAATTACAGTAAAATGACCAATTACCGATTGAATTGGAGTCATTCTCAGGATCCTAAAGCCAATCCGAATTTGATTTTTTCTGCCAATGTCAATTTGACGAGTTCACAGTATTTCCGAGAAAGCATCAACAATGCGAATATTATCAACGGAGATGTTTACACCAATTCGACTTCTTCTTCGATTTCGGTGAATAAAACATTTCCCAATTCTCCTTTCTCACTTTCGGTGGTGGCTTCACATCACCAAAACAACAATCGAAGCACAAATGAGCCCGCTTCGATGCAATTTGTTTTGCCACAACTGACCTTTAATATGAGTCGGATTTATCCTTTCGCTCCCAAAGTGGGCAGTAAAAAAGGCTTGATCAAGAATTTGGGGGTGGGTTATAATTTAAACCTTGTCAATAACATCAACACGAATGAGGATGATGCATTCACGGATCGAATGTGGGAGGACGCAAAAAACGGCGCTCGCCATCGATTGGATTTGAGTACCGGTGTCACTTTGGGAAATTATTTCCCGGTAAGTTTCAATGCATCTTATGATGAGGTTTGGTATTTGAAAACCCTGGGCAGAGAATTCGATCAGGAGGAACAAGAAGTTGTGACCTATGATATCAATGGTTTTGATTCTTACCGGACTTTTAGCATGGGCGCTTCCGTTTCCACGAATCTTTATGGAACTTATATAGCTCCGGAGGGAAAAGATGCGTTGATTCAAGGGATTCGTCATGTGATTTCCCCTACGGTTGGTTTGAATTATCGCCCGGATTTTGCTTCGGAGGAATGGGGTTATTATGATTATTATCGGGGTGCTGATGGAAGAAAGGTGTTGTATTCTCGTTTTCAAGAGGGTGTTTTTGGCGCACCTTCGATGGGTCAAAGTGCGGCAGTAAATTTTGGTTTGCGCAATAATTTAGAAATGAAAGTTCGTTCGAAAAAGGATTCGACAGGTTATAATAAAGTCAAGATTTTCGAATATTTGGACATCAGTTCTTCTTATAATCTTGCTGCTGATGAATTCAAATTGGCACCGATTAATATTTCGGGGATGACGCGGTTGTTTAATCAGCAATTGAATTTACAATACCGTGCGACCTTTGATCCCTACAAGGTTGTATTTGAAGAAGGCGAAGAAATCGGAAGAAGGATTGATGAAATTGGCGGATTTCGATTGGCGAGTTACAATATTAATTTCGGATATAGTTTTGACAACAGCACCTTTGGCGGTCGGGATTTGGAGTCAGAGAATTTCCAAAAGCGCGGGAGTGTCCGAAACGAGAATTTTTATTTTGACGAATATGATTATGCGCACTTTAGTATTCCTTGGCGATTGGGTGTTTCCTTTAATCATAGTTATTTCCGTGGCAATACCAGAACGGGAACCAATACAACGGTTTTGGCTTTGAATGCTTCGATTTCTCCTTCGCCTTATTGGAGTTTGAGTACTTCGACCTCTTATGATTTCCGGTCGAAAGAATTTTCTCAGGCTCGAATTTCATTTAACCGAGATTTGCGAAGTTTTAATTTATCCTTTTCTTGGGTTCCTTTTGGTCGTTACAAAACTTGGGATTTCTTCATCGGGATCAAAGCCAATATCTTGAAAGATGCGGTGAAGTATGATCAGAACGCTTCCACTTTACTTAGAAATTCTAACTTTTAAAACTTGATTATATTTGCAATTCCTTTCTTTGTGAGCAAGGAAATTAATTTATATTTCATACATCAAATACATCTATAATGAAAAAAACTATACATACCTCTCAAGCACCTCAGGCCATCGGTCCTTATAGTCAAGCGGTTCGCTTCCATGATTTATTATTTATTTCGGGACAGATTCCAGCGAATCCGCAGACGAGGGAAATCGTTTCAGAAATCTCTGAAGCCACGCATCAAGTGATGAAAAATCTGGAAGCCATCCTGATCGAAGCCGGTGCCAATTTTTCAAATGTTTTGAAAACCACTATTTTTTTGAAGGACATGAATGACTTTGCAGTGGTCAATGAAATTTATGCTTCCTATTTTGAGGATGGCGTTTATCCTGCTCGTGAAACGGTTCAGGTGGCTAAATTGCCGAGTGATGTCAAAGTTGAGATTTCAATGATTGCCCAGTTTTAAAATTATCATGGGGACGATATTAAGAAACTTTTTTGCTGTACTACTTGGCCTTGCTGTGGCGATGGCGATCATCACTTTTGGAATTACACTTAATGATAACTGGATTGAATATGATTATTCTCGTTTTCCTTATGAGCATTGGAATCGAGTGATAAAGTACGCAGCTCGTACGCCGGAAATTCGGGATGAATTTTTCCTTGCACTTTTATTTTCCAACGGTGTGGGAGCAATTTTCGGTGGATTGGTCACTGCGATTATTGTCCCCAAAGCCAAGAAAGCCTATGCTGTTTTTGTCGGCTTCATTTTATTTCTGATTGCCTTAGGCGATGTGATTTTCACGGCTTATCACCCGACTTGGTACGAAATTTCCATCCTTCCGGTTCTTTTCTTCTTTTCTTGGTTGGGCGGACTTGTTACAGATTTGGTGTCGAAGAAACTGGCTCAGCTGAAATAACTGGATTTTCGGAGAGATGGATTCCATCTTCAATCAGATGCGTCACTTCTTTTTGTTGTTTGGCCAAATTATTTAAGTACTCTTTAATTTCTTGTTGCAGAACATATTTGTTCAAGAAAGCGAGTTCGTAAATCTCTACCGGAAGCAACCATTCGGTCGGATATTCCGATTTTAGCGTTTCAAAAATCTGCGAAAGTTTCTCTTCGTTTATTAAATTATTTTCACGCATCCCTCTCAGCTGCTGATACATTTCTCTCAGTTTTTGTTCTTTGGCCGGAACTTCCAGTTTCTTAGCTTTGGTTTCCAACTGATGCGTAATCATATCAAAAGAAGTAAAATCGGCCGGGCCGGCATAGGCCGAAACGATGGATTTCCCGATCGCCATGTCATAAACGCCCCAATCCGGATGGAAAAGGATTTCGTCATAATGTTTAACGGTACAGTTTTTAAATGAAACCAGAAGTACTTTTCCTTTTCGGTTTCGTGTGCCGGTAATGATTTCGCCTTCGACGGTAATTCCGCCTTCGAATTCGAGTTTGGTCATTTCGCCTTCTTTTATTTTGTAGGCTTCGAGGTCATAGGGTGACATATTTTCGATGGCTATATTGATGTTTTTTAATTTGCCTACGGGCGAACCAAATCCGTGCGAATGGTAAACCGTTCCGTGCCCAATCAGTTCTTTTTCATGATAAGAAAGCGCCGTTGGACCTTCGGCTTGGATGTAAACCGGGTTATCGTGGTTGTCTGTAATCACTCGCTTGAAAATTCCTGAGACTTGAATTCCGGTATTGTATTCGATGGTTCCCAGATTTTGGGATTCGATTAATTGTTTGATTCCTTCGGTTCCTCCGGTTCTTAGTCCCATTTGATTGGCGAATTGTTCCAACACAAAATTCAGATGTGCAAAGTCCGGCGTTACGAACAATTGGGGTTGGGGCTGTGTGATATCGAAATTGACTTCGGCCGCCGTAATATCGTAAGGAAGTTTTTTCACTTCACTTCCCATGCACCATTTGCTTTCTCCGATGGACGAAAGGAGTCCGGCGCCGTAAATTTTGGGATTTTCAACGGTTCCGATGAGTCCGTATTCAACCGTCCACCAATGCAGGTTTCTGATTTTGGCCATTTCCGAGAGTTCGGTCATGGAATTCTGTAAATCCAATACTTTTTGTTCGGCGAGATCGATGACTTTAGGGTCGCTTTCCCGGTCTTCCTTGACGATGGATAGGTGTCGAATGGCTTCGTACATTTCATAATCCAAAGCCGATGAGATGGCTTTGCTTCCGATTTCTCCGAAACGACGAAGGTATTCTGCGTATTCGGGATTGGCAATGATGGGTGCATGTCCGGCGGATTCATGGATGATGTCCGGCGCGGGCGTGTATTCGATGTTTTGAATTTGTCGGATGTCCTGCGCAATTACCAAAACATTGTACGCCTGAAATTCCATAAAAGCAGTCGGCGGAATGAATCCGTCCACGGCAACGGCTGCCCATCCGATGTCTTTTAAAATCCGGTTCATCCCGTACATACTCGGAATGGTTTCGGTGGAGATTCCTGTTTTTTGAAGTCCTTCTACATAACTACCGTGTGCCACTTTTTTCAGATAATCCACATTTTTCCGCATCACGTATCTCCATACCGCCTGATCGATGGGTGTATAGGATTCGTAATGCTGGTCATTGATAAACTGTTTTAAATGTTCCGGCAATCGCCTCAATACTTCATTTTCTTCGTAAGCCATTTTTGCGTGTTTTGGATTTACTAATTTACGAAAATAAATTATAGTTTCGAATGAAGCCTTTGGATTTCATGAAAATGAAGGTCTTATTTAAAGATGATGGACTGAATGATTGTGTAATATACTCTTGGGCATACCTCCTATTTTCGGGTAAAAGCAATGTATATTGTTTTCCCCGCTGATTGCGCAGATGTACGCTGGTATTTTTAAACCACAGGTGTCCGCCGTAGGTGGATAGTTACAGTAGTTTTTTTAGTGAGCGTGGTATAGTGTTCATAGCTACTTGCGTAGTACATAGGAGGGCGAAGTTCGAAGTACAATATACAAGAATACAATATACATTTTACAGCAAGAAAACCTGAGACTCTTCGCTTCGCTTTTCCAATCTTCGACTGGAAGATTTTCATCTTATTATCAAATCTCACAGAAAACCGTTATCTAAAATCCTTTTGCCAAAAAAGCAATTACAGAAAACTTTTACCGAACCTTTTTCCGAAACCTATCAGTCTCTCCTCTTAATATCAAATTCTTAATATTAAATGCTTTGAGAGACATAGTACAACTGTAAAAAAAAAGATGTTGTCTCCCGAAGCCCCGAAGAATGAGTGTGAAGAATCTCCACAAAGTTCACTATGATTTTAACCATTAAGGAATTAAGGGAATTAAGTTTCAAACTCAAAAGAAGTTAGAAGTTTGTGTGGTGATTTTTTCTTTATCTCTGTCCGAATTTCGGAGGTAAATTTCCGTATTTTTAAGTTAAAATGAGGCCTGGAATTTGGCTGTTTTTGGCATTAAAAATCGAAGTCCAAATTTCGCCGTTTTGGGGTATCGGCTTTTTGGTATTTATGACGTTTTTGTCCTATTATGGCGTTTAAATGCATGTATGTCATGGTTTTTTGGGGTTTCCTGACTGGGAGTATACTGGGGGTTGACTGGGAGTATACTGGGAGTATCTATGGAGTATCTATGGAATAAGGGGATTTTTTTCGCCGTTTAGGGGTATTTTTATTTTTTGGATGGGTGATTTTTTGATGAGTTTAGAGGATGGAATTTAGAGGTTAGAGGTTAGAAGTTA